>ERZ808270.729-NODE-729-length-17149-cov-42.261612_pt1 | contig 17149 bp, 13 predicted proteins | sample MGYA00521082_ERZ808270 | MGnify/ENA primary metagenome ERZ808270 (study PRJEB31516, sample SAMN03275594) | gut metagenome | biome: mammalia-associated habitat; material: feces | host: Papio cynocephalus | place: Kenya | collected 2012-07-27 ... | reverse complement strand
GTCGGGATTTCCCCATCCCATTCGTATGCCTCCCGCTTCTGAAGCTTCGGCTTGGAAGAAGAGGCTTTCTTAAGAGAAATGCTTTCCTGCTTAGAGGAAGAAGAATTTACCATTGATGCGGTACTTTGTGCAAATACTCCAAACGATGGCAATAATGCGATAATCAGATATACGATGATTCGTTTCATTTGATTCATTCTTTTTGATTTCCTTTATATTCTTTGTTTTGAGATTAGTTATTGCGTGCAAAATTAAGAAAATATCTGCAAAAGATGAAGCTTATCTCGAAGTTTTTGCGTACCTTTGTAGAAAAATTAAGAGAAAACAGATATGAAAATAGCAGTATTTTGTTCAGCAAACAAGAATATCGACCCTGATTTCTTCACGATGACGGAAGAACTGGGCAAGTGGATGGGTGAGAATGGACACGACGTCGTGTTCGGCGGATGCAACATCGGCTTGATGGATTGCATCGGCAAGTCGGTGAAGGCGAATGGCGGAAGAGCCATCGGCATCGTACCTACTATCGTGGAGAAAGGCGGCAAGACCTTCGACGGTCTCGACGTGGAGATTCCATGCGACAACCTGAGCGACCGCAAAGACCTCTTGCTTTCCCAAAGCGACATAGTAATAGCCCTGCCTGGTGGCATCGGAACCCTCGATGAAATCTTTACCGTAGCCGCCTCCCATTGCATCGGCTATCATAAGAAGAAAGTCATCCTCTACAACATGAAGGGCTTCTGGAACTCCACCATCGCCTTGCTCAACGACATGGCAGACAAGGGCATGATTCGTGGCGACTGGCACGAGGAGATAGAAGTTGCCAACGACTTCGAGGAGCTAAAGAAGGAAATTGCAGAACTCGCATAATAATTGTGGAACTCGCATGATTCTTGCATATTTAATTTAACCGCCGTTAAATTAACAGGCGTTACATGAATTTCGCTGGTTAAGTTGCATATATAAAAAGGGCGGAAAAACAAACTGTTAACTGTTGACTCTGTTAACCACAGCTTGCTTTCCCGCTCTTTACTATTTTACGAATTTATTCATTCAGCAGTTTCTCTGCCATCGCCTTGCCCAGTGCCTCGCACTGCGCCTTGACCTCTGGCGTAATCGCCTGCTTCATATCCACAGGCTCGCCCACTGGCTCGAAGTGCAATCTCGTGTCGTTCCACTCCTGAATCTTAGCTACTGCCTTGCTTGCCCAGCAATGAGAGCCAAACCAGCCTAAGAGGTGGTTCTTGATGTCCTTGTTGGCGAGCTCGGAGAGGAAGGTCTCCATCTCGTGATAAAGACCGGCATTGTAGGTAGGAGCACCTACTATCAAGCCCTTGTAGCGGAAGATGTCGCGGAGGATGTAACTGTGATGAGTCTTCGAAATGTTATACATCACGATGTTCTTCACGCCAGCCTTGCTTGCCGCACGGGCGATAATCTCAGCCATGCGCTCGGTGTTGCCGTACATCGTGCCGTAGCAGATGACGAGGCCTGGCTCCGTCTCATACTTCGACATCTTATCGTACATACCGATTACCTTCTCGATGTGCTCATGCCATACAGGTCCGTGTGTAGAACAGATGTAATCCAGCTCCACGCCAGCCAACTTCTTCAAAGCGTTCTGTACAGGCACGCCATACTTACCCACGATATTCGAATAGTAGCGAACCATCTCCAACCAGAAGCTGTCGCAATTAATCTCTGTATCGATGACACCACCGTTCAAGGCACCGAAGCATCCGAAGGCATCGCCCGAGAAGAGCACCTTGTTCTTGGCATCGAGCGTCACCATCGTCTCTGGCCAGTGAACCATCGGGATGAGCACGAAGCTCAAGTCGTGGTTGCCGAGGCTCAAAGTCTCGCCGTTCTTCACCTCCACCACGTCGTCGGTAACGCCATAGAAGCCCTGGAGCATGCCGAGCGTCTTCTTGTTGCCCACAATCTTGATGTTAGGATAATACTTCTTGATGAGGGCGATACTGCCGCTATGGTCTGGCTCCATGTGGTTGATGATGAGGTAGTCGATAGGACGGTCGCCGATGACCTCATGAATGTTCTCCAGGAACTGGGTGAAGAAATCCACCTCTACGGTATCCACCAAGGCCACCTTCTCATCGTCGATGATATAGGAGTTGTAGCTCACTCCGTTTGGCAGAGGCCAGAGGCCCTCGAAACGATGCTTGTTGCGATCGTTCACACCTACGTAATAAATTTTGTTTGTAATTTCTGTCATAGTTTGTTTGTTTATAATATTCTTTCTCTAACCTTGCTTACTCGGCGGATTACAAATCCGCCGAAACCTTCGTTCCCCCTACAAATATCAACTGTTAACTGTTGACCTGTTAACGAAGTTCCTTCTTCTTTTTCTCGCCGAAGTCCTTCGACACGTAGTTGTAGATGTCCTTGCAGCACTCGGCGGAGAACTCTTGAGCTGATTTCAAGAGACTATCCCATTGCGCCTCGGTCAAGCCTCGGTCGATGTCCTCGCGGGTGATGCCGTCCTTGATGAGTCCGAACACGAAGCCAGCGTTGAAGTTATCGCCAGCGCCGATGGTGCTCACGGTCTTCATCTTCTCCGAAGGATAGCTCTTGGCAAAACCATTCTCGGCACGCACCTCCACAGGCTCAGCGCCCTGGGTGCAGATGAACTTCTTGCAGTAGAAGCTAATCTCGGCATTATACACCTTGTCGGCCTCTGGTTTCTTGTAGAGGATGCCGAAGTCCTCGTGGCTTCCACGCACGAAGTCGGCATACTCTAGGTTCTCTATCAGATTAGGTGTAATCTTCATGATTTCGTTCTGATGGGAGGCACGGAAGTTCACGTCGTAGTAGAGGATGGCTCCATGCTCCTTGGCATACTCCAGGAAGCCAGCCACCTGTGGGCGCACTACTGGATTGAGGGCAAAGAACGAGCCGAAGAGCACGATGTCGCCAGGGTTGATTTCCGGTGTGGCAAACTCCAGCTGGTCGTGAGGATGATCCTTATAAAAGATGTAGTCGGCGTTGTTGTTCTCGTCGAGGAAAGCCAACGAGAGCGGCGACTTCGACTCTGGGAAGATGCTCACGTTGTCGGCGTTCACCCCATTGTCTCTCAAAAACTGAATCACATACTCACCGATACGGTCGTTGCCCGCCTCGCTGATGAACGAAGCATTGACGCCCGCACGCCCCAACGAGATGACTGCATTGAACGATGAGCCACCCGGTACCGCCTCTATCGGCTTGCCGTTCTTGAAGATGATGTCAAGCACGGTCTCTCCTATTCCTATTACTTTGCGCATTGTATATTAACTTGTTATTTATTTTGAGGACAAAGATAAGGTAAATCTGGGATAATGCAAAAAGAAAAACAAAGTTTTTATCTTTTTTATTACTGGGATGCAAAATGCTTTGTTATTTCTTCTGCCAAACATACTCATAAAAGCCCCTATCATCATAGAGTTTAATGGCTATTATCTGTTTACCATTATCAATGGCGAGATAAGGCCAAACTGCCAGAGCATCTTTCTTCGCCAATTCATAACCATAATGTTTAGTAATCAAAACTTTCAAGAAATGAGGGTCAAATGAACCTTTAAAACTGATATTTATCACCCCAGGAGTCATACGCCCCAACTTGTACTCAGAAACAATCTCATAATTCCACACATGGCATTCTTCCAAGACAGCAATAATATCGCTCACCTTCTCCCAATATTCCAAAATCATTCTAGCCTCATCAAAACGCATAGCGGAAAGTCTATCTACGACAAAAATCACCTTATCCTCAAACGACATCCATTCCATATTACATTGTAACTGCGCAAAACTTTTACGAATTTTTCGCTTAAATAGTCTCTTTAAAAAAGCATCATCATATATTGTATAATTCATCTTTTAAAAATTTTAAAATTTTCATCAGCAGTACCAATTCTCTTTAACTTACCTCCCACTTTCTCGAACACCTTGAATACACCCCCATTATGTTTATCAATATCCCAAGAATAATACCGATTACCTAATTTGTAAACTTTCTGGCTATGAGAAAAACCAAATTCTCGACAAAGCTTTGCACCTTTCGCCAATAATTTAGCCTCACCTATAGCTTTCGTCATACCTGCTCCTGGTAAAAAAGCAGGATTTACAACTCCCATCACAGGAGCATATCCCACCAATCGCCCTTGACTATTTACATTCCAATTTGTTCCACCAAAATTCTCCACCCCACCAGTTAGGAACATTCTGAAATCAGAAAATGGCTCAAAAGCAAAAGCACCGATATAACCTGTCCCATCAAATGATACAGGTATCACATTTGCAGAGAATGACCTACCAACGACATTTAGGTATCCTTTTGCATCAACTTCCGTATAACTCGTATAATATTTATGGGTTTCATCATTATATACTAAGTTGCTTGTAAACTCAGCATCCGTAGCATGCGACCATCCGCTAAAATCATATTGAGTTTGCCCAGCACCTAACGCATTCCAAAATGCTCTAATTTGGTTTGGATCATTCGTTGCCCAATAATCTTGCCCATCAGGATCCACATAATTCACAGGATTATTCTGACAATAAGCATATGGTGACTTGTCATAATGAGCACAAACAGTTAGCGCTTGAACACAAGCAAACACAACCAGCATAATGTATCTTAGCTTCTTCATTTCTTCTTAATTATTATAGGTTTAACATTCAAATCTACTTTTGTCCACTTTTCCTTTAAACGAGGAGTTTCTTGCGTCCAATAGGTGTCATGAAGCATTCGAAACGTCTTTCTGCTTTCTCTATCGTTCATATCTGTATAAGTATCACGAAGATGCCCATTAACTTGCAAATGCCTTAACAAAAGTGCATCTAGAGATTTTCCACGAATAATGATGGCATTGGGATTCATCGGATAATATTGCAGAGCAACATCTACGCATTTAAGTGTAAATTCATCATAAACATGATATTTTTTATAATAGCTAAATGCTAGGTCTGCTAACTGACAAGCTATTGTTTGTTTATCTGTCAAAGGAGTCAAATATGTACCAACACTAATAGCGGAATCCTTTACTTCGAAATGCTCCTTGTTCCAAAAAGTAGGCACATACTGATGAGAGGTAATCTCCACATTTACCCAATCCTCAGGAAATAAATCATCTTCATCCTTATACATTATAAAGCAATGATTAGGTAAATGAGCCAAGTATGCCGTTGCTCCTAACTCTTCTGCCAAAAGTTTAAAAGTCCAAGGCAAGGAACGGCATTGGCCTTTATGATTACGCAATGTTCTAGAGACAAGCTGATAATGCCAGTCATCCTCTGGGAATTCTTTAGAATAATCATAAGTAAAGGGGGTATAACCATTACCTGACCATGGCCTAAAGAAAAAATCACATAGTGCAATCTGCTTTGCTGTTTTATACTTTTCCAATTTATTTGCCTCAATAAACCTTTTAAGAAAAGCTACGTTTTTAGCTATTGGCTGGCAAAAGTCCTTATCATAATCCAAAATACCATCAAGATAGGCCCATTCCGCAATAAAGACAGCCCGCTTTATAGACAAAACTTGCTTACCAGAAAGCATATCTTCCATCTCTTGATAAGCTTTCTGATATCTTATTTTACCAGCATCTTGGGCAATACTGTTTAGATTAATATACCACAAAAAGGGTACTAACATTATCAGTTTCTTATACATTGACTTCAATATTTGAATTACAGAGGACAAAAATAATGTTTTTTGCAATTACTTCCAAACTTTTTCTGACTTTTCTCATTTTTTTGCAGTACCTTTGCATAAAATTAGTGCATTTTCTAAAGATTATTTTAAAAACATCGATGAAATACAATACATATACACTCGATAATGGACTCCGCATCATCCACCTGCCATCGGACAGCAAGGTGGTGTATTGCGGTTATCAGATTAATGCCGGCACCCGCGACGAGGAGCCGGGCGAAGAGGGACTGGCCCACTTCTGCGAGCACGTCACCTTCAAGGGAACCGAGCGACGCAAGGCTTGGCACATCCTCAACTGCCTGGAGAGCGTGGGAGGCGACCTCAACGCTTACACCAACAAGGAGGGAACGGTGTATTATGCCGCCATCCTCAAGGAGCACATCGCACGTGCCGTGGATTTGCTCAGCGACATCGTGTTCCACTCCGTCTATCCACAAGCGGAAATCGACAAGGAAGTAGAGGTGATTTGCGATGAAATCGAGAGTTACAACGACTCGCCAGCCGAACTGATATACGATGAATTCGAGAATATTCTCTTCAAGGGCACGCCGCTGGGACATAATATCCTGGGCACCGCCCAACAGGTGAGAGCCTTCAAGACCGAGGATGCCCTGCGATTCACCCGAAAGCTCTATCGACCAGATAACGCCATCTTCTTCGCCTATGGCGACATCGACTTCAAGCGACTGATAAAGCTCTTGGAAAAGGCATCGGCAAGCTTGCTCCCCGAAGGGGGCTCTGCGGATTTGCAATCCGCAGTAAGCAGCAATGCCACCCTCAAAGCTCCATGCTCGGCGGATTGCAAATCCGCCGAAACGCCTACGGATTCATCTGTGCCATCAGCGAAATCTGTGGGACTTAGAAATAATTTACCTGTGGGCGACATCGAGGGCCAGACCATCGTGATGGAGAAGAACACGCATCAGGCGCACGTGATGATTGGCACTCGTGCCTACGATGTTCACGACGACCGACGAATGCCACTCTATCTGCTCAACAATATCCTGGGCGGTCCTGGCATGAACGCCAAGCTCAACCTCGCACTCAGAGAGCACAACGGACTGGTCTATACCGTGGAGAGCACGATGGTGGCTTATGGCGACACAGGCACTTGGAGCATCTACTTCGGATGCGACGAGCACGACGTGAAACGATGCCTGCGACTGGTTAGACGCGAGCTAGACAAGTTGATGGAGAAGCCTTTGAGCGAGGCACAGCTCCGTGCCGCCAAGAAACAGATAAAGGGACAGATAGGCGTGGCTTGCGACAACCGAGAAAACTTCGCCCTTGACTTCGGCAAGAGCTTCCTGCACTATGGCTGGGAGAAAAACGTAGACAGGCTCTACGAACAGGTGGATGAGATTACCAGCGAGCAGATGCAAGCCGTCGCCAAGGAGCTATTCGACAAGAATCACCTCACTACGCTGATATTCAAATAATGCTTTTGCCCTTACAGGGCGCAATCTCCATTTCAATTATACCCAGGGCGTTGCCCTGGGCTAGGTGCAGGTTGCCCTTTCAGGGCGCATAAATAAAAGCAAATTAAACTAAACGGTAAAATAAAAAGATAAATAAATTAAGAGAATCAAGTTTCGCAAGTAGATAAGGATTCGGGCTGAAGGTCCAAAAGCAGCTAGCTCAGGGCACAAAAAAAGGAGCCTCATCAGCTCCACTCACATCATCAGGAGAAGCCCCTTTGGCTCTCCATCTTTACTCGGAAGCCCCTTTGGCTTCCTACTGCGTTCATAACTCGGAGTCTCAACATGATAGATTTCCCATCTTTCGATGTCGTATCATCTTATCCTTTAGACTCCATTCTAACTAACTAATAACCTAAAAACCTTCTTGCAGAGTATGCTTGACTTAAGCCAACTTGTTGCTTACAGCACCAACCTCAGCTGCCAAAGCTACTACTACTGCGAAAATCATTCCTAATACTAACATAATTTTTCCCTTTCTTTAATTTAATTTTGAGTCAACCCCTGCGAGGGAGTCACCTCAAGTTATCCATTACTAATCTTTATCTGTTTTTTAATTTCTCTGCCTCTTTCGAGGCTTTCTATGCTTGCTCTATAAAAAGAGCTTTCTTTTGAGCTTTTGTAGCTTACTTGCAGCTGTTGATTCCGAGGTTGATACCTGCGCAAGCTACTGCTGCGAATGCTACTACTGCTACTGTCATTATCCCAAACATTGCCATAATCTTTTTCCTTTCTCTGTTTTTTACTTTTTTACCTAACACCTAATCAATCTTTTCTAGTTCCTTGGTCCTGAATTCATCTCTAAACCTCAGTCCTGAATCAATCTCTTAAGTTATCCTTTTTACCAATCTTTTATCCTTCTTTCTTCTTTTCGAGTGCAAAGGTAATGCCTTTTGTGTGCGCACACAAATATTTTAAGCACTTTCTTTCAAAAAGCCTAGATTTCTTGATTTCGGTCAAGAATAGACAGAATAGAACTGTCATTTTGCCGTTTTTCGATGACAAAGTTGGCAGAAGTAGCAGAGCCTTGAATGAAAAGTTACATCCCCTCGCTCCTGAGGAGCGAGGGGCTTGGGGAGTGAGGTGGAGCCCTCCTTACGAAGGAGGGACGGGGTGGTTGGAAAAACACCTTACGAAGGAGTTGGAAGCCTAGGCAGCCACCCCTGACGTGCCATAGTGTCCATACTTGGCGATGAATCGCTCGGTCTTCGAATAAGTGCCGTCCATGTTCTTCACGATGTGCCCGCGCTTTGCCCACATCGAGAGCAAGCTCACCAGGCGCCCCTTCTTGCCGTGCATCTGGTACACCTGCTCTATCTCTACCAAGGTAAAGGTATCGGGCACGAACACCAGCAGGTTGCTCGGACCAGCGTGGCACACGTTGCGATGGTCGCCATCTATCGCCTCCTGCATCTGGTTGCCGAAGAAGCGCATCTTGCACCACAGGTCGTACATCACGCTCCACTTGATGAAGTCCTCCATCGACTTCTCCCACTTCTCGCCGTTGGCGATGTAGAGCACCATAGCCCTGCGGTAGCCATTCGCCAAGGCGCGCTTGGCAAACTCGGCGTAAGCCTTGTTGTCGGCAAGCTGGGCGGTCTCCATAATCTCCGCCTCCAGGCGCTCAGCCATCTGGCGAGCCTTCTTGCAATCTACGAAGCCGTGGGCTCCGTTCAATTGATGGATGTAGCCTTGGAGCTGAGACTTGAACTCGGCGTCGTACTCACCCACCACTGGACGTGGGGCGAAGTCGGGGCGGATGATGGTAGAGAGCGTCAGGCGGCTCACGGCTCCATCTGCCACCTCTCTCAGCGAGAAGAACTTCTGGGCTACAGCGATGGTCGTAGAGGCGTTCCAGTTGAAGCGGGTCTTCACTCGGGCTGTCACGCTCTTGGTGCCCACACGCTCCTGTCCGTCCTCCGAGTTGTCCCAGCAGAGGCGAATGAGCTGGCTAGGGTCATTAAACTTCTTGAGCATATCCACCTCGTCCATCTTGCAGTAGAGGTAAGCGTCGCCTGCCTTCTGCGCATCGTCGAGACGCTGGATGTAAGCAGCACGGGTGAGGTCAGGCGAAACGATGTGGATGCAGATGCCCTCGGGGCGCACTGGCTTCTTCTTGTTGTCGCCCATCGTATTGACCTCGTCCTTCCAGTCCTGCTCCTTCTGTCGGTTCACCTCGTCGAGCTGCACCAAGTCTTTGATGATGTTGTCGATAGGACCATTGACGAGCGACTTGCCCGAGGACATCGGAGCAATAATCAGATTCATCAATGCAGCCTCGTGCACCTGGTTGTCGATGTATCGGAAGTTCACCCCCTTCAAGTGAGCGGCTAGCGGAGGGAAGACCGCCATCGCCACGGCAGGCTTGAAGTCGGCAGGCACCTTGCTCGTGAGGAGCTTGATGAGCTTAGGCAGTCGGGCAGGCATCTCGGGAGGCACGTCGGCGTAGATGCCCGCCTTCTCGGTGGCTTGCTTGGCAAGGAATCGCTTGCGGGCTGTGGCGAGGGCTTGCTGTACGAGCTGTGGCATCTGAGCCGAGATGTTTGCCTTGCAAGCGCTCTCCACGGTGGCGAACGCCTTCGCCTCTTCCTCGCCGAAGATGTCGATTACCTGCTTTATCCAGGCTGCATCGTCGTTGCAGATGTGACGCAAGAGGCACGCCTCGCGATAGATGAAGTTGTTGCGATTGCCGTGGGCTGGCGCTCCACCCATCAGCTCGACCATCGCCTTGACAATCTCCTCGTATGGTACGCCCTCGTAGGTCTGCTCGTATAGCTTCTGCTGGGCTGCCTTGCGTTGTTTCTCCTCTTCGGTCTCGATTGGCTCGAAATCGACGGTTGGAGCTGGCTGGGCTGAAGACTGAGCACCCTGAGAAGCTGACTGGCTCTGAGTATTCTGGGCAGAAGACTGTCCCTGGGTATTCTTTGCCGAAGCAGACCGAGAGGCTGATTGCTTGCTGTCCAAGTCTAATGGGCGACCGTCGATGTCAAGACCTCTCTTGCGATAAGCCTCACGGCGCTCGGCGATTTCCTCGTCGCTCAGGCGCTTGTACCAGTCATCGGCAGTATAAATCTGAGAGGCTGCATCAGTGATGAAGATAATGCGCTCGGGGGTGATGCAACTAGGGTCTTCGGTGGCATGAATGAGCTTGCAGAAAGCAGACTGCGCCTCGGCGATGGTCATGCCCACAGGAATGCGGATGTCGATGTGCGCCTTGTTGCGGGCGGAACGTTCCACGTGTAACACTTTGCCTCTCCAAAGTTCGATGTCTTCGGGCTTGAACATCTTCTCACGGAACAGCACTTCCATATCCCCATCATTGTAGCCATTCAAGAGCAAGGCTCTCTTCACGGCATCCTCCACCTCGTCGGGGTCGTCGATGTCGACGGTGGTCTGGAAGGTGAAGCTCTCTGGGTCTATAGCCTTCTGGGCACGGTGGTTGTCCAGGAAGTGGAAGTAGTGGGGCGAGCGGAAAGGCAGTTGCTTCTTCAGGCTCTCTACCTGCTTGGCGAGCTGTTTATAGGCATCGGTCTGCTTGATGGCCTCCATCTTTATGAAGAGGTCGTTCTCGTCCTCGCCCTCCTTCTGCTCCACCACGAGCATCTGCTGTTGCTTCTGGGTGAGGTCACGAATCTGCCCCACAAGCTGGGCGAGCCAAGGCTGCTTGATCAGCTCGGTGTAGTAGTCGAGGATGTAAGAGGCAATCTGTCCCTTGTTGCCGTTGCGCTGGCTGTTCATTGCGATGAGGCGGCTGCTCATCTGCTTGCACTGTTCGTAAGAAATGTTTTCTAGTTTCATACTTTTTAATTTTAGTGGTTCAACTTTCTTGTTTTTTAGTGGTTAATTCAGTCAGAGTTGTTAGTGGTTAATTCAGTTTGAACTGAAATCTGGGCGCAAAGATAAGACTATTTTTTCTAACCACCAAATTTAGACCTGTGATAAGAGCCCATTTAACATTTCTGAACTGCAAAAAAATGTGAACAACCTTGCAATAACAGTGTAAGCAACTAATTGTCAACTATTAACAGCGTCAACAGTTAACAGTCCATATTCCCGACCTCCCCTCCTTTCGTACCTTATTAATTATTAATATATATATATACTTCTTCTTATAAAAGGGGGGAGGTATGCCAAAAACAACTGTTAACTGTTGACACTGTTAACTCCCCCACCTCGTTTTTGGAGGAGCTACGACTTTCGGGGCAAGAAACCATGCTTTGTCGATGACAAAACTATGAGTTAGTTTTTTTAACTTTTCCAAATGGCAAAAACAAGCCCATAAAGTGCTGCATATCAAAAATATTGCTTACCTTTGCCAACGATAAAAAGTAAAATTACTCAGCATACTGAGTAATTTTACTCAGCGCATTGAGTAATTTTACTCAATATACTGAGTGAACCGCCCTAAATATTGAGCAATTTACGCTAATAGTTTATGCAAAAATAGATATTAAAACGAAAAGACTAAAGAAGATATGTACAAGAGAAGCATATACGATACCATCATCAAGCGATTAGGTGAGCAAAGAATGTTCATCCAAGTCATTATGGGACCTCGACAGATAGGTAAATCCACAGTCGTAAGACAAGTGCTCGACGACCTCAAGAAGCCCTATCTCTTCTTCACCGCCGACACCATCCCTTCCACCTCCCCTACCTGGATAAGCCAGTGCTGGGCCTCGGCTCGCCTACAGATGCGCACGATGCAGCAAAAAGAACTGATACTCGTGATCGACGAGATACAAAAGCTCAAGAACTGGAGCGAATACGTCAAGAAGGAATGGGATGCCGACAGCCTCGACCACCTCAACCTGAAGGTCGTGCTACTAGGCTCATCGAGAGTGCTGCTCGAAAAGGGCTTGGCGGAATCGCTCATGGGCAGATACGAGGAAATCAGGATGAGCCACTGGAGCTATCGGGAGATGCAGGAAGCCTTCGGCATGTCGCTGGAGCAATACATCTACTACGGAGGCTATCCGGGTGCAGCCCCGCTCATCAATGACGAGGAGCGATGGGCAAACTATGTGAACGGAGCCATCATCGACGCCACCATCAACAAGGATATCCTCATGGACTCGCCCATCAGCAAGCCAGCCTTGCTCAGACAAACATTCGAGCTGAGCGTGGCTTACTCGGGCAAGATTCTTTCGCTCACCAAGATGCTTGGGGCTTTGCAAGACGCTGGCAACACGGTAACACTGGCGGGCTATCTGAATCTCTTGGGCGACAGCGGACTGGTAACAGGGCTCCAAAAGTTCTCGATGGACGTGGCTCGCAAGCGTGCCAGCATCCCGAAATACCAGGTCTTCAACAATGCCCTACTGAGCGTGCAGAGCGGCTTGACATTCACCGAGGCGATAGCCGACGGAAAGCGTTGGGGACAGATATTCGAATCGGCCATCGGCGCTCACATCGTGAGCGAGGCTTTCGTGCATCGTTTCGAGGTGTATTACTGGCGTGACGGCAATGACGAGGTGGACTTCATACTCAAGAAAAACAAGAAGATTGTTGCCCTCGAGGTAAAGAGCAACGGTGAGAGCCAAACCACCGGGATGGAGCGATTCTGCAAGCTCTTCCATCCTACAGCCTCCTTCATCGTCGGCGAGAACGGCATCAAGCCAGAGGTTTTCCTCGGCATGGACTTAAGGCAATTGTTTGCATAAGCGAATGCTTCTTTACGATGCAAAAAGTTAACAGCGTCAACAGTTAACAGTTAGTTTTCGCATACCCTATAAGGAATGAGGCGATACTCTACCCTTATATATTATAGGTAGAATATCGCCTCATTGCCCTCGTTGAAGAGGAGGTCGAGAATGCTCATATTGGGCAGAAAGCCGTGCTTCTGCTCATATACTTGATAATATCGCTTCGGAGTGAACTCTGCATCGGGCAGAGGCTTCTTCGGACGAATCGCATCACGGAAATCAACAATATCGCTTGCCGTGGATGGCGAACTTGCTTGCTCGGCGGATTGCAAATCCGCCGAAACGCCTAACGGAAAACTTGCTTGTCCCTCGCTCTTTTTGGGGAAGTACTTGTCCGTCACGCTTATCTTCGGGCGAATGTCCAGCAGCTCTATCATCTTCTCCGTAATCTCCATGTTGAAATCGAAGAGGAACTCGTATTTCTTCTCGTAGAAGGGACGGATGTCGTCCTGGTAATACTCGAAGAAAGGACTCTCTCCGTAGGCTGAGAGCAGGGCGTTCCAGTGGACGTGGCGCCAGTTGGCGTGGTCGGAGATGCGGATGTCCTTCATCGCCATCGACGTATCGTGGTTCGTGGGGATGGTGAGGGAGAGCGGTCCGTTGGTGGTAGGAATAATCATACGGTTGCGATAAGTCTGCTTGATAAAGCTCTCGTGGCGCTCTATCAGGCACTCGTCGTAGCGGTTCAGTTTCTGATACCACTGCACAGGACCGAAATAGGTGGAAGAAAGTAATGCTTTCATTATTTTAAAAGAGTTTGTAAGCCTTGCCTATCATCTGATGCTTGTGTACGAGCTGCTGTCCTCGCCTCGAAGTCCTGACGAGATAGAAGCGGCAATCCTTGCAGCCGCATCGCTTGCAGCACTCGGTAGGGATGACGTAGCGCAACGTATCGAGCGTAATCGTATCGCCAGGCATCTTCTCTATCCTACCGATGTAGTAAGCCTCGGAGATGATTTTGCGGCGCTGGATAACCACCGAATCGACGAAGACGATGATGTCGCCTCGCCCGAAATTATCGCAGTCCACCCTATTCACTATCACCCGGTCGCCCTCTTCCAGCTGGGGAGGCAAACCTCCCTGGGGCACCGTGAAGACAGTGAAAGCAAATGTGCGCACAGCCCAAGCCAAGAGCAAGGCTAGCACCAATGCAAGGATGAATTTTGCGGTTGCTTTCAATTCTTTTTTCGGTAGATTATTCTTATACTTATAAATGTATTTATTTTTATCAAGAATTAGAGAATTTATAAAAGCATAAAAAAATCCTCTTATGTTGGATGCTTTTGCCCTTACAGGGCGACATCCTAACATCGCTTTACCCAGGGTGTTACCCTGGGCTAGGTGCTTCTGCCCTTTCAGGGCGTATAGGACATTCCAACCGTACAGGTCGAAATAATTCTAATGCCTATGGGCTAAGATTATTTTTAAATTCTCTAATTCTTGATAAACAATAACTTTTGCAGTGTATCAATTACTTGATATCGTCCACAAACTTAAACAGGCGATTCCAACGGATGCCTGAGAAGCCTGGGTGGTCTGGGCTATGACTCCACCAAATGAAGATAGGCTTGCCCACGATGTGATCCTCTGGCACGAAGCCCCAATAGCGGCTGTCGGCTGAGTTGTGGCGGTTGTCGCCCATCATCCAGTAGTAGTCGAGCTTGAAGGTGTAGCTCTTCGCCTGCTTGCCGTTGATGAAGATGCGGCCAGCGTTATCCACCTTCAGGTCGTTGCCCTCGTATACCTTGATGCAACGCTCGTAGATAGGCAGATTCTTCAAGGTGAGGGCGATAGACTTGCCCTTCTTCGGAATCCAAACAGGACCGTAGTTGTCGCGTGTCCAACCCGTATAGGCGTTCAGCGGATAGAGGTCGCCATACTGCGCCTCGGTGTTGATGCTGATGCTCTGCACCAAAGCCTTGTTGGCCTTCAGCGCCTGGTAAGCCTTCTTTGTGAGAGGGATGACACCGCTCTGGTTGTACATCAAGAGATCCTCGTTGGTGATGCCCAGCTGGTCGGCGAGGTCGATAGGGAACTCGCCCTTGAGCTTCATGTTATACGTGTATTGCACATTGTCAGGCTCCTTGTTCGCCTTTCCGTCGAGATACACGATGCGGTTCTTGATTTGCAAGGTCTGTCCTGGCAATCCCACGCAACGCTTCACATAGTTCTCACGGCGGTCGGTAGGACGGCTGATGATGTCGCCATACTCGGCAGGCATGCTCAGGATATAGTTTCTACCCACGGCATATTGCTTCTCGAAGTAACGGCGCTGCTGCAATGGATTCATCTTGCGCACATCCTGCTGCTGTCCGTTCTGCTCCAAGAGCTGGTCGCCGATGCTGTATACCATCTGGTAGTAGTCGTTGGCCTGGTAGCGCTCCTCGTTGACGAGGGTATCGCCCGCAGGATAGTTGAACACCACGATGTCGTTGAGCTTCACGTCGCCCAAGCCCTTCACACGGCGATAGTCCCAGTGAGGCCACTCCACGTAGCTCTTCACGTTGACCAGTGGCATGGTGTGCTGGGTAAGCGGCATCGTGAGCGGAGTCTCAGGGATGCGAGGACCGTAGCTCACCTTGCTCACAAAGAGGTAGTCGCCCGTAAGGAGCGACTTCTCCAGTGATGACGATGGAATCACGTAGTTCTGGAAGAAGAAGAGGTTGATGAAGTACACTGCCACGAGGGCGAACACCAGGGCGTCCACCCAGCTCATGATGAAGCGGATAGGACCTTCCTCGTCCTTCCACCACTGCCAGCGTATCTTCTTGGTAATGTAAACATCGAAGATGAATGGCACCACGATCAAGCCCAACCAGCTCTTCACCCAAATCAAGAAGGCGAGATAGAGCACGAGCACGATGGCGAACTTCGCCCACTGCACCTTCATATTGAGTTGTTGTTTCTGCTTGTCAATCATTGTCTTATCCTTGTGTATGATTGTCTAATTTTAGAACTTAAAGAGGTCTGATGTTGTGAGCAAACCAGAGTGGTTAGCTGTGAACTCAGCTGCCAAGACAGCTCCTAGGGCGAATCCCTTGCGAGAGTGGGCACTGTGCTCGATGGTAATCATATCTGCCTCAGAATCGTACATCACGGCGTGGATGCCTGGCACCTCGCCATCGCGCACGCAGTTGATAACCAAGTCATCATCCTTGATGTCCTTGTCACCCTCGTCTTGATGACCGTCGTTGGTCCAGTAAGTAACGCCACGCTTCCAATCCTTCTTGCGGTCGATGTTGTCGATGATTTCCTCGGCAAGTGTGATGGCTGTGCCAGATGGAGCGTCGAGCTTATGCACGTGGTGAGTCTCCTGCATGCACACGTTGTACTGTGGGAAACCGTTCATAATCTTGGCCAAGTAGCGGTTTACGGCGCTGAAGATGGCCACACCGATACTGAAGTTGGAAGCCCAGAAGAGGGTCTGCTTGCCATCGGCGCAAAGCTTCTCCACGTCCTCCTTGTGGTCCTTCATCCATCCTGTGGAACCAGAAACCACCTTCACGTTGTGAGAGAAGGCCTTCAAGTAGTTGCCATAAGCGGCAGTAGGGTTGGTAAACTCGATGGCGACATCAGCCGAGCAGAACTCAGGGCTGTCGATGTCCTCAGGGTTATTCACGTCGATCTTACATACGATTTCGTGGCCACGCTGCAGGGCGATCTCCTCGATCATGTGTCCCATCTTGCCGTAGCCAATCAAAGCAATTTTCATCTTTATCTTGTTTTTTAATTTTTACTTCTATACTTTTGTTCTTTGACGTTCAGATTCCAGAAAAAGCTGCAAAACTTTCACCCATTGCCAAACGTTTCGGCAAAAATACACAAATTTCTTCGAATAACCTTGAAAAAAGCGACTTATTATAATAATAAATAGAAAATTTTGGTTATTTTTGCAGTGATTTAGGGCTTGAAGAGAGTTTTTCTAACTTTCTTTATCCCACAACTAAGTTTTTTAATCCGAGGACAAAAGGAAGGAAAGCCGTTGTCTTAACTCCTCAGCAACCGCAGGGAGCGATAACTCCTTAAACTCCTTAGCTCCCCACAAAGCAAGAAAGATATGAGCAAATACATATTCGAGACAAAGATGGAAGTTCGCGACTACGAATGCGACATCGAGGGCATCGTCAACAATGCCAACTATCTGCACTACATGGAGCATACCCGCCACCTCTTCCTACAGCATTGCGGCCTCAGCTTTGCCGAGATGCACCGCAAGGGCGTGGATGCCGTGGTGGCAAGAATGAACCTGCAAT
>ERZ808270.724-NODE-724-length-17200-cov-6.203558_pt1 | contig 17200 bp, 16 predicted proteins | sample MGYA00521082_ERZ808270 | MGnify/ENA primary metagenome ERZ808270 (study PRJEB31516, sample SAMN03275594) | gut metagenome | biome: mammalia-associated habitat; material: feces | host: Papio cynocephalus | place: Kenya | collected 2012-07-27 ... | reverse complement strand
TAGTTCTAGTGATTCTAGTAGTTCTAGTGATTCTAGTGATTCTAGTGGTTCTAGTGATTATAGGATGATTAGGATTTATGGGGCGAATAGGGATTCTGGAGGGGGGGGGTAAAGGAAAGTGGAAAATGTGGGCAGAGTGTGGGCAGAGTGTAGGCAGAGTGTAGGTGGGGAGGGTGGCTTCTCTTCTGATTATCAGGTGATTTCTTGATGAGAGTGAGGGGGTGAGGGATTTGGGAGGGGAAAATTATATGTAACACGCGCGCGCGTGAGAGTGAGAGTATATGCAAGGACATTCTTAATATCGCATTTTCGAAGATTAGAACGACTTAATAGAGAATTGTATGATATAAAATTGTAGTTTTGCATAAAATAGAAAGATTTATACTTATGAAGATACTTTTCTTAGTGGTTGGTAAGACTGTGGACAAACGACTTACGTCGTTGATCAACGAATATGCGGAACGGGTAAAACATTATATTCCCTTCGACATTGAGGTTATACCCGAATTAAAGAACACAAAGGCTTTGACCGCTGAACAACAAAAAGACAAGGAGGGGGATCTGCTACAGAAACAACTAAGGGATGGTGATTACATTGTGCTTCTCGACGAGGGTGGCAAAGAGTTTCGTTCTGTGGAATTTGCTGCTTATCTTGAAAAGAAACAGAGTCAAGTGGCCAGGAGGCTGGTGTTTATCGTGGGAGGGCCCTATGGCTTCTCCCCTACCCTTTATAAGTTGGCACGAGAAAAGGTTTCGTTATCGAAGATGACTTTTTCTCACCAGATGGTAAGATTGTTCTTTGTAGAGCAACTTTACAGGGCTATGACGATACTTCGCGGAGAGCCTTATCATCACGAATAGATGAGACAATATATGAAAGGTTACTTACGGCTTTATACATATGGGCATTGGCTTAAAGCATTCTGCTGCATCGCATTTATCGCAGGACTGCCATGGATGGGATATGCTCAAAAGTCGAGATTTCGAATTATGGAATACAATGTGGAGAATCTATTTGATACGATACGTTGTATGCATACCGAAGATGCTGACTTCACACCAGAAGGTAGTCATAAATGGAGTTCATCGCGCTATTGGAAAAAGCTATCAGACATTGGCAGAGTGATTGCAAGCGGAGGCGGAAAACAACCTGCCGACTTAGTGGCTCTGATTGAGGTGGAAAACGATAGCGTTGTGGCAGATCTTACGCGCAAGACCAAGTTGTGGCGCTTAGGCTACGAGTACATAATAACACACTCTAAGGACGTGAGAGGCATTAATGTGGCCTTGCTCTATCAACCGTACAGATTTCGCCCCATAGGAAGAGACTCTACACGAGTGATGCCAGTAAGCACGAAGAAAGGGCGACCTACACGCGATATTCTGCACGTGGCGGGAGAAGTTCCCACGGGCGATACGCTTGACGTGTTTGTGTGTCACTTACCAAGCCGTAGAGGCGGGAATTCTGCTTCGCGCTACCGAATTGCCGTGGCTGAAAGGTTGAGAGAGGCAATAGATAACGTAGTGCAACAGAGGAAACGACCGCAGATTGTTGTCACTGGAGACTTTAATGCCTATTATCCAGAAAAGGTGTTTACCCAAGCATTACGCGCTACGGCGGCCAATGATGTTCAAAAAGCATATTTACCGAACGAACTTTACGTAATGACTCATCAAATGGAAGCACGAAGGGGGATAAAAGGTACGTACAAATTTCAAGGAGAATGGAATCAATTGGACCAAATGATTGTAAATGGTGTGCTCTTAGCAAAACAGGACGAGGATGATCATAGACTGCGCACTACAACACAGAGTTGCAAATTGGTAGACTTCGACTTCCTGCTTCAAAATGATAAGAATGGCGATGGTGTGCACCCCTATCGTACGTATTTAGGCCCTTATTATCAAGGAGGGTATAGTGACCATCTCCCCGTGATATTGGATTTCTATTTCTGATATGGCATATGCGACAGAGGATGCAATGGTGCTTACCTGCTTTACTTATCCGTTCACTATTTTACGGCAATAGATGGCTTAATATCAGATTATTACTACTTTTGCATAGCGCTGTAGTAAGAGAATACGTTTACAACGATCACTTACGCGCTCTATCTATAAAATAAAAAGATCATGACAGAGAAGTCTCCTATCGTAAAATTAGACACCGTTGCTGAATACAATGATATGTTCGGTGTGAAAACGCTCAATCCATTGGTGAGCGTAATTGATATGTCGAAATGTCCGCCTATGAAACACTGCAAACACGTGTTTGGCTTTTATGCCATATACTTGAAAGATGTCAAATGCGGAGACTTGATTTATGGTAGACAGACTTACGACTACCAAGAGGGGACGGTGGTATGCCTTGCCCCTGGCCAGGTGATTGGCATGGCTGATAATGGTGAGAAATTCCAACCCAAAGGATGGGTCCTTCTTTTCCATCCTGACTTGATACATGGCACATCGCTTGGGAAACACATCAAGGAATATAGCTACTTCTCTTACGAAGTGAGAGAAGCACTTCACTTGTCAGAGCGAGAGCGCGAAATTTTTATAGATTGCTTGACTAAGATACAGCAAGAGCTTGAACACGACATTGACCGTATGAGCAAACGCTTGATAGCAAAAAACATTGAGTTGCTACTTGACTATTGTCTGCGATTCTACGAGAGACAGTTCATTACTCGCGACAATGCAAATCACGACATTCTGACACGCTTTGAGAACCTACTTGATGACTACTTCGCTAGCAACAAAGCAGGAATAAATGGTTTGCCCACCGTGAAATACTGTGCAACAGAATTATATCTATCGCCCAACTATTTCGGTGACCTTATTAAGAAAGAAACGGGGCGCACTGCACAAGAATATATTCATAACAAGATTATCGAATTGAGCAAAGAGCGCATTCTTAATCCCACGCAGAGCATCAGTGAAGTGGCATACGACTTAGGGTTTCAGTATCCGCAGCATTTCACGCGCATGTTTAAGCGCATTGTGGGTACAACCCCTAACGACTATCGACGTCAAGCGTTATAGAAATTCTATTTCGCACATAATAGCTTACGATATTTGATACATAGCGTCAAAATAGGGAAGCCACCTATTCTCTGCTATGCCAATCTGAAGTCCGTAAAAGCGAGTTCCACTCTTACGGACTTCTTGCATTTGATGCAAAGATTCTTTACGGGGAAGGGGGATGCGAAAGTCTGTCACCCATAGCACGTCTGCTCCTGCATAAAGCGGATTGGTATATAGGAGAGAGAAAACGGCATCGAGCATGCGATGGGCATCAGTGTCGCCCGATGGACGATGAGTGAAGAAATCAAGAAGGCGGGTGCGGTCTTGGAGCACATCTTTAGGATTGGCTTGAACAGAGAAAGCTATCAGATAACAACGTCGCTTGGCAGAATAACACATTTCTGAAAGCCTCATCATCATAGAGAGTGCTATATTGAATGGCTCACCTTGCATACTTCCAGAGGTGTCAACACACACAACAATAGGTCCGCGAAGCTGTGCTGGACGAGTACATAAGCTGCGGGCAGGATTGATCATACGACTTTGGTAGTCGAACGTTTGCAAGCTGCGAGTTACGTATTTATGTAGGAATACATTTTCCATTTCGGCATCGAAGTATTGCGCTATTTCTGTAGGCAATAATGTATTGAGGTCATTCCCCATTCCAACACCTATGATATCGCTTTTCGAAGCATGCTGCATCTGTTCTGCAAATCCCGACGAATAACCTATACGCTGCTTGCCCGAAGCGTGAGCTACGCGCCCCATCCTATCCGTAATTTGCTGCAATACGGGATAACGTTGCTGCAATTGAACTACGCGCTGCAAGCGTTCGAACTCGTACGTATTCCAACGTCCCCCCATCAACGCCCACGACTGACAGAAACGGTCTGGAGAGACTGCATGTTCCTTTACATAACGCGTTGCGGCTTCGAGATTTGTGCGAAGCTGTCGGTCGTAGGAGTCTGTATGTGAACGGAGTTGTTCGCATTTCTGATGTGATAAACGCTGAGCCATGCATTCGCTCCAATCATGCAGGAGCGTTTCCCACAATGCATCATCACGCCAGTTCTCTGCACCAGAAAATGAGTTTTGGTAAAAGTCTTGTTCAAATCCAAACTCACGATAACGATCGCCTATCTCCTGCACAAGCGCCTGCCAGTTGTCTCGACGTTTTGTATAGCTCCACTGATATGCATCCTGCAAACGCATTCGCTCAGAGTTGCAGCGCTGATATTGAAACGCTGCTTTCTGCAGACTTTGACTTACGAACTGCATCATCGTATCCATAAAGATACGCGCTGCTATTTCATCACTGAGCACCTGCGAAGCCACCGAAGCATCATTCATTACACCGTAGAGATACATCGTCAAAGCATCGTCATCATAAAGCGAGGCATCAGGGAGGTCTCCTGTGTCGATAAAAGCTTTTAAGAGATTATGATAGAACTCGGTCGAGAATTCCTCTTTATTCTTCATTGTAAAGGAGTTTACGTATGTCTACACGGCATAAGGCCACCTTTTTGTACAAATCCTGTACATGTTGAGCAGCCTGCGCTTTATCTTCAGCAGAAGCAAATAAGTTGTCGTCAATTGTCCGCTTAAGAGAGTCCGTTTCCTCACATAGATACTCTATGTCCGTTTCATAATGTTTATAGTTGGCAGAGATCCCTGCTTCTATATCAGCAGTATCAATTTGCGTTTCATCACTGATGGGCTGAACAACAGCATCAAATAGCGACCCAATCTTACCTCCTTGCGGATTGAGCACAGCGCTCCCCTTATGCCGCATACCAAAGGCTACTCCATTGATATATATATGATCGTTGTCGCGGCAAAGCATGACACGCTCTTTCTGTACATGTGACGATGACTCGACTATATCAGGAGAAAACATTCGAATGATGCAACGCCCCTTTGAGGATTTGTCTCTAAACATTATGCCCTGCACGGCTGCATTTTGCTTGCTGATAGTAGGCAGACGCTTGAAGTCGGTAATGAAGACGTAAGTATGCCCTGTACCATGGTTTTCTACTTGGTAGAAGAATCGATCTACTATGAGAAGGTCATCGTCGCGATGGTCGTTATCGCGTGCAGCTTTTGCCAATGCAGCTTCAGCACGATATGCTCTGAGATCAGCCTTTACGCCGTCTGACAGGCGCTGTAGCTGCTGGCGAAGAGGATCGAAGATAGCCTGAATCGTTATCTCTCTCACAGGATCAATCTCTGCAGGCTCGTTCCAAATACAATGATACATGGGTATGAGATCAGCTGGAGTGGCTTGCTTCCGACCTTGTACATAGGCAGAGGTTCGCAGCAAGGCCGCGATGTGCTTCCATCGTCTGTCGCTCACGTAAATGCGCCGTGGCAATTCACTATCACTCACCTCTACGCGCAATATTTGCTTGCGTATATACGTGATAGCATCGAGCAAGGAGATAGTTAATTCCACTTGCTCGCTTTCTGTGCGCCATAGCGCATACTCTTTTGCCCTAATGGGCTGCGCAGATGCATTTATGTCCTTAGAACAAGACGCGTCTTCTGCTTGAAAAGAAGAACTTTGTGATGCAGAGCGAGAAGACTCTGCATTAGATTGGGAAGATTCTGCATTAGAGCGGGAAGATTCTGCATTAGAGAGATTGCCGCAAAGCATCTTCCTAAATAAATCTTCGCTTTGTATGCTTCGACAGATGATACGTATAGAAAAGCGATCCCATAGAGCCTCCAAGCCCTCCCCCTTTGCGGGGAGTTCGTTTGAGGCAGCTACGAGTAGTTTTAGGGGAAGCTTTAATTCTTTATCGCCATTACGGAAGAGTTTTTCGTTGAGCACGGTCAGCAAAGTGTTTTGTATCGCGGGACCTGCTTTCCATATCTCATCGAGAAATACTACGTCTGCCGTTGGCAAGAAACCATCGACGCTTCGCTCATAGCAATCACTCTCTTTTAATTTAGCGATACTTACTGGGCCAAATATCTCATCTGGGGTAGAAAATCTTGACATCAGATACTCAAAGGAACGTGCACGATAGAATGCATGCTTTAATCTGCGTGCAATCATTGATTTTGCCACTCCCGGCGGTCCAAGGAGCAATATGCTTTCCCCAGAGAGCGCAGCCAAGAGAGCAAGACTTGTTTCCGTATTTTTTTCGTAAATACCCTGTTGCAACTGTTGCAAGAGGGCTTTTATGCGTGATCGTATATCAGACATGTAAAGTGATAAATATATGTAAGGCAAAATTACGAATAAAAGGCAAAACCGACAAGCGAGCGAACGTTATGAATGTTCTGACTCTACTTATCGGTTTTTCCTAAAGCCATATCTGCTGATACCGCGCCAACATCAGTAATATAATGTATAATCTACACTTTGGCGGCGATGTTCCACTTTATCCCAATCGATGAGATACCAGAAGTTGTTCACATAATCAGCTCGGCGATTTTGATAATCAAGGTAATAAGCATGCTCCCACACATCAATACACATCAGTGGGCGCATACCTTCTCTGATAGGATTGCCAGCATTGGACATAGGGAGCAGTTGGAGTTGATTGATAGCATCGAGAGCCAGCCACACCCAGCCTGAGCCAAATAGGCTCACCGCGGCATGAGTAAAGGCTTCGCGAAAAGCCTCTACAGATCCAAAACGCGCCGCGATGGCTTGAGTAAGCAAGCGAGGCATCGTAACGACTTGAGGTGATAGCTGCTTGAAGAAGATAATGTGATTCCAAGCCTGTGCCGCATTGTTGTACAACGCGCCATCTGCCTTCATCACAATCTCCTTCAGCGTCATCTCATCGTAAGGTGTGCCCTCTGCCATACGATTGACATTGTCAAGATAGGTTTGCAGATGTTTTCCCAAATGGAATGATAGCGTCTGAGCGCTCATTCGTGGAGTCAATGCATCAGGTGCAAAGTTCAGTTCTAACATAGAGCGTTTCATAGGTCGAGTGTTTTAGGGATTAGTAATAGCAAAACCGCTTTCCATCTATAGAAAAGATCGGAATACTTGGTTTATCATGCTAAGGTCGGACTTTTTTCCTTATCATGCCACTTTTATAGTGTATTTTGAGAATAATTGAAGTTTCTAAACGCTACTCATGCTATAAAACGTCGCATCATTCAACGCATTCTGAATGAAATCCGCATATTCTTAGGGAACTCCTTATTTGTTTGAAGGAACAAACGACTCGTACGTACCATTACTATAGAACACGCGAATCTCTTTAATTTTGCGTTCGTCTTTGTCAAAATTTATTCCCATACTTGGAATAGTTGAAGCGGAGCGTTGCTGATAATCTCTGCGCGAGCCGTAAGCTTGCACCTTTCGATCGATAGCGGGAGATGGGGAAGATGGGAGAGGAGCAGCGTCGAACAAAGAAGAGGGAGCAGCTGACTGTACATCACTTTCGCCGAAGAGCTGCGATTGACCTGCTTCAGAAGCCACTTCTGATGACTCAGATGGTGCATCATCTGTGCTTGATACAGAAGAGGGGGAGTTGAACATCTCGCCTTCTCCAAACATTAGCCAGTTAACGTTTATTCGCGGAAATGCTCTGTGTATAGCCTCTGCATGTTTACGTGTTGGCTCCGAGCGTCCATTTAATATTCCTGATAGCGAAGCGGGAGAGATACCCAGTTTTGCAGCAAACTCCTGCTGCGTCATTTGAGCGTCTTCCATAATTTTTCTAATTCTTTCCGTCATGATGATACCTATTATAATAGTCATAAAAATGGAGGAGAAGAGGGGATAGGCTATCGCAAAGACGCAGAGAAGAGATAAATTGCTTAGAAAAATCGAACAATTTATCGATCCTTTCCCTTTACATCTAAATCCACCAGATAGAGCGATGTCTCTAAAAGGAGGCAGCAATTCACGCGCAGATTTCTTGCAGTCGTGGACTCTGCCCGGCTCACCTTCATGCAGCATCCCGAAGAAGCCTCTTCAATCAACGCCGCAGCTTCTCACTACAAAAATGTAGATCCGACCTTCCATTTTTCGGTTTACAAAGATAAATATTTTATTTTACATAAGCAACTTACAACTGTGGTTTTTGTAAATCTAAATTCGTAAATCTATAAATCATCTTCGTAAATCCGATAATTTTTATTTGTAAATCGAAAAGTCCAAGTATTTACATTTAGATATGTAAAATCTATTTACGAATATCAAGCAAAACATATTAAAATCCGTGTTATTTATTGGCTTTCAATGACTTTTATATTGTAAATTAGCAAATTACTGCCCTCTTTCTGTCTTTATACACCATACGTCCGTAAAGTTATCTCTCATTGCGTAGCTTATTTGGACATTTTGATTGGTTTTCAACGAGTTACATTCTATATTAGCATACGTATAATTATAAGTTTGCTTTGTTGAATCACATTTTAATATTTACAATTGCTATTTTTATAAACTTGCGAATATATATGATTTGTAGATATAGATATTTAAATATACGCATTCGCAAATTCATCTATTTATAGTTCGCATTTGTGTTGTGTTTTTGTAAATGCTAATATAGGTTTATTGTAAATCAGACAGTCTCATGAGAAGCAATTTTTTTAGCCATTTCTCTATTCTATACCACATGCGGAGATTTTTGCTTTATCGCAACCACAGAGCGTAAAAACAGACGTAAAAAGCTGATTATCAGAACATTACTTACATTTTATCTATTATTCTAAAGAATCCTTTTAGACGAAGTGTATCCTTAATTTGCTATCTATGCTTTGCAGATTACGATGTTTTTGAGATGATAAGATCTAAAAATGGCCGTAAAATACCCTTGATTAACCTTGATTTGCGGCTATTTGTAGGAAGATTGCGTACATCTATATAAAAAGGGGAAAATGTAGTAGTAACAATGGCCTATTATCAGGACCCGAAACACCAGATCCATAGCGCTCCAAAAGCGCATGGTACAACGTCTGAACGACCAGAAGCCGAACTTTACGACAACTATAGGAAGGAATTGAGAAAAGCTAATATCGAAAATCAGAACAATTCTGCCCCTACTCTGCTCGTCATGGAAGCTTCTATGAGTCATTCTGTCTTCCCTCGTGCAGATCCACGACATGCTATGCGAAGAGAAGGGCCTTTTGCCACCATTATAGAGCATCCACCATTGCCATAAGATCTTCTCAAATCAACAATTAATCCTACCCAACAAAGACAAAAAAACTCGCCTCAGATACCAAGATCCGAGGCGAGAGATATCCCTACAGAGGGATGTGAAAAGAGGTACGTTTTCTTAATGTAGTATAAAATATATCAGTTCTTTCATTAGGTCTCCATTAGATGTATGCGAGCCTTCTGAGCCTTTTGAGCGAGCATCTGTGCGACGGATTTCGGACAGGATATTCATCACCTTCATGCCCGTATAATTGGAGAGAGCTGGCATGATGCTGCGCCGAACTTTCCAATCCGTCATATTGAGCCAGGCGGCTATTCCACGCTCCGACTTATCGGGTGAATAGTAAGCTAACATCAAGCTTGAATAGAAAGAAAAGAGCATTGAAAGCACGCGTTGGATCGGATTTTCCTTCGGAGAGTTGTCAAAGTATTTTACTATTCTATTGGCCTTTAAAACGTCTTTATGGACAAGGGCGTCCTGAAGTTCGAAAATATTATAGTTTTTCGTGATGCCAATATTGCGCTGCACGAGGTCGGTGGTAACCACCTTTTCACCCTCAGGGAGCGCCAGTGCCAACTTATCGAGTTCCGAGGCTAATCGGTTGAGGTCGGAGCCCACATATTCAGCCAGCATCTCTGCAGCTCCAGGAGCAGCAGCCAGCCGTCGTCGCTTCAGATAGTCGCGAATGAAGGTGGGCAGTTGGCTATCGTAGAGTCTTTTCGATTCGAAGAGCACGCCCTCCTTACCTATCAGCGTAGCCACTTTGGTGCGACGATCGAGCACGCCGTTCTTGTGACAAAAGATGAGAACCGTGCTCGGTTGCACCTGTTTGAAATAGTACTCTAAATGGTCTATATGCTTCAGATTTTGTGCCTCTTTCACCACGATCACGAGATGTTGCGCTCCCATGGGGAACGCCCTCGCTGCGGTCACGATAACGTCGATATCAGCATCGGCGCCATAGTATGTGATCAAGTTGAAGTCCTTTTCTTCGGGCTTAAGCACGGAGTTGACAATAAAGTCGGCCACGCGGTCGATGTAATAGCTCTCGTCGCCCATGAGATAATATATAGGCTTCAAGCGTCCTGCTTGCACTTCGCGTATGATTTGATCGTACGTGATTCCTGCGGGCTTTTTCTTATAATTACCTACTGCTCCAGCCATTACCAATCATATTTAAGGTGGCGCACCGTCTTGCGTCCGTCGGCTATAAGTTTCATACTCTCTATTCCGATGCGCACGTGCGTTTCGGCAAAATTGCGTGTTACGGCATTGTCGCTTGCCTCCGTCTTCACTCCCTCAGCCTCCATTGGATTGTCTGATACGAGCAGCAGAGCGCCAGTGGGAATGTGATTGTAGAATCCGCAGGTGAAGAGCGTTGCCGTCTCCATATCTACCGCCATGGCACGCGTTTCGCGTAGATAGTTTTTGAATCGTTCGTCGTGTTCCCACACGCGGCGGTTGGTGGTATAGACTGTACCCGTCCAATAGTCGTGACCATTATCGCGCAGAGCCGTCGAGACAGCACGCTGCAACATGAAGGCAGGTAGCGATGGTACTTCGGGTGGAAAGTAGTCGTTGGATGTACCTTCTCCTCTTATGCCCGCCAGTGGTAGTACATAGTCGCCCAGTTGCGTTTTTTCTGAGATTCCTCCACACTTGCCCAAGAAGAGGCAAGCTTTAGGCTTTACTGCGCCGAGCAGATCCATGATCAGTGCAGCATTTGGGCTACCCATACCAAAGTTGATAATGGTTATTCCGTCGGCCGTTGCCGTGCGCATATTAGCATCAAAGCCCACGGGCTCCACGCCACATTGCTTACAGAAGATGTCAACGTAGTTATTGAAATTGGTTAGGAGTATCTCATGTCCAAAGTTTTCGAGTGGCGTTTTGGTGTAGCGCACCAACCAGTCCTCAATAATTTCTTCTTTTGTTGTCATATAAATTCGTATTTTTGTAATCAATAAGAGGGACTTGTGGATTATCTTTCCACTTTTGCCTTTTCAAGGCGCACACTTATCGGTGTATGCACTCCCCTACCCAAGGCGTTGCCTTGGGCTATGGATTATCCCAGGGCTTTCAGCCCGCGCCGTAAGTCAAGCATCAGTTCTTTGACTGCCGAGCTGCAGCCTATCTTATGCAAAGATAGTGCAAAGCGAGAGCAATGAAGCTTGCTTCAATTGCCGAGCTGCAGCCTATCTTATGCAAAGATAGTGCAAAGCAATTCATCTTTCCAATAAAACCAGAACTAAATTATGCAAACGCTCAATCTTCCCACGTGTGAAATCAAGATCACCCAGCAGAAAGGCAATACGCTCATATTCGACTTTCTGCGTCGTCGCTATCTGCGGCTCACTCCCGAGGAATGGGTTCGTCAGCATTTCACCCACTTTCTGGTGGAGCATAAGGGCTACCCTGCTGCTCTCCTTGCCAACGAAGTGACCATCAATGTGGGAGGTGTGGCACGTCGGTGCGACAGTGTACTTTACCACAGAGTGGGAGGCCGTCCGCGCGTTATCGTGGAGTATAAGGCTCCGCACATTCAGATTACGCAAGCCGTATTTCAGCAGATTTATTCTTACAATAGCGTGTTGCGTGCCGACTATCTCATTGTGAGCAATGGTCTGGCGCACTATTGTTGTCACGTAGACTACGAGAAGATGGAAGTATCTTATCTACACGACATACCATCGTACAAGGAGTTGGGTTGATATTTGCTGGAGAATTCGGTAAGAAGAGGGGGGGGAAACTAACTTCTGTTGTTAATTTGTGGCGATGCCGACGCGAGACGCGTCGCCCACGGAACTGATGAGAAGCCTCTAAACTTTTGATGTGCTGAAACCACTGATACCGCTGATGCCGACGCGAGACGCGTCGCCCACGGAGTTCTCTAAAAAAGGAGATGGCTCACGCGCGCGCGTCAGACGTTTTTACGTCCATATTTCCTACACGCTGTCACAATTCTTGTGTAAACATTTGATTTCTAACCATTTGATTAGTGCAAGTAAGTGGTCTTTGCCTACACTTTCCCGTCACTTCCGCTTCACGCGTAATCATCTGCTTCTTTTTTCATCTTCCCATGCTTGATCTAATTTCCCCCTATGACAGTTTTTACGGCATGGGGGGATAATTTTTTCTCTTCCATAGACTAATTTAAACGCTACCGAGGGCTTTTTTCACCCCAAAAACGTGCAAGCCGAATGTCCTCAAGCATGTCTGAATGGCTGAGGCGCAGCCATTTTTCTTTTTAAAAAAACTATACAGGATGGAAGAGATATGTAGGAAAAGTGCAAGCAGCAGGTCTATTCGTGCACAATCTAACGTCGTGAATACCAATGTAATACAAACAAAGAGTGTAAGTTCGCACGATTTTCCAGTACCAAACTTCCGGAAATGCGCGCACGCATGCGTAGGCATGAGAGCGAAGCAGAAAAAGTGAACAGATTGTACACTTTTTTTGCAGAAAAAGAATGAGCACACTACCTTTGCAGTTGCAATGGAAGGGAACAACGCTATTGCTTTCCCTACCAAGTCCCCCACACACTTACTCTTCTCCACGCCTCGGCATGAGAGAAGTCATCATATACAAGTCGCACGTGCTACCTTAGAGGGTGCTGCAGATTGCTTGTAGAACGAGCCATCGCCTACCCTTTTCTGAAAAGCTTCTTGATCCGGCTTACGTAGCCACTGACATCAACCACCTGATTCAGACGGCGCAGCGAAAGCACAGACGAGCATATCACTATGGCTATTCCTACCCCATAGCGAGAGAGGCCTTCGGGAAGACAGAGGGCTGATACCACTGCCATTACGAGCAGCAGAAAATGTACAATATAGCCGGGGATGCACGCCGTATGCGTATGGTAGGCATACTTACGGCGGTATACGGCATTGACTATCAAGAAGTCGAACAGCCCCGCTGCAGAGAGCGCCCACCCTGTGGCTTGGAGTCCACCCCAATAATAGGCCGCGGGCACTACTATGGCAAGGAACACATTGTACGCCACCTCCATAGCTAAGTAGGTGCGCGAATCGCCACTCGCCAAGGCAAGATAAGCCACGGGCATGGTGAGTGCCTTGAAATACATGTAGAATACGGCGCATACCGACATAGACACGGCGGGCACGAATTCTGCACTAAACAGCACCCTTACCGCCATCGGCATAGCCGTCACAAAGAGCACAAGAAGCGGAGCGATGAGCAGAACGCAGATTTCCACCTGCTGATTGACCGTGCGAACCATGCTTTCGTGCTGACCGACAATGGCTGAAAGCCGTGGGAAATAATCCGACTCTACTGCCACAAACACCAACGAAGCATACCCCACCATGAGGGTGTAGCCACAGTTGTAATAGCCCACCACGTCCATACCACCCATACGAAGCATGATGGTACGCACCGCATACTCTGTGCCTTGTGCAAAGGCTGACGCGAGCACGTAAGCAGTTCCGAGTTTGACGAAGGGAATGCCATAACGCACTACGCTGCGCGAGAATAGCGAACAATGCCAAGCCACGCTACGCGTGGAATAATGCAGATGAATGAATAGAACGACGAGGTTGACTATGAGCAACGAGGGCACTATGCCACGCTGCCCGAAAAAATAGAATAATGGGGCATTGACCACCACCGTGGCCACAGCGCCAAAGGCCGACACAATAGCCACGCGCTTGAGTTGCTTCAGTCCCTTGAGTATCGCCATCTCACCGCCCGTAAGCGTGACCATACCCACCATCGGGGCGAGCAAGGCAAAGGACAACGAATAGTCGGCATTGCCGAAAGTAAGGCGGCTCAGCACGGGGGCAAGAATCAGCGCCATGAGTGTGCCGAGCAGAGCAGTCATTGTGCTCCAAGTACGCACTGCCGTCACGCTCCGTTCGAGTTCATGCCGATTGCCCGAAGCATGATGGGCTGCCACATCCTTCACGGCGCTAATGGTCAGTCCGAGGTTGGTACACTGCCCTATCAGCGCCATCACATTATTATAGATATTGATTAGTGCCAATCCTGAGGGGCCTAAGAAGAGCGCCACGAGTTTGGTACGAATCACGCCCATCAGCACGGAGAGTCCTTGCACACCGCCAAAAAGCCATGTGTACTTCAACACATGGCTATACGTACCATCGTCGGCAGAGCAGGAAGTCTGCTCCGCGGGCGTCATTGCTTTTTCGGTTTCGGAGTGCATGGATGCTTTGGGTGTGTAGATTCCGTTTTTTTTGGGGGGGAAAGATGGCTCTATATCAGAAGATTTATATAGTTCTGTGGGCGACGCGTCCCGCGTCGGCATATTATCAGTCTTGCTTCGGCATCGAGCCTCGCACGACTGGCCGAAGCGAGACGCTTCGCCCCCACTGCCTATAGGTTCACCTCTTGATTCACTGGGTGATGCCGACGCGGGGACGCGTCGCCCACGGTATAGGCTGAATGTCTCTTGCCCGCTGGGTGATGCCGACGCAGGACGCGTCGCCCACAGAACTATGACAATACTTGCGACACCAGACGGGCTACTTGCAAGAATGTATTACTTATTACTTATTACTTATTACATATTACTTGACAAGAGCAAGAATGTAATACTTAATACTTTATACTTAATACTTTGACAGTGATTGATAGCTGACAATGATTGTCAGCTATCAATCACTGTCAATCAGTCATATCTCCGCCCGTATTGTCCTGAGCAGTGTCGCGCACGATGCTTGAAGCGCTACCGTCAAGCGGAATTTCTACACTGAAGGCAGGTCCTTCTTCTATCCCCACTTGCCCCACTTGGGCTCCGAGATAGATGATGCGCTTATCCTTCTGAGTCTTTTCAGAGTCGAAAGCCATGCCCAAGAGCACAGTGCCGTGCTTGTCGGCCTCGGTAAGGAAGCTCTCAAATGCTTCCTTCGTATACGAACGCTTGAAGAAATCCTGTCCGTCGCGGGTGATGGTCACGTCTACGCGGTTGTCGTAGAACTTCTTGCCTAAGTCGTCACTCACGATGGGGAGCTGCTTGTCGGCCTCACGATGGATGGTGATTTCATATTGATGGCCTCCCGCCTGAAACTCATTCTTCATCGTCTGAGCAGGATCGGCATAGGGGGTATTGTCTGTTGCGGTTTGCGTGGTGTCTGCATTGGTTTCGGCCTGCTGTTCGGTCTTTCCTCCGCATGAGGCGAGCGCCACCGTTGCTGCTGCAATGCAGATGGCAATATAGATTCTTTTCATGATTTGCTCATTAAGTAGGTTCGTTGAACGAGCAAAATAACAAAATCCTCGCCACAAAAACAAGAAAAAGGGACAAAGAGTGGGCTCGGAACGGGCTTTTACTTAATTTTGCTCCATAATTATCTGTTTACTGACGCCTATGAACTCTCTTTTCAATCTGACTCGCGCCACGTTGCTCTGTGCATACCTCTCCACTACGGCATCTACACTATGGAGTTGCCAACATGGACAGAAAGATCAGTCTATGGAGGCCGATTCTGCGACAGTTCACACCGACACCACGGCTCTGCTCGTGATGCAGGTGAAAGACTGCGCACGGCTTTACACCACGGAATTCGTGGTGAGGAAGATCGTGACCTTTACAGACAACCCTACGATGAAGGGCAAGTTCCTGGGCTTCGACGTCGACATGCCCACTCGTCTTGGCGACCGAAAGATAGCGATCCCCATCGATGTGACGCTAAAGGCTTATATCGATTTCGCTGAGTTCGGACCGCAGAATGTGGAGCGGACTGACTCCTCCATCACCGTCACTCTGCCCGACCCTCACGTGGTGAACACAGCTTCGAAGGTGGACAATGGCGGCACACGGCAATACATCGACGGACTTCGTTCACGATTCACCGACAGCGAAGTGACCGCTCTGGCTCATCAAGGAGCCGACAGCATATGGGCGCATGCCTCGCGCTTAGGCATAGAGGAACAAGCCATGCGCAGTGCTGCCACGCAGTTGCTCCCCTTGCTGCATCGCATGGGTTACAAAGAGAAGAACGTTACCATCCGATTTCGCAAGCATTACTCTGACCAAGACTGGGTGAAGATGATCGAAAAAGACTGACAAGCAGTAGAAACGTAAGTGCAACAGCTCTGTGTGGGCGACGCGTCCCGCGTCGGCATTGCATACGAGTCAAGAAGCAACTTCAACAGTTCCGTGTGGGCGACGCGTCCCGCGTCGGCAATTTACTACAAACAAGCAGACGCATCACACACTTCAAGTCCACTCCTTGATGCCGACGCGGGATGCGTCGCCCACAGAACTGAGTAAGATTCCATCAACCCACACCTATATATTATATAGTATATAATGAAGAAAACATTACTCAACATATTGCGCAACGGCCGCTTCTATGCTATCGCGCTGGCTGTTGTAGCAGTGGCGGTGATTGTCGTAGTAGTAGTGAAAGCGTGGCAAAAGGATCCGCCCATTTCGCTCAGCGTGGTGCACAATACGCGCATCGACGTAACCCCCGAAGAGATTCAGTCCATCCGCGACATTGGTCAGTGGGAATTTCTCTCTATCTCTACAGAGGAGATGGTGGAATGGCATCGCCACCGCACCTTTGGCAACGACCACTTGGTGCGCATCTATCAAGGCACACTGCGCATCGGCGTCGACATGGCTCACGCCAAAGATGGATGGCTGGAGTCGTTCCCCGATTCCACCGCCATCGTTCATCTGCCCGCCATAGGGCTGCTCGACAATCAGTTTATCGACGAAGCACGCACACGCACTTTCTACGAGAAGGGAAGCATTCCGCCCGCCGTTCTCGACCAGCTCTATGCCACCGCAGCCCAGAAGATGCGCCACCGCTGCCTTACTCCGCAAAATCTGAAGCGAGCTGAGAATAATGCTCGCACACACTTTGACCGCATCGTGCGGGCCATGGGATTTAAGCGAGTAGAGATTGTGTTTGACAAGAAATAAGTTTTGAGGTTATTATAAGGTTGCTATCGTGTGAATAATAGTTTTAAGTTTTGAGGTTATAAGGTTATAAGTTATTCAAGTTTCGGATTTAGAATGGGCGGGCTGAATCATCGTGCAAGTCGAATGCAA
>ERZ808270.718-NODE-718-length-17318-cov-7.856572_pt1 | contig 17318 bp, 29 predicted proteins | sample MGYA00521082_ERZ808270 | MGnify/ENA primary metagenome ERZ808270 (study PRJEB31516, sample SAMN03275594) | gut metagenome | biome: mammalia-associated habitat; material: feces | host: Papio cynocephalus | place: Kenya | collected 2012-07-27 ... | reverse complement strand
TTCCTCAACCTCAATGAGGCAAGCAAGCTCGGCATCGCCCACAAGATTGGCAAGATGGTTGGCTTGGACGATGCGCTGCCACAAGCGGTGAACGCTGGCACGGCGCATCCAGTCACTCACGCAGCCACAGACCTTTTGCGAGATTTCGGTGTGGGCATTTCCGCACAAGCCTTCAACAAGGTGTTGGAGATTAAAGGCGTGGTTAAGCAAGCCACTCGCCCAGGCAAACAAGGCAAGGTTCACAAGTGGTTCGTTATCACCCCTGCCTTCGACAAGTACGGAGAGAACCAACAAGACCCGAAATATCAGCAGCAGACGCAGATACGTTGGTATGACTCTCTTTTCAGGGAGTTGCTCACCATCGTCGGCCTCAACAGTCAACAGGCATTGCTGTTGAACCATTAACCAATCAAAAATCACTTCAAAAACACACATTACCATGAACACGAAAACAAACGATACGAACATAGACATTAACACAATGACACAAACGCAAGGGGAGAGGGAGCAAGCGATGATGAACGTCACCTGCCCCAAGCTCGCCAAGACACTGGTCAAGCTCCAGCAGGTCAGCAACGAGTATTTCGAGGAGTACCTCCGCGCCCTCAACTATGGCGTTATAGACAGGGGCGACAAGATGGGAGACGGCTTCAACGAGGCCTTCGACAGGCTCCAGCACGAGATAGCCAAGCTCATGACCAAGCTCCTGCAACAAGACCTATGTGAGGCCATGCCCCCAACGACAGCCAACAAGTAGCGCGACTGGCAACAAGAAGACAGAAGCGCGTGCGCCCACCCGTCCCGAAAGCGACAGGTGGGCGTTCTCGTTCCATGTTCACCCTTGCGCACGGAAACGTGCCAAAAACCACGCTAAAACCAATCCTCGATAATCGACCACGCCAATAGCAAAACGCCGATTTTCACCTCGTTTAAGCCGTCCGCTAAACCTATTCCGTCTATCATGGCCTATCTTGTCTATTGAAGTCTATTCAATCTATTGAAGTCTATTCAATCTATTGAAGTCTAAATTATCGTTAATAACATGGCATGACAAGTTAAATAATAAATATATTTTGTTATATGACTTGTTAATGTCAAGTATTAACAGTATCTTTGCTAACGCAAAACGAAGGAATGGGGACTCAAAGTTTAGCAGAGAGAAAGGATATTCTATTGCCGAAAGGCGATGTTTATTATATAAAATCAGCAAGTCCGAGAACACGTCCCCACATTGGTTCTTGGACTTCGCTGTTTATAAAATTGGGGACGATGAACAAAAACTTGCGATACAGACTGGCAATTGAGATGTTCAGGAGCGGCAAACTCCTGAAGGCGATAGCCATGTCCCTGCTCGTAAGGAAACGCGTCAAGGGAAACGTCATCAAGGACTTCACGATAAACAAGCTCGTGTCTATAACGGGGATGCACGCCACGACAATCAAGAAGCGGCTGAGCACCCTAAAAGAACACGGGCTTGTGTCATATCATGGAAAGGGCCTCGTGTTCCGATCGCTTGTCTCGAAGCACAAGCAACGCAACGTGAGGCTCGCTAAAATGGCATACGGCAAGGTCAAGGACGTGGAAAGGTCATTACAGGCCATTCTCGTGGCCATCATGCAGATACGCAAGGATTTCGTCAAGCGTACCATTCTGACTGCTCACAACGGGCGCAACGCCAAGGAGGTTAAGCGCGCGCAAAAGCTATCAAGGAGGTACAAGTGGGGAAACGATTACGTCGAGCGTGGACTGGGGTACGGGAAAATAGCCAAGGCACTGAACATTTGCAAGGCCACCGCGGTCAAAGTCATAAAATTCGCCACAAAAAGGGCAATTTTGGGCAAAAAAAACAACTATGATTGGTATTTCATGCCTGGTGTCAACTATCTGGACATGAAAGAGTACGGTTATACCTTCACGACCAAGAACCATGCCTGCGTCGTAAGGGCCAACACGTACACCGTAGCGCCATGTCTTATCAGGTGGTAATAATAGAGACTAAAAAATGAAGACAAAAATACGGCAATGAAGAACATCACAAAACTTGAAAAGGTAAGGAAATTCCTTGCCGATAACGGCATAAAATGCCATGAACCGAGAAAAAGGGGGAAGAGGGGGCATAGTGACCTCGCTCTGCCCGACTTGCGTATTTATATCAAGATTTCGGGAGATGATGACCAGTGCTTTTACGAAAGGCACAAAAAGAGAGGATTCCCTGTCTTCATTCGAGACGGGGAAACGCCAAGGTTCGTCCTTGCCAAGGTGCAGGACGCAATCATAAAGTCCATGACGCGCAAGCAAATGTCCATTTTAGCGAGAAACAGGGATGAAAACGGCTCGAGCCACTAATATAATTGGACTTCGTTATGAATCGTGAGCAAGGAAGACTTAAACTGTCTTCCTTGCTCACGGTCAATTGGGGATGAAAGAATCACCCTTCCCCGGCGCTCAAGCAATCTATCACCATCCTGTTCGCCTCGTCCACCTTCCGGTAGTCAAAGGAGATATACAAGTCCGTCGTCGTGGAATCCCATTCGCTATGCCCCAACGCCTTGCCGATGGTCTCCTTCGGTATGTCCAAACTCGCCGCTATCGTCGCCCAGCTCCTCCTTGCCGTGTACCACACCATATCGGGGTGAAGAGGCGTGACTTCCTTTTTTATCAGCGCGCCACGGCTGTTCTTCACCATCTTCACCCTGCCAATCCTCTTGAGGTAGTCACCAAGCGTCCTCCTGAAGCTGCTTTCCTTTGTCCCGTCATCAAGCACGGAAAGCAGGTGCCTCGTTCCCTTGTACTTGTTTATTATCACCAACGCCTCAGGCTCAACCTTGATGTCATAGAGCCGTCCCGTCTTGTTGCGCCTGTATTGTATGCGGCCATGCCTTACGCAATCGACAGGGAGCTCCAACAAGTCCGACAGGTTGATGCCTATCAGGTAGAAGCCAAGCATGAACAGGTCACGGTATTTCTCCATGAACGGCTCCAGGCTTATGTCCCTCACCTCTCTCATCTCTTCCGCGCTAAGATACAAGTACCTCTGCCGCTCGGCTTTTATGGTGAACTTCCTGAACGGGTACTTGGCCGTCATATCGTTGTCTATCGCCCAGTTGAACACCGTCCTTATGTTCCTTAGGTCAATCCCGATTCCGTTGATTTTACGCCCCCTCAAGAGCTCGTGAGCCTCGAACCTCTCCAGCCACGCCCTGTCTATCGTGTCGAAGGTGGCTTGCGCGTCAAACGCCTCCACGCGCTTCGCCGTCCTCTGGAACACCTCTTTCGTCCCCGGCCTAACCTTGGTCTTCACGTACTCACCGATATAGTGCAGCAAGCCCTTGTCGGCCTCTGCCACGTCGTCACCGCTCACTATCGCCTTCAAGCGCGCCTTCATTTGAGCCGACGGCACACCAGCGTGGTTAATCATGTATTCCTCTGCCTCCGAATACAGCTTCGTCAGCCTGAACGTCTTGGCGCGATGATTAGGCACCGATGGCGGAAACACCAGCCCCTCGAACTTCTCGGTGCTCTTCAGCCCGGTGAACACCTGGAACCTCTTCCTGTTGTACGACACGATGAAATACACGTACATCGTCTTCGCCTCTACATACGTCTTGATACTGTTCATGTTTTACTCACACTTTTTGCAAGTACTCACACATTTACTCACAACCTCACCCCCAAATACCACCTAAAAGCCGTTAATTTCGTGTCAAAACAGGCTATAAGAGCAAGCTTTTTCACCAACAAAACAAGGCGTTGAAAACCATATCTTCTTGATTTTCAACGCCTTGTCTTTTGGAGCGGGATACGGGAATCGAACCCGCCTCACAAGCTTGGGAAGACTGAACCTTGCTTTGGTAATGCGTTGAATACTATTGATTTATACTTTTACTCACGATATTACTCACAATATTTACTCACAAACAAGCCTACGTAGGCTTGTGACCAATGGTGTTTTCACAACGCTTTCACCACCCCAAGCACCTTGAAAATCTTGCTAATGGCCGCCTTGCTTATCTCCTGGTCTTCGTATTCCTCATTATAGGCGTGAAGGGTAAGGCGAGTGTCATCAGACCCCTTGCGAACGACCTTCACCGTCCTTAGGTCATTCGTTGTCATCACGGCATAGACCTCGTTCAGCGGCAGGAAGTCTTGCCAATCCGTCACCTCCTTCAAGGCTATCATGTCACCGCCGCTAATCATCGGCTGCATGCTGTCACCCGACGTACGACACCAGAAGTCGGCCTTTTCGTAGCCAGGCACGCTCACGTACTTGCTCGGCACGTTCGGCGTGTCGTTATACATTGATGCGAAGCCCAGCGCGAAATCCACGTCGTAAAACGGCCTGTTGCCATCACCGCCAATGTCACGCGGCACGCCTTCACCACTCATCTTGTCACCCTCCCCAGTCCTCAACCATTGGGGGCTGAGGCCAGTGACGTTGTGGATCTTCAACAAGTCCTTGTCGCTGAACGACAAGGAACCGTTCATTTTCCTGTTGAAGTTCGAGGCATTGATGCCAGTCTTGTTGGCGAAAGAGTTTTTCGTCTCGCCATGCTCGCGAATGAACACGCCCAGCCTTTCTGCGATACTGCTCATAATCCTTAATTTTAGCTACAAAAACCACGCTTTTGAGCGTATTAATGTATAATAACGTTAAATAACAGACATTTTCTGTCTTGTTTCTTGTTATTGTCAGACATTAACAGTACCTTTGCAATTGCCAATCTGAAAAACAGAAAGACAACAACGGAGGGGCTGAAAAACAATCCAGTCCGACAACATTTCACACCGCAAAGATATGGGGTTTTCTCGGTCTCTCCAACTTTTTATAGTTAATAATAAGTAAAAACAAAGTTTTTGACAAATGAAGGCAAACAAGATACAAGTGTCTGACATCAAGAATATCGGGAAAGGAGGATCTATCACTGTCGAGCTACCGTCGTACCTCGCCTGTATATCCGCCAAGAATACCGTGGGATACGTCAAGAAGGCTTACCCACGCCCCGATGGTTGCGTCTACTATTGCCGGATAGACGGGCACACGATAACGATAGGGGCGGCGGACCCGGATAAGGTCAACCGCAGGAAAAAAGTAATTGATTGAACATAATAGACATCACATGCCATCAAGATACCATACAAAGGTAGGAATCGACGTGATAGAGAAAGTCGTTTCATTGAGGGAGCAGGGGCAGGAGTTCCTGACCAACAAGTCCATACTGTCATATCTCGGGGGAGTCAGCAAGGACTTCGTGGACGACCTGAGGCGCACTGGTGAGCTGCCATACTACAAGGTGCGAAACACTATCCTCTACAAGGTCGCCGACGTTCGCAAGATGATAGAGAAAAACAAGGTTTATTAATCCAAACCCGTGTTACTCTCGGAAGAGCTTTGAGCGTCCGGGTTCGACTCCCGGCGCGGGTGCTTAGAGAATTAGGGGTCTTTGACTTATTGGGACACACAGTATGCGCGTAAGAAAGTAACGCTCGAGACCAGCAATCCACGACGGCGTGAAAGGACGCGCGACATACGGAAGACCAGCTAATTTTCCGCTTCAAGTAGCGAGATGAACCACATTGGCCAATGCCAATGCAGGCACCCGCGAACACGTAGCGGTCTGGCCAAGCCGCCTGACATGCACGGCGGCTTGCAGCATGGAACAGCTTAGAAAAATCCAAACACACACACAACGTATATGGGCACGCGCAAGGCAATCCTTGTGTGCCTATATATAAATCCAAAGGGCGGGAATGGAGCACGGCGGAGATAGCCGTGTGGCTTCGGAACGGGGTTCGATACCCTGCCCGTCCCAGCCACTATAATTATGTATAAGAAACGCCAGTGGGGAGCAGTGAACGGCTCATAAAAGGCTTGAAACCAATGACGGCCCGAAACAGACGGGCAATTGCCGCGGATAGTGTGCTAACCGGATAGGCACAGACGATTGTAAAGCCTCGGGCATTAGGAGGTTCGACTCCTCCCCACGGCACATTTAACAAAGAAAATATGGAAAGGAATTATTACATCGGCATCGACCCCGGCATGAGTGGAGGCATAGCCGTGCTTGGCGAGGACGGCGAGGTCGTGGACGTGCGCAATATGCCAGACACGCCAGCCGACATCCTTGAATACCTCGGCCACTATCAGGCGTTCCCCTGTGTCTGCGTCCTCGAAGACGTTGGGCAGGGTATGCCCGGACAGTCATCATCGGCCACGGCCAAGTTCGCAAGGCACAACGGCCACTTGGAGATGGCTCTCCTCGCGCTCGGCATCAAGACCGTCAAGGCGCGTCCGCAAAAGTGGGAGAAGACGTACGCCCTCGGCAAGAGTTCTTCTTTTGAGAAAGCCGAATGGAAACGGAAACTGAAGGAGCGCGCACAGCAGCTCTTCCCCAAGCTCGGCAAGAAAGTGACGTTGAAGACCTGTGATGCCCTTCTCATAGCCGAGTATTGCAGGCGCAATTTCAGACAGTAATAAAAAATCTTTACAATATGGATAAGATTCTGGAAGACTTCAAGAGTGAGAACTTCTCCAAGCGCGAAATTATCGTCTATGGGGTGCTTGCGCCCCTGGCGGCGTTTGCCGTGTGCATTGCCTCTGAGTTAATCCTTGGCTGACATGGACATTATAGCCAAGATAGGAGCATGCCTCGCCAAGGTGATTGACGACGCGGCATGGCGAAGCTATCACGATGGTGAGAACGCTTGCTCTTACGATGGTTGCTCAGCGGAGGTCACGCTCTCGCCACAATCGTCAGTGTACGTGTGGCACGACCCAAGGAGCGGCTTTCATGTGGAGACTGCCCACGAGAGCAATCAGGAGACCCCTAACTTCGACAAGGCTATCATAGCCTGTCTCGAAGACAACGCCGCCCCGGAGGCTGAGTGGCAGGAGGCTCGCGACAATGATGACCACGACGACACGACACTTGACGAGGGATTTGGCTCATGGCAGGATTATTACGACTATATGTATAACTAATAAAAAATAGAGGAAAGAGAATGACAACACAAGTAGCGACACAGCAAAACAACATGACGTTGGGCGAGCTCATGCACTCCCCTGCCGTGGTAGGCAAGCTCAACGAGGTTTGGAGCAGCCCACAGATGGCAAATAGCTTTATGAGCTCGGTCATCAGCGTGGCCAACGGCAACCCACAACTTCGCAGGGCACAGCCAATGTCAATAATCGGCGCGGCCATGGTAGCGGCCACAATGCAACTTCAGGTAGTGCCCACCTTGGGCCAGGCTTACCTCATACCTTATGGTAGTCAGTGCCAGTTACAAGTTGGCTAAACCGAAAGTTATGGTCAAGTAAAATCTCGTGAACGTAAGAAAAAACGGTGTCATATAACAATATGGCTAACGGTGAAACCCTCCAATAAAGGGCAATACCGTGCTTTAATATATTCCAAGCAATGATTGGCATTTATTCTTTAAAAAACAATATTACAGGGGAGACCTATGTAGGTCAGAGCATAGACCTTCACCGTAGAATGATGGAACATAAGTGTCCTTGCAGCACAAAAGGAAATAGATTAATCTGTAAAGCGTTAAAGAAATACGGATTTAATAATTTTACCTTTTCTGTTTTAGAAGAATGCCAAAAAGATGAGCTTGATTCAAAAGAAGTGTTTTGGATTAAGAAGTTGGGCGCAACTTATAATATGACCGATGGAGGCAAGGGTGCTAAAGGCTATCATCCTTCTCTCGAAGAACGTGCATACATTTCAAAATGCGCAAGAGCGCAATGGGATAGAATGACGGATGAAGAGAAGAAAGAAAAACTACTGCAATTAACTGGTCCCAAAGTCGGACATATAGTAAGTGAAGAAACCAGAGAAAAGCTAAGAAAAGCAAATCTTGGCAAAAGACAGTCTTTTGAATCAAGAAGAAAGAAATCTGAAGCTAACAAAGGAAGATTACCACATCCGCCTATCTATAAGGCAATTTATGGATTTACGGAGGGTGAATTTAACTTTTGCTATTTCCGCTCTATAAAAGATGCAGCAGAACATTTTCAGTGTGGGAACGACAGAATCTGTAAGGCTCTTAAAGGAGTTAGAAAACATTTTCGAGGATTTGTTTGGAAATATTGGAGTGTAGAGACTATCGGTGATGAGTGTAACCGAGTAGGCGTGAATTTATCACACGTCCAAGTGCGAGACACCTGTAATGGTGAAGAGATAGTCCACTCCACTGAAATGGTAAATCGGTGGGTTAGTGATTTAGGTTTATTGCAATTATGCCAGCGCAGCGGCCAGTTCAAGAAGATTCTCGCCGCGCCAGTACATGAGGGTGAGTATATTTCGGGCGATGAGTTCGATGAGGATTATGTCTTCGACAAGAAGCAGAGAAAGTCCGATAAGGTGGTTGGCTATATGGCCAAGTTCGAGCTCCTCAACGGCTTTACCAAGGTGGCCTACTGGGACGTTGACAAGGTTAAGGCGCACGCGCAGAAGTTCTCGCAAGCCTTCCGCAGCGGCTTCAACTCACCATGGAAATCCGACTTTGATAGCATGGCGATGAAAACGGTTCTCAAGTCCATCTTGAAGTTCGCCCCGAAGTCAATAGAGATGCAGAGGGCCGTCACTTTCGACCAGGCCGTGGTGAAGCCCAACACGTCAGACGTACAAGACCTCGACATCGACGCTTTCGTACCTGAATATGTTGACAACCTCGAAAGCGAGAAACAAGAAAATCTCGCAGCCAAGGCAGCCGAGGCGGCCAAAGACGAAATAAAGAAAGGTGACAAGAAACAATGAGCATCAACACTTCCGATTCGCAACATGAGTTGCCATGGTATCGGGCGCGCCTGGGCAATATCACAGGCTCTAAGGTCTCTGATATAATGAAGTCAGGGCGCAAAAAAGACGAGACGTTCTCCGACACGGCAAAGGCGTACCTTTACCAAGTGGCCGGCGAGCGCCTCTTCAACAAAGACTTCCTCAACGATGATGAGGTCTTCTCCGACTACCTCGAAGAGACCAGCTTCACCACCAAGGCCATGCTATGGGGCACGGAGCAGGAAGACGCGGCTCGGAGACTGGCATCAGACATCCTCGGCTATGACATTGAGGAAGTCAGCCTCTGCGCCCACGACACCATACCCCACTTCGCGGCCTCACCAGACGGCATGATTCGCAACATCGACGGTGACGGGCACCTTGGTGTGCTCGAAATCAAGTGCCCCAATGTCGGCACGTTCATGCGATACAGGCACCTCATACACTCCGCCGAAGACCTCAAGACCGTCAAGCCTGAATACTATTGGCAGATGATGGCAGAGATGGACTGCACGGGTGCCGTTGGCGGCCTGTTCGTCACCTACTGCCCTTGGCTCTCCAAGCCTTTCCATTACGCGCGCATAGGGCGAGTGGAAGACGACATCAATCTTATGGAAGAGCGTGTCGCGCTCGCCAACGAGTTCATAGAAAATATAATCAATAAGTAAAATTAAATTACAAAAAGGAATGGAAATTCAAGGGAGAATTATCGCCGTCTTGCCACAACGAAGTGGCACAAGCAAAAGTTCAGGCAAGGCGTGGAGTTGCGCCTCTTATGTCTTGGAGACACAGGAGATGCATCCGAAGCACTTGGCTTTCGATGTCTTAAACGGCAAAATCACGCAGTTCAACATCCAGCAAGGCGAGTACGTGAAAGTCAGTTTCGACATAGACGCGCATGAGTTCAATGGCAAATGGTATAATGGTGTCCGCGCCTGGGACGTGCAACGTTTCGACGGCGGGCAGGCACAGCAACCACAAGCCGCGTTCGCACAACCAGCGCAACAGCCGCAGCAGCCAGCAGCCGCACAGCAACAGGCTTCTATCCCATCGGCTGACCCCAACCTGCCCTTTTGATTTGAGGTGGCGGTTGGAGTTGCTCGAAAGGGCATTCAGCACCACAGCTTTGGTTGTGCGCAAGTTGAATGATTCAGGCTATTTGCAAGCGTTTCCTGAAACCAAAGGTACATTAATTAAATTTGACGATGAATGTCCCAGATAAAATATTTCAATCTCATTCGTGGCTCGACATAAATATATTCATGTTCGTAAAGCGGAATACAAAAGATGATGGTATCAAAGTAAGCCTTCAACGGATAGCTGATGAGTTCGGAGTGACCAGAGGCAAGGTTTATTACGCTTTACAGAAAATGTATAAAGAAAATCTACTTTCAAACACTTCTCAAACAGTTTGCAAACAGCTTACAAACAACACTACATCTGATACTCAGGCAGTTAAAGCTAATGTTCAAACAGCCAGCAAACAGTTTGCAAACAGTTTGCAAACACTTGGCGAGAGAAAGCACGCCTTCGGCGAGAAGCTAATCCCGTTTGTAGAGCAATACGGCAAAAAGATGATTCGTGAGTTCTACGACTACTGGACTGAGGCTAACGAGAACGGACGGAAAATGCGGTTTGAAAAAGAAAATACCTTTGAGGTTAAAAAAAGGCTTGCAAGATGGTATAAGACAAACTTGGAGAAAAAAAAGAATAACGAATCCTCATCCAACCTGCCTATTGGGATGAACCTGCAAAACAGCAAGGACAAGGATTACACGGAAGGACTGGAAAGATGGAACAGGTAAAAGATAGCGGACATTACTTCAAAAAGCTCGCGTCCCTCATGCGAGGCACGGGGGGCTATCCGCAAGACATGAACACGGTGCGAATAAGTATCCCCAACGCCGAGCGACGCTTGAGAGGGGGCTTGAGATACGTCGTCAACATGAAGTCAGGCCGCGAAGCGGTATGGAATGAGCACAACTACCGTCCCATCGTCGATTGGATGTCCGATAACCATGGCAAGGGGCTTTTGATGCTCGGCGGCTGTGGTCTTGGGAAGTCACTGATAGGCATGTATATCCTGCCTCTGCTTATCAACGACGTGCACAAGAAGATAGTCAATATCTATAACGCGCAGGAGCTCAATCAGAAGATAGACGAGATTCTCAGGTTGCATATCATCTACATAGATGACATAGGCACGGAGGATAACCTCAACTCCTATGGCAACAAGCGCATGCCTTTCGCGGAACTTTGCGACGCGGCTGAAAAGAAAGGCAAGCTGCTTATACTTTCAACTAACCTCACCGTCAAGGAGATGACGCTGAGATATGGAGAACGTGTCGTTGACAGGCTCATAGCCATCACGAAAGTAGTGCCCTTCATGGGAGATTCGCTCCGAAGATAGCAAACAACTTATCATGGCAGACATTCACAAGCAAGCAGAGCAATGGCTCAAGGCCAACCCAAAAGCCACAATGACGGAGGCTTGGCTTTCAGGGTACTGGCAATGCACCGACAACTGGTGCGCGCAAAAGAGATAATCAAACATAATGTCTAACAATAAAAACGATTTTCAATCATGATTACGAAAACTCAAATCGCCGAGGCCGTAAAAGAGGTCATGGCAAGCAGGGACATCAAGCTGTCAACGGCTGAATGTTCCCTTTGTGTCTCAACGGTATTCCAGGCCGTCAAGAACGGTCTCGTCAGCGACGGCGAGGTACGAATCGACCGCATGGGCACCTTCAAGCGGAAGGACGTGCCCGACCGCCGTTGTCGCAACCCACGCACGGGGGAGGCAATCATCGTCCCGGCTCACAAGACCATCGTCTTCAAGACGGCAAAGATGCTTCAAGAGACCGTCAACGGCAAGCAATAGTTTTTTTCTTTATAATTATAACTTTAAGTTCCAAACCTGCTCGTGCGTGAGCATAGGCAGGATTCAAACCTCTTTAGCATGTACACAAGAAATGGGAATTATACATGGGGGAAAGGGAAGGTCTATCCCTGACCCAAATCTGCAAAAGAATCAAGGCGCGAAGAGAATTAGGTTGGGGCGCCAGCAAATAACGATGAATAGGAACCCGCGCCCTGTGCTCTCTCATCGCATCCCGCTGATAGTCTCCCAGCACACCAATGATGACTACGACAGGTGGGTCAACGCCGCCGTGCAAGCGTCCGCCTTGATAAAGCTCATCGACGGCGTGGCCAACAACGCGGCCTGGGCAGCTTGCCTCGACGCTTACGAATACCTCAAGCCTCTCAAGCGGTTCAACCAGCAAGTCCGTGGGGGCAACACGGCAGGATACGCCTACAAGCGTTGCTTCAATGCCTTTAAGGAGTACCAGCGTGGCCTCATCTACACATCCGAAAACCGGTTCTTCCACGTCGCCGACATGACCGAGGAGACACGAGACCTCTATGCCAAGGACATGACGGATGAAGAGTATTACGACTTCTGGGCCTCCTTCGGCTTCAAGGCTTACCAGGACAACAAGCAGTTCCTCACCTGTCTCGTCAACAAGCTGCGCCTCGTCTACGAGAAGAATGGCATACGAAACGCCGAGGCCGCCGCATGGAGCATGGGAGCCTATATGTCGCTATCCGTGGCCACAGAGTGCCACAAGGCCGCGGTCGAAGCCGTGGCCAAGCAATGGGGAGGCGCGCAAGCAGAGTGGCAACGCCTATTCAGGGGCTTCGACCTCTCTGCCGTGGAAAGGCTGTGGGAGACTGCCCACAAGGACTTCTTCCCCGAGCTTGCCAAGGTGGAGTTCTCCGACGATGAGTTCGGCAACATCAAGCTATCCTTCAACCAGTGGGCAGACCGCCTCGTCAAGGGCAAGACCCTCGTCAAGAGCCGCCTCGATACCGTGGCCGACTTCGCCGACGACATATTCCGCACGCCCGGATGCGCCAAGAAAGCCATGCGTGAGCTCTCAAGCTCCGAATTGGCAAGCATCGAATAAGCAAAAAAACATCCACCAACCTGTCCAATGAGCCCACAGTGCCCATTGAGCGCAAAAACAAAACGAAAACGATACAAAATGAAAAACATGAAAAACACGCAAATTTTCACCACGAGAGAAGAAATGCAGAGAATCGATTGCGAGCTGCACGTAATGGAGACAAACGACAGTCTCATCCATAATCACGAGAAGTATCTTGTCGAGATGGCCAAGGCCATTGCGCCTTGTGTCTATGAAAATGCGCTTCCCGCATCGGAAATAGGCGAAAGGGTTGCCGTCGTTGCGGCTTCGATTCTTGAAGAATTGCGCAAATTCGCATAGGGCCATGAAAGTCATTTACAGTTCATACAGGGATGTCACCGCCATGCTCCGAGGCGCGCTCAGCACTGCCGCCCTTGGCCTTGGTCGCTCCCTGTGGGCAGTCTTCCTGCTCATCGTCAACGCCGTCGCCCTCGCCTTCCGCAAGACTGCCGAGGCCATCAAGCGCAAGCCAGTGACGGTCGCCATCGTCCTGCTCTCCATCCTCGCCGTCTCCAACATCGCCGTCTACGCCTCCATGAAGGTCAAGCTCACCACAGCCGAGTGGCGTTACGACCGGCTCCGAATGCACATGGACAGCGTATACGAGGCATACAACATCCGCAACTCCTATTCGCGCCTCGTGGAATACAAATAAGCATAACATCATCAACCACGCTTATTGGGCCTGTCGTGCCCAATAAGCCTAAAAAAACAACCATGGATATATCAACTGATTACCCCATTGGCTCGCGCCTCACGCTGGAGGTCATCGAGGGTGACTGCCGAGATTGCTTCTTTGCCAATCTCGACTACGACCGATACATCGACTGCTGTCAGAAAATCAAGTGCTCCAACTTAGAACGCAGGGACTGCAAAAGCATCATCTTCAAACTGTCAGATAGCACAAGGTGAAGTCTATTTAAGGTCTATAATAATCTATTTAGTCTATAAAGTCTAAAACAAAACAAAATGAACATAGCGGAAATTCTTAGACACAAGCCAAAAGGTACCAAGCTCTATACCCCTATTTGGGGGCAAGTCACCTTTGACCATATAGGTGACGATGAAACCATTTATGTGTTATTTAACACATATGATGAGCGTGTGCTCTTCTATAATGATGGTAAATATAGCACAGAAGGGGAGTGTATGCTCTTCCCCTCCAAGGAAATGCGCGACTGGTCAAAGTTCGCATGGGAAAGGGGTGACATACTCAAAAGTGATGGAAATATGTTTTGTTTCTTTGATAAGTTCTCAGATGATTTCTACACTTGTTTTGAAGCAAAATACATGAAATACAATAGAGCGGATGAAGTATTCATTACTCCCGAAGTTACTGAGGAAAGTGTAGAAGATTGGTATGAAAAAGCCAGTCCAGAAGAGGCGAGGGAATATATCAAGGAAGTTGAGGAAACCTTTAATGGTAAGTTCGACATGGAAAATTTGGAGATAGTTCCTAACAAGCCTACTGAGCCTAAGTTTGAGCCTTATGAAAAGGTGGTAGCAAGATATAATAGGGGTGCTTGGCGCCCTGAAATATTCGGCTATGCTGATGATAAATCTTACTACTGTATTGGTGGATGGTATAGCGAGATACTTCCCTACAACAAAGATACCGCCAAACTCATAGGCACTTGCAAAGACTATAATAACATTTGATTATGATTGACGAAAAGAAGATAGAAGAAGCTGCAAGACAGCACATGATTAAAGAGTATTGCAATAATGGGGATTGGTCTTTCCCTTGCAAAACTGCTGATATAAAATCTCAATGTGAGGATGATTTCAAGTCTGGTGCTTGTTGGGCAATCAAAGAGTTTTTGAAAGACTTGTGGCATGATACCAGTGAAGAGCCAAAGAAAGGCAAGTGGATAGTAACGCGGTATCTCAATGATGACAATGATTATGTTTATGAGGTAGACATTAATACTTCTACTACACCCTGGAAAGAGTATGCAAGGAAATACAGAATCACCCAATGGCTCTACATTGATGACCTATTGCCAAAGGACAGGGCTTAGCATTATCTATCACAGGTCTATCCTGTCTATCATAGTCTATGACAATCTAAAAAAATAAAAGAAACAATGACAAGAAAACAAGCAAGACAATTACTGCCAATCATCAAGGCATACGCCGAGGGCAAGACAATACAATATTCCATTCGCGGCCTGGGCAAATGGGTAGACGTGAATGTCCTTCAATCGGTTTCCTTCCGGCTATACGAATACCGCGTCAAGCCCTCTCCTGAGTATCGACCCTTTGCCAATGCAGAGGAATGCTGGCAGGAGATGCAGAAGCACCAACCCTTCGGATGGGTAATGTCAAAGGAAGGGTATTTTAATGTCAAAAGTTTAGATTGCACTGCAAAGAACCCTTCTAAATACTTTCTTAGTGCGTTTAAGATATATACCTTCCCCGATGGCACCCCTTTTGGCATCAAAGTAAAGGAGAACCCTGATGACTGACCTCGAAGACATATCCTACCGACACCTCATAGCACAGCTCGAAGAGGAGAACCGCCAACTGCGAGAGGAGACCATACGGCTAAGGCTCGCAATAAGAAAATACATAAACAATAAAAGCGCGTGAAAAACAACAGACCAACTCTTAATATAAAGAAACAACATGAAAGTTAAATTCAAGAAGCTCTCACCCGACGCGGTGATTCCGAAGAAAGCACACCCCACCGACGCTGGCCTTGACCTCACTGCCACGAGCCGCGTCTTCGACGAGAAAGGCTGTCTTGTCTATGGCACGGGTATCGCCGTGGAGATACCAAGGGGTTACGTCGGCCTCGTCTTTCCGCGAAGCTCAAACGCGAGCAAGGACTTGCTCCTTTCCAACTCCGTAGGGGTCATAGACAGTGGCTACCGTGGCGAGATAATGGTCAAGTTCAAGCCGTCCCTTGTATACGTGGACAAGGCACCCCTTGGCATCGGCGCGAGCCAGGACGACATCGACGGCACCTGCCAAACCGACCCATCCACGCAAGAGGTCACTTTCCACGGGCGCAACAAGAGCTACCCAGACATACCAGACGGTTGCTTGCCATTCCCACCACGCATCTACGACATAGGCGACCGCGTGGCTCAGCTCATCATCGTCCCTTATCCCGACATCCTGCCTATGGAGGTTGAGAGCCTTTCGCCATCCGACCGTGGCGCAGGTGGCTATGGCTCAACAGGTAAATAAACCCAGTCCCCCCCACGGCCTAATATGCCCATCAAGCCTATTATGCCCAAGGGGAAAAACATCAACACCATGAAACACGACATTTATTATCTCGAAACCTCCCACGGACGCGTCTACTTCACCGTCCGCGACGGTCTCACACAATGCGACGGCATGCCAACCAAGGTGCCCGAGGGCAAGCTCCTCGACTTCCTCGCCATAGCCCGTGAGCTCGGCATGAAAGGAGGCAAGCTATGAGCGGGGAAATATGGAAAGACATTGCTGGCTATGAAGGGTGTTACCAAGTAAGTAACTTAGGTAATGTTAGGAATGTAAAAACAAGCAGGGTACTGAAAGGACGATTGGATATGTATGGCTATTGTAGGGTGATTCTATATAAGAAGGGAGCGAAATACAAGAGCTTTCAAATACATAGGCTCGTAGCAACTGCTTTCATCCCTAACCCAGAAAATAAGCCACAGGTTGACCATGCCAACACGGTTCGCGCGGATAACAGATTAGATAACCTGCGTTGGGTAACATATCACGAAAACAATATGAACGCAAGGCGTGGTGGGAGAAAAGGAAATTCGGTATTAACAAATTAAACTAATTGGAGGATAAAACTATTTCAGGAGGACGTTTCGACTACAAGCAATACGCCATCGACGACATCGCCGACAGAATCGAGGATTACATCTATGGCCACGAAATAGACTACTACACCGTCCAAGGCCTCATCCACGACAGCCACGGAGACCACGACGAGGCCACGGACTATGCCATAGCGCACCACCACACCATGCCAAACCCATACGGCTATCGCTTCCCGACCATCCAGCAGCTCAAGCGGGCAGTCAAGTGCCTCCGCAAGGCCGCCGTCTACGCCCAGAGAGCCGACTGGCTGCTATCGGGCGACGACTCCGAGGAGAAGTTCATGGAGCGCGTCATCGCCGATATCAAGGCCGTCAAGCAAGGACGAGAAGTCGATTACTCAACCACCGCCCAATGAGCCTAACATGCCCATTCAGCCTATCGCTGTCTATCGCTGTCTATATCAGTCTATAATAGTCTATAATCATCTATAATCAACATCAAAAACACACACACTACAACAATGACACAAACCGAATTGGAAATCAAGCAAAACGAGCTCTCCCGTGCCTATTGCGCCAAGACGGAGCCAATCAAGAGGGAAATATCCGAAGGCGACATCAAGGTACGTGAGGTGCGGCAAGACATCAGCCGCCTCTACGAGGAGTTGCGCAACCTCCGAGACCACCGTACCGAAATGGAGCATAAGCTCCGCCTACTGAAAGACGAATACATGGAAGAACGTTGCCGCATCTTGCAGGCTTTCGAGAACGAG
>ERZ808270.715-NODE-715-length-17422-cov-32.752059_pt1 | contig 17422 bp, 6 predicted proteins | sample MGYA00521082_ERZ808270 | MGnify/ENA primary metagenome ERZ808270 (study PRJEB31516, sample SAMN03275594) | gut metagenome | biome: mammalia-associated habitat; material: feces | host: Papio cynocephalus | place: Kenya | collected 2012-07-27 ... | reverse complement strand
CAATGCCGTAGCGATAATCGAAGTTGCCTTGCTCGCTGCGGTAGCCCCACGCATCATCAATGCGCTCAACGTACATGTTCATCTCAGGCTCATAGCGGTACTTGTACCACATGCGCTGTCCCTTGCCGTTGGCAGGGAGAGTCTTCTGGATGATGTTGCCGTAAGCATCGTACTTGTAATCCGTAACAGCCTCGCCATCATTCAACTGCTGTGTAATCTGAGTGATGTGGTTGGCGTAGTTGGTGTTATACTTCGCCGTCACATGGTGATAGAGTGAACCGTCACCGCCTGTCACAGTCACATCAACAGGAAGTCCGAAGATGTGTTTGTTGGTGTTGTCTGTGTACTTGATGGCGGTTGCATAGTCGAACTTGCCGTTTCCGTCCTCACCAAGACTGCCCTTGTCGCTGTACTTGTAGGACTTCAACTCACCATGATAGCCTGTGAGGTAGTACTCATTCCATGTCTCGGATGTAACCACGCCATTTGCCGCACCCTCATACTGCAAATTAGCAGTATAGCGGAGAGGTACGAATGCAGAAGCACGGTCGCTCCAAAGGTTCACGTCACGCTTTGCAAAGGTGTACTTGTCACCGTCGGCAGTCAGATAGTAGCTGTCGTAACGGTTCTTAGTCTCAGTGTACTTGTTGCCGTTGGCATCCTCTACGGATGTCGCAGTAACATTTCCTTGCGTGTAGTAGTTGGCTACATCGTAGTTCTCAACGGACTGTCTGTAAACAGAATTGCCATTCTCCGTGTCGAGGTTCTTGGTGATAACCTCACCGAAACCGAGGAACTCACGTTCATGACGGTCACGCTTTCCGTCCTTGTACTCAAAGGCGGTAGTCATGACTGGACCATCGTCATGGATTCCGTCATCAATCGTCAAGGCAGACATTACCCACTTGCCACCAGGGAGGCCGTAGGTCGGAGTGGTGTGGGCATAGTCCAATGTGAAAGTTCCGCCCAAGGAGTTGGTGACAGACTTCAACATGTTGGTTCTGCCGATGGCTGAGCGTGTAACCTTCAACTCGCTTTCCTTCTCAGACTCAACGATGTCAAGATAACCGTCACCATCCACATCCTGCAAAGAATAGGTTGGACGGTTGATGCTGTGTGAGGTAGAGGCACCTGGGTTGGTTGAAATCTTAATGCTTATGACAGGGATGTTGATGGTCAAAGTGAACGCTGCATTTGCAGACTCTGATGTTGATGCAGATTCACTAAGCGCATTTGCACCCTTCCAACTGATAGGCTCGTCAAAGCCATTACCAGTATTAAGGGCAACAGTGATACCATCACCATTCTTCCATACCTTATCAGGAAGACCATCAGAATTGATGTCGATAAGATTGTATTCCTCTTCGCTTTCAGAGGTTACGAGACCAAAGCCTGCGGAGAAACTACCAGAAGCCTTGTTTATATCCTTATACTTATCAAATTTGCCCCAACCATGACTTACATCGCCACCAGCTCCTATATTGTATGAAAGACTCTTACCGCTCTGTATGCGGTCAAGTCCCCAATCAATAGGCTCTGTAAAGGCATAGCCCAGATTCAATCTTACCTTCTTATCGGAAAGAATCTTGTCAGGGAGTCCATCGCCATTGATGTCAATGAATGACTCTACGGCTTCATCCGTATTCTTCGGTGCACTGCCGGAAATGGAGAATTGAGCCAACCATGAACTCTGTTGATTCTGTGCGGAAGACTTGCTTCCTGTAATCAATTTTGTAATACCTGATACGGAAGCAACCGGATCGCCGCCATATCCCCATGCCTCAGAAGCATTATCAGAATTATTAGCTCCGATACCCTTGTATATTTCTCTACTCAATCCACCTTGTGAATTGGTGTATTGGATAGTACCACCAGCAATGATGTCAGGGAATCCGTCACCGTTCATATCCATCATGGCAACTTCCGTCTTGGAACTGCCATTTGCATTGTTGTGGGTAATGCCAAGTGCACCGCCTTGCACAACGGTACTCTTGCTTGATACCACTTGGCTTACAGCTGCCGCACCAGTACCCTGCAAATATTCACCTGCAAGTCCTGCTACCTCCGCATTGTTATCCAAAGGATTTGTAAGGAGTACATCCTGTTCTGTCAATCGGGCTGTGCTTGCCTCGGTTGCAGTAAGATAGATGTCCTGTCGCTGACCGACCCACTTGTCCATAGAAGTCTGGTCTGTACCCAATGGAGTGAATGCCATCGTGAGAGGGTCAACCTTGTCGTTCTCGTTTTCAGGTAATTTCAGCAATGACTCGTCAATAGGCTTTGCATATCTGCCTTCTGCCGAGTTATAGACAAAACCTCCCCAGCCACGGTAGAGCATACCGAAGCCAAGATTATCGCTTTCCGCATAGAATCCAGCAAGGACATTCTCTGTCACAAGACCTGCCGCATCTTTCTGAATGGAAACAGAAGCGGAAGCAACTGCCTCGTCCGAGATAGTTGCAGGATAGCTGTATTCAAACCAAATGTTCTTTCCTGCGGTCGTTGCAAATCGCAGAGTATCGGCTTTCAAGATGCCTTTCTCGATAGTGAAAGACTTCTTGCCAACAAGCGCATCCTCTGTCTTGGCGGTCAAAGTAATCTGACCGTTGATAGAATTGTCTGAAAGGGTAAGCACTGGTGACACAACCATAATTGTATCAGTCGCAGTGGTCAAGTATGGCTTGCCCTCTGACAAGGCATTTGCAAATGTCTTGTAGTGTGCAGGAACAGCTATTGTCTGTTCAATATTGGCAGAGTCCTTGTAAGTCACAGACGCTTGCCAACCGATGCCCTTCCAATCAACATTTGAGGTTGATGAAATCTCAAAGCTGAAGATGGTCAGCTTTTCTGTGTTCTCCAAACTGATGTTGAGAGAATCACCCTTGAATGCCTCATTAGCCTTCAATGTACGAGCAAAGACAGTCTTCTCGATATAGTTCGGATTGTCGTTTCCGTCACTGTCTTTCTTGTCGTTGCTGCCGATGATGCTGAGAACAACATCGTCGGTTGTTACAGGCTTGTGGAAGGCACTGTGAACTTCCACGCTTGAACCATTCTCCACATTGGCAGAGGTATTCACATCATAGATGGCACCATCCGCAGGCTTGTACTCTGTTGAGGAAAGCCCATTAGGCAAAACATTTGACTCGCCAGCGTATGTAATGGCAGGCGACCAGTTCACCTTGTCAAAAGAACCGTTGCTTGTTTCCTCGGAACCCGATTGTACACGGAAATATATTCTGTCACCTCGCTTGACGGCAACAGAAGAGATTGCTGCGGCATAAGAACTGCCGTCGCCCTTTGCGATAGTCTTGTTCCAAAGCTCATTGCCACCTTTTTGAATGGCAACCCTCACACCGTCCGCTTTCTGGTATTCGTCAGCGTCATAGTCACCAGTAGGAGCGACAAGTCTCACTTGGCCAGCCACGCTGACAGTTCCATCCTTTGGTGCTTGCCATACACGCACGATGTCCTCCATCGGCGAGTTCTTGATGGCTTCCGCCTGCTCATCCTCGCTAACCTCCATAACTGAAGTGTCAACCTTGCCACCATAGACAATAGGACTTGGCGTATCGGCACTGCTCAACGTAAATGTAGGCACGGCATTGCCTGTCTCGTCAAATTCCAAGTGGTTGAAATACACCTTGCCATTGGAAACGAGGTCAACAAGTCCGTCACCGTTGACGTCGCTGAAATACTGGGTCGTCTTAGTCTTGGTGGTCGATTTGTCCGTTCCGACAACGGCAGTCAGGACATTCCAGCCTACAACGGCATTCGCACCGAAAGTATTGGTCGAGCTTTTTACTGTAGAGAAACTGCTGATGCCTTTTACCTTGATAGGCTCACCATATACGACTTCTCCATTGTCTGTCTTGACCTGTGGGCGATAATATACTGAACCACCGGACTTGTACACCTTGTCAGGAAGTCCGTCACCGTTCAAGTCAACGAGTGTGGAAAGTCCCTTGCTTGTGTCACTTGAATAGCTGTATGAACCACCCACGGTATTGCCTTTCCAAGGGCTTCCGTCCACGACTCCCACACCTGCATAGAAGGAACCACTTACAGATGAACTTGTCGTTCCGCCAAGTGCAGTAGGCTTGTCGCTGAAACGCTTGCTGACAGTCTTCAATGGATTGACGAAACCAGCGTCAAGTCCGTCATCATGGGTGTTCCATTTTTCGGAATCATCCTTGAAAGGAACATAGCCCTTGTCTGCCTGTACGTCATCATAGTAGTCGAAGTTTTGGAAGGAGACCTCCTTGCCGTTGTTGTCATACTGTCTGACACCAGTGAGCATTTCCTTATGGAAAGCACCTTCCTTGTAGTCAAAGGCATAGCTGCGCAGGGTCTCGCCCTGGAAATTCACGGTCACTTTCTCCAACAGCCTGTTGGAGGAGGCGAGGAATCCATAGCGGGCATTGTTGGTCTTTACCTGCTTTACCTTGTTGCCCTCAAAGAGTACAACGGTGTGCGGTTCCTGTCCTGCATTACCTGCGTGAACCTCCTTCAGATATGCAGCCTTGGCTTTCAAACCGCCACGCACGTCCTCATCCACGATGTCATACACATATTCTATATAGTCACCGTGGAGTTCCTCGACACGTTTCAGTTTCCATTCGGCAATCACCTCATGCGTATTGCCCGAAGCATCGGTGACATTGCCCTTTACAACCGCTCCGTCACCACCATAGGTGTACTTGACACCCTGCTTGTCGGTAACCTCCCAATAATAATTGGCTGGACTGTCACCCTTGCGGATGATACGGCTGAAATCTCCACCTTGACGAGTGTAGAACTGGCGGTCTGCCTTTCTGTTCATCTTCTCGCCACGGTGAGCGACACCCATCTGTCCGTTGTCGTCCATAGTGGAGAGCATTGAGCCGGACAAAAGATAAGTCTCCGTCTCCTTTGACTGGTCATAACGAGGCACGCCCCATCGGGTGTCAAGCGTAATACTTGGCACGCTGACGTTCCATCCCTCGCCGAGCCAACCGCTACCACCCTCGCTGCTGTACTGCAAGCCGAGGCTTGGCTGCATACCGTTTCGGGCTGGCGGCATCTCGAACGGATACTGCAAGTTGGCAGAGCCACGGTTGTTTGCGCTCGGAGGCGCAATGACATTTATCTTCGCCGTCGGGTCAGCCGCCTTGATGTCGTTCATCATCGTCGGGGCAAAGCCTTCCGTCTGCGGTGACTCCGGGGCTTGTATCACACCGTTAATCATGTCGGTGAAGTGGGTTGTCTTGGAAACGACACACTCTTCCTTCTTGTCCACACGCACACGCTCCAACGCAACCCAATGCTTCTCGGCTGGGTCGTAGTAATAGGTACGGATGTCGTCCTCGGTATAGCCGCTTGGTATTCTCGTGCGGTCATACTTTATCTTGACAGTCGCGCCCTCGCCAGTGAAGTGTGTTCCGTGAGGGAGGAAACGGTAGCCCTGTCCTCCTGCCGTGACATTGATCATGGCAAAATCAAGCTCAGGAACGTTCTCCTCTCCGATGGAGTTCACGGAAAGGCTTCTGTTCCGAATAAGGTCTTTCTGAAGAACGACCAGTTTGCTACCTCCTACGGAGATACTGTCAGAGACACCCTTCTTGAAGAGTTTTCTCACGGCTGTCCCGTCCTTTGCCGAAAGGGACAGTGTGGCGGCAAGCAGTAAAACCAATGCCCACGCCACCTTCTGTATATAATTCTTCATGCGTATCTTCCTTTAAGTTATTTTACTGAGATTTTCCTTGTATGCTCCCCATTCTCGGAAATTGCCTTTACGACATAAACACCTGATGCAGGAACCTTGAAGTCGGCTTGCTTGACGCTTTCGCCTGTCATTTGGCGAGTAACCACAAGTTTGCCAGATACGTCAAACACCATCAACGTGGTTGCGACAGGTCTGTCCTGTGTGAGTTTAGCCTCGTAGATGCCTGTCGTAGAACCGATGCCCTTGACCGAGAAATTTTCGTCATTGCTTGTGTCGTTAATCTGATTGACAGAACCACCGACATGGTTTTCCTTTGCACGTGTTCCGTTAGGCAGGCTTCCGTCGCACTCGCTTCCGACATAGACAGTCATTATAGTCGTACACTGCTTCGGTGTCTCGATTTGCACGTTGCCCCTTGTGAAGAATGAGGTTACAGGCGTCCCGTTTACGGTAAGGTCGGTGATATGCGTCTCGCCCTTTCCATACTTGACGCAGAATCGCCATGAACGAAGTGACCAGACATATTCATGATGCACGGTCTGTCCGTTCAGCTTGTAGGTGACTTGCATATTGCGGACTGTAACGCTGAGCACATCGCCCGGCTTGATCGTGACATATTGGGTAAGGCTCGTATATCCACCTGTTATGATATGCGCCTTGTCGCCTCGTACATCGAAGCCATATTGTGTTATCTCGTCCGTTAGGCTTGGCTCCAGTCCCACACGATAGTTGGACTTCGTGTCGTTCACTGTCCATGAGATGTCCCCCGACAGATATGTCTTGGTATCATGTGAGTATGAGGTGTAGAGTGCATTGCCTGTGGCATAAATCTCGTTGCCTCCACCTTGTGATACGGACAATGTATAGGCGCCAGGTTCAAGATTCGTGATTCTATGCGTGTCACCAAAGAATGTTCCGCTTGCGATGGTCTCGCCTTGCACTTTTCCTGCAACGGTATCTACACTAAGCACATAGGAATAGACAGGTGTACCGATGTTGATGCCGATGTCGATATATCCATCATTGCGTGGAGTTCCATTCTCGCAACTTGACGGCGTAGGAGTGGCATCATAGGAAATTCCGTCATAGTAGGCGAATGTGAAGACATCACTACCGCTTCCGTCGGCATCCCAGAAGATGTTGCGGAAAATGGTCTTGCCTCTCGTCATGTCAGGCTTGGAGCATCTTATGTTGCCATTGCTGTTGATGTCGAAATCGCCCTCACCGCTTGGGTCTATGAGCATCACGGTACGCTTGCGACAATAGTCAGAGAACTCCTTGTTCGGTGTGAGGTCATAGCTTAACTCTGCCATATAACCGACATCATCAACGCCTCCAGTCCTCAAACCTGCCAGATTCAAAGCAGCTTCAGTTCCTTCTGTTCGGATAATGCCCACGCTTGTATCTGTGTCTGCCGCATCCGAAAGGGATATTGTTCTTGCAGCACTTCCTATTCCGTCAACACGCAGATATACGTTTTTGCCTTCCTTGCAGATAGAGATGTCCGTTCCGTCAACATCCGTGGCAATGTATGAATTTGATACTATGCCATTGATGATTGGATAAACTGACCCTGCATTGGAGATTCGGAAACCATACTTGCAAGTATTTCCACCGCTGCTACTAAAGCCAACATCAAAAGTCGGGTGGCTTGTCGGACAGGTAAACTCCAATGCGCCGCCACCTTCTGAAAAGGCAGGAGTCGTGGCATAAGCTCCAGAAGCGGCTGTCTCTTGGATGAGATTGTCGGTAAAGCCATTCTTTGCCACCTCAACCCCTTGTGCTGTCCATCTTGTTATTGTACTATCGGGCGTTGAAGGCACGTTGGTCTTTACAATCCATGTTCGTTTCATGACATGCCACAGGGAGTCTGTCGGGGATGTATAGGTTGCGAGTGACGCATCATCGTCACCCCAAAACATAAAACCCTTGTCGGGCATTGGATTACCGCTTTCACGTCCCATAACAAGCAGACGTGAGGCGGATGAAAGACTATAAGGGTTGGCATCATAATAGGTGTCATTGTCCTGCAATGCCGCATAGGTCGGACTTTCCTCATACGAGGTAGCGGAAAGCGGTTGTAAGAGACTTCCTGTTATATCGTTTCCAATGGCAGTAACACGATGGTGATAGGCTTGGTTTTCCGCCAAGTCCCAAATCAAGTTTCCTTCGCTGTCAAGATACGAGCCTTTGAGGGTGATGCCATATTTCACAGCCAAGTAACTTTCCACCTTCCTACGCTCGTCGGGTGTCAGCATCCTGCTGAACACGATGAGTTCAGGCGCATATCCCCGAATGGAGTTGTTGCCGAAAAGGGAGGTCGTATAATCCGTGTTCATGTTGCCAAAAGAGTAAGGTGTGCCCAACAAAATTGTGGAATTGGAGCTGTCTCCCCATAATGACGTTGACGGATTGTTTACCTTGAAATAGGAAACAACTCTCAAGGCACTTTCCTTGAAACCATTTTCAGAAAGCGAATCACTTGATTGGTACAGCAAATCTTCACCCGATGTCGAGCCATAGTCCAAAGGTTCAACACCTACACCTCTTACGGCTTTGTTCTTGCTGAGAATGGCACCGTCACCCTTGCGACCGTCAAGGGCATAAAGAACCATGTCTTTGCCGATGGATGCCAGTTCGGGGGCAAAGACGCCAATGACGGTAGCCTGCGAAAGGTTGCCGTGTTTGAGTTTGGCACTCAGACTACGAAATCCGTCTGCGAGCCAAAGACTCGGATTGAAGTTGAAATAATGGACTGAGCTTTTCGGAAGGGTAAGCTCTGACTTTACGCCCCGGCTGTCCAACAGCATCAGTTGTATGGAATCACCCGAGAAATCCTGCCAACGGTAATAACCCTGCAGGTCTGAGGTCGTAGGCACTGTCTTGAACCACAGTTCGCTTCCGCTGACTCCTCCCGGTGTTTGGGCGGAAGTCCCAAGAGCGAACCCTAACAGTACCAAAGAGTACAATTTTCTCATGTGCTGTCATTTTAAAGTTTTGTGTTGAACTGAACCAAATATCTCTGCCATATCATGGAGAGAATAATGAGAGGTAAAGGTCTGGTCACGAGGAAAAGAGCCTCCGTCTTTTTCATGAAGTCCCATATTTTATGTAGCAAGCCGATAGGCAAAACTACCCTAATATGGTGCAAAAATATAAAATTAATATAAAAGTCATGTAAAATATTCGGAAAATCAAACAAAATAAGCAAAAATAATTATATTTTGATTAATTATTATAAAATAATTCTACAGATTGAAAGAAGAAGACATCAAATGTGACATACATGAACAAAAAATCTGTGGATAAGAGTCGATTGACTATCCACAGATTTATCTCGTTTTATTTTTTCTTGCTCAGTATATATTGCCTTGCCTTCATTCCTTTAGGTTCATTACCAAACGAGTCTATCAGAATTATACTATTGGCATCCCTCACCTTATAGAATATATTGTCACCATTCGAAGAATGCACAAGCATCAAGATGTTGCCGTCAAGCACTTGGAAAGTACCCTTTAACCTTTCCGGTCCATTCTGCATTTCTATGAATGTCTGCATCAACAAATAGGTTCCATCAGCATTTAACGTGAGAGAAGTTTCAACATTCGGCGGTAACACACCGCAATATGTTCCAGCAATAGAATCCAAGCTGACTCTATTTTCCAAAACAGCCGTATATTCTTCAACTTTAATGGAATCGACCTCAACATCTTTTTTCCCTGTGCCGCAGAATATATAAGATGTAACAAGTGAGATAGCCAAAACTGCTATAATTATCAATTTCTTTTTCATATCATCTTAAAAGAAAAAGTGTCCGCAATGTCAAACGAGTGGCATCACGGACACGGATGAATAGTTGAGAGTTTAATGAAAGTTAGTATGCTGAAACATTGTTGATGCACGGACAAGCCCTTGCGCTATCGAATACGATGCGAATGCCGTTGGTCTTAATCTTGTCGAAGCGAAGGATGCGCTTGTAACCGATTGTCGTTGTCTCTTCCTTTTGGTTGAGCTTCACCCAACTCTTGCCTTGCAAGTAATAAACGGTAAACTGCTTTACCCGTTGTCCCAATGGGATGTACTCCTGAAGCAAAAGACGGGAAATCTCCTTTTCCCTGCCAAGTCGGAACTCGATGCTTGCGCCATTTGTTTTCTTCGATGCCCAGTAAGTGTTATATTGCCCGTCGGTAATGTTCTTGCCGACATGCTTGCCCTGGTTGCTGTCCACAAACGGAGTGACACCTTTCAAGACATTGACAGACATTTCCTGCTGTATCTTCTTATGGAAGTTCACGGCATTGGCGGAATCATTTGGGTGTATCAAACCGTCCTTGTCAACAGGGAAGTTGAGCAGGAAAGTGGCGTTGTGTCCAACACTTCTATAGTAGAGGTCGCAAAGCTCGTCAACGGTCTTAACCTTGGAGTCCTCGGTCTCATGGTAGAACCATCCCGGTCTGATGGAGACATCGCACTCGGCAGGAGTCCACTGGTCGCCATCCTCCCAGCCATATTGCAGCTGCTTGGAGTTCTCGTAACCCGGATAGATGGTGTTTGAAGGAATCATAGACCAGCAGGTCTCGCCAGCAAACCCTTTCTCGTTGCCGACCCAACGACAACCGGGACCGCCATCGCCAAAGATGATAGCCTTCGGTTGCAGGCTGTCAACAATCTGATAGAGTTTGTCAAACTCATAGTAGTTCTTGCGGTCAATGGTTCGCTTCTCCGCTGCACCACCATACCAACCATCACCACCGTTGGCACCGTCAAACCAAACCTCGAAGATGTCGCCATAGTTGCTGAGCAACTCCTTGAGCTGACGCTTGTAATACTCGACATAATACTTGGAGCCGTAACTCGTCTGGTTTCTGTCCCAAGGCGAGAGATAGACACCGAACTTCAAACCGTACTTTTTGCAAGCCTTTGAGAGCTCGCCCACGATGTCGCCGTTGCCATTCTTGTACGGAGAGTTACGGATGCAGTAATCGGTAGTATGGGTAGGCCAAAGGCAGAAACCGTCATGGTGCTTTGCCGTGATGATGACACCCTTCATGCCTGCGGCAGAGAGCACTCTTGCCCATTGCTCGCAATCCAATTTCTTGGGGTTGAAGGTCTTGACATCGGAATCGCCATAGCCCCATTCCTTGTCATTAAACGTGTTCAGACCAAAGTGAATGAAGGCGTATGTCTCCATCTTCTGCCACTCCACCTGTTGAGGACTCGGAACAGGAGCAATCGGAGCCACGTCCTTTACGCCTCGTTGCCCCCAAGTCGTCAGTGCCGCTGTGAACACCAACGCTAAAGTAATGAATAATTTCTTTCTCATTTTAGTTTAAGTTTATGTGTTATTTTAGATTAGCATTCCACTCTGCCTACACAGGGCGGAATTGCCGTTAAGTTATCTTACCGGGCGAATCACGAACTTGAATGAGTAATTCTGATAAGGCATCATATATTTCTTCATTGGCAATTCGCCCCATGTGTTGATGCAGCCCAAGCCCATCTGCCGTTTGCTGACATGCACGGAGGTAAGGTCTCTTGGTATCAAGTCACCGGAGTGCTCCTGATGCTTCACCGCTCCACGATACAGGTCTGATGTCAGATAGTTCAGGCAGGAGCACTCCATTGGCTCGTTGGAGAAGAACTCCAAACCATTGCCGCTTTGTGCCAGCACCTTCCAATATCTTACCTCAGTCTTGTTGCCCGACTCCTGTGGACGGATGTAAGGATAATACTGGTCCTTGACCTGCTGCGTGAACACGCCCAACATTTCCGAGTTGTTGCGGTCAACGTAGTTCTCGTGAGGACCTTTTCCATAGAACACCACCTTGTCGTACTCCTTTGGCATTTGCAACTCCATACCATAACGCAACAGGTTAGGCTTATTCTCTGCATTTGGATTAACCTGCATATCTTGCGATACCATCAGTTCACCCTTATCGTTCAAGGAATAGGTAAGTTTCAGCGTCGCATCCGCTTCTTTCACATACAAGTCCGCAACAACAGAACCGTCCTCTTTCTGTGTGAAATCTTTCAGTTCAATAGTAGGGTTGTTCCATGCCGCACTTAATGTTTGGGTGTTCGATCCAAAGTCATTGTCCGTGCAGGCTCTCCAGAAGTCTGGCTTCAGGTCAGCACCGTTTTTAAGCATCGGCTTGTTGTCAACGTCAATGTAGCTGACAAGTCCTGTTGTCTTGCTGATAGACACATCCACGCCATTGGCTGAAAGAACCACATACTTTGCATGGTCAACAGTCTTTACCTTGTTTGCACTGGAAACTGCCAAGGTCGGGAAGTTGTATTTGCCGATGACAAACTGCTGATGGGCTATCTCGTCGCCTTTCTTCATAAGGAGTGAATCGCTATCCAACTTATACCTAAGGTTAAGGACAAGTTCCTTTCCCTTGTTTTTCTTGTTACCGACAACCTTTCCATAATTCGGGATGGCAACGGTCTGGCTTGTCTGAGGCTGTATGTTGTACTTATCAAGGTTTATTGTACCTTTTGACAAGACATTGCCTTCCGCTTCGATGGCATAGTCAAGTGTTATGTTGTTCAACGGAATAAAGAAGTTCTCATTGAAAACGGATACCTTTCCATTCTTTTGGTCGGCAAGTTTGCTCCAGATGTTCTGCTGGATATACTGCACCTCATAAGCATGTGGGTTAGGTACTCTGTCAGGACTTACCAAACCGTTGTTATTGAAGTTCTCGTCAGACATGGCGAAACGACCGTAATCACCACCGTAGGCGTAGATTTGCTTGCCTGTTATCTTGCTCTTGTCTCTCAGTCCTTGGTCAACGAAATCCCATATAAATCCACCTTGGTATTGAGGGTACTTGCGGACCAAGTTCCAATACTCCTTGAAGCCACCCATCGAGTTGCCCATTGCGTGGGCATACTCCTGCTGCATGAAAGGCTTGTCGCAATAATTCTTTTCAAGATAGTTCCTGCAACTGTCATAGTCTGCATACATAGGGCAGAAGATGTCCGTCTTTCCTGCCTTTAAACCTGTCAGTTCGTAAGACTCAACAGGACGCTCGGCGTCATGCTTGCCTGTAGCGCAAGCCATCTCGTACTGAACAGGACGTGAACTGTCGTAAGACTTCACCCAGTCATAGGCATCCTCAAAGTTCTTTCCATACCCAGCCTCATTGCCAAGGCTCCAGATGATGATGCAAGGATGGTTCTTCAGAATCTTTACATTGTGCATACTGCGCTCTGTGTGGACTTTGTTGAACAACTCGTTCTTGGCGAGTGTCTTGTCGGCAAATCCCATTCCGTGGCTTTCAAGGTTGGCCTCTGACACGATATAGATGCCATACTCATCGCACAAGTCATACCAACGAGGGTCGTCAGGATAGTGGCAGGTACGGATGGCATTTAGGTTCAACTGCTTCGCAACCTTGATGTCACGAATCATGTTCTCAACGCTGACAACATAACCGCCGTCAGGATCCACCTCATGACGGTTCACGCCCTTGATGAGAACTGGCTGACCGTTCACCAACATCTGCTTGTTCCTAATCTCTATTTTTCTGAATCCTACATTCTGACGGATAACCTCCACTGTCTTTTCACCGTCCATCAATGTGGCTCTGAGCGTATATAGGTTAGGAGTCTCGGCAGTCCATTTGGCAACATCCTTAATCGTAGATTCCACGGCAGAGTTGTCAGACTGCACCTGTATAGTCTTGCTGAAAACCTCCTTGCCTGTACCTTTTTCCATCAGTTCCACCAAGACATTCTTTCCTTGGCAAGCTTCCGTTGAGAAGTTCACGGCAAACACGCCGTCCTTGTAATTGTCGGTCAGGGATGAGGTGATGCGCAAGTCCTTGATGTGTGACTTTGGCTGGGAGTAGATATAGTTCTCTCGTGCAATGCCACGGAGTCGCCAATAGTCCTGGTCCTCAAAATAAGAGCCGTCACACCAGCGCATCAACTGCATGGCTATCAGATTCTCCTGCCCCGGAATGACATATTTTGTGATGTCAAACTCTGCGGCTACCTTGTTGTCCTCGGCATATCCCACAAACTTGCCGTTGACATACAGGCTGATGTTGCTGCCGAACTCGCCGATATGCAGGATGATGTTGTCACCGTTCCAACTTGCGGGGATAACGAACTTGCGGCGGTAAGAGCCCACATAGTTGTTCAAGTCCTGCACATAAGGAGGATTTGATTTCCACTCGTTCTCCCACTCATACTTGATGTTGGTGTAAACAGGGAAACCATAGCCGTTAAGCTCCCAACAGCCTGGCACAGGCATGTTCCCCCATTTGGAATCGTCAAGAGTTGGAGAGAAGAAATCCAACGGACGCTCATTCGCATTCGGTACCCAGTAAAACTTCCAGTCGCCCTCAATGGACAGGTATCTTGCCGAAAGAGACTTGTCGTTTTTGTCGGACAGTTCGCGGCTCTCATAACCAAAGAAATCAGAAACAGGTTCATTGCGGTTGATGTTGTTCACCAAAGGGTCGTTCCACGGCTCGGCTTTTTGGGCATACATATTTCCAGCCAATGCCATGAGCATTATAAAAAGATTGCATAGTTTTTTCATCGTTCATAAGGTGTTTATAGTTTAACACTTGCTCCAAACTCGACAGTGAAAGGACGGAGATAGCGTCCCGACATCACATAGCCATTGAATTTCTTTGCTTCCTCCGCTCCAATCAGCTCAGACCCCGAGATTGTTCCACTTGCTCCCTTCTGGTTAAGGAAGTTGACCACTCCAAGGTTGAAGGATAGTCTGTTTGTCGCATTCCATTTCACACCTGCAAATGTCTCCCAGTGTCCGTTGAACCAAAGGGCGTTCGAGAGATTGGCATACGTCTTTCCGAAATATCTGAAACTGCCCCAAACGGTCATCTTTTCCTTGTAGAAGGTGTAGCTTGGGTCAAGCTCAATCAGAATCTGCGGAATCTCCTTTACGATGTTGCCTGTAGCGTTCAAATCGGCAGTCTCGCCATCGTCAAACTTTACCGTCACCGCGTAATCCTTGTAAGTTGGCTTCTGGTAAGTGAAAAGCGCATGGAGGTGGAAGCCCTTGAACGGATCAAGTTCCACGTTCGTAGTCCATCCGACAGTCTGGATGCTGTAGTTCAAGGATGTAGTCTTGGAAATGCTTGTGCCCGGTTTAGTGATGTCCTGTTGGTCGGTGTTGTTGGTCTTTTGAATCCATGTAATCATGGATGTCACGTCAATCCACTTGTTGCGGTAGTAGATACCGCCACGGAGCAAAGGAATACGGAGGCGCAGGTCTTGCGGTCCCATGTTGGCATAGTCGGTCAGACGTGGAGAACGCTCCATCTGTGTAAAATCTGCCGTAAGTCCCATTCCTTTATAGAATGCCCATGTGGCTTGGACGGTGAAGGCGTAGTTCAGCTTGTTCTTCACTCTGTGTTGTGGAGTGATTGTTACACCGTCAGCGTTTGTCGCCCCAACATACATGTCGGCAAAGCGAGCGTAAGGCAACTGGTCAACAGCCATACGGCACCATTCCAAATGTGCTCCGTAGAAGAAACGAAGGCTCTTGATAGGACGCCACTCGTCAGTGAAATAACCTGCCAACTTGTTCTCATTACCGATGGCATAGTCGGTGGATATTTCGTTAAATCCATAATAGGTGATTCTTGCGGTAGGGTCTGCGGCTGTGGAATGTGAGAGAAACTCAGGATATTCCTGCACGGTCGCATCCCATTGGGTGGAGGCAGACCAATAGTTGATGTCAAAGTTCCATTCGTTAAGTCCGATTTTCAAGTTGTGAAGCCCGAAGTTCTTCAACAACTCGGAGGTCATCAGGAATGAGTTCGCCCTTGCGGTGTGGAACCATATTCTGCGACCATCCATCAATCCCGTATAAGGCTTTCCGCTCTGATCGTAATAGGTGTTGGTGTTGCCTTCCACCTTGCCATCCTTGACATTCATAATGGAGCTGCCTCCGAAATCCGCATAGTTGGCATCAGCCCAAGTGTATTTGGCCTTTGCGTCAAGTTTCCATGCATTCCCCAAGTCCCATTTGAACAATGCGGCGACTTCATGCGCCTTGCTTTTGTTCCAGTCATTGATGGTCGTGTTCTTCACCTCACCCGTTTTCATGTCACGGTACATGAAACTCTGGTTTATCGGTACATAAGAGGATGTACCCAATGAGAAACCGTCAAGCTCTGTCACATCCCCATTGGTGTGATAGATAAACGGAGCAAACTGGGTGATGGAACCCATACGCTGGCTGTTGGAGAACTTGTAAAGGAAGGACAACTGCCCTCTGTCGCCCCAACGCTTGGTCAATGCCCCCTTGTAAATTTGGGTGCGGTCATTGTAGTTGGTAAACTTCAGGTCAAATGTTCCGGGGTCAAAATTCTGGTACATGTTCAAGGCATAGGTCCAGCCTCGTCCGAGAGGACCGGAAAGGTTGACGTCGAACTGGTGCATACCATAATGGTTGCCCTTGTAGTTCAGCACACCCTTGAACACATCGCCGCCCAAATCACTGAAACTGTTTACGGAATAGGCGATGTTTCCCGTGGCTATCGCTGATTCCTGCGGATTCATCAACCCGACCTCGGACAGACTGCCGTCACTTCGCCAATGGGCGGAGAGGGGATGGATGTAGGAGGAATAAACTGCAGGCAATCCGTTTTCATACACATTCACATCCTCACTCGGAAGTCCAATCTGAATGTAACGGGGCGCATTGGCATCTGACGCATTGAGCATCACGTTGCGTTCTGCCTTCTTTTCTACCACTGTAGTGTCAGACTTCGCCTGAGCGCTACAATTGCTTGAGATAATTACGCAAGCTAAGAGCAAATTGTATTTTCTCATCGCTTATAAAATTAGAGGACGTTAAACACAGGGCTTCGGACAGTCGGGCTCTCCCGACAATCCCGTAACCCAGACTTGCTGAGACGTTCTGTTTGTGCCCATCGCACCCCTCTTATGAGCTGAAAAGAAAATTATGCACATATACATAAAAGAATGACGTAGGTGCAGTACTTGTCGCTCATCCTACATCCTGGGGCTCCTGGAATTGCCCAACAAAAGTCAGATGAGCAACGTGAGAGCCCCTACGTCCATAGGTATATAATTCGCCCTATCGTATGCAGCCAAAGGGATACACCTATGGCTGGCATACAATAAGGGCTATCATTATTACCATATCCAAGGGACGTCCTACCGTTGCCTTGATTTTGACTTTTGCTTAGAATTTTTCCAGGATTCCAGGATGTCAAAATAAAGCGCTTGTAAACGCCGTTTCCAATATGTATGTCTTCACCCGTCATCGGTGTGACCGATTTTAGGGTTCTAAAACATCGGCAAAGATAAGGCTTTATTCTCGAACTTTTGTAAAAAGGCTGTAAATTTATTAAAGTTTAACCATAATTGCTAACAAAACGAAAGATAATCTACACTATAGCCTTACCTTGGGTGAATAGTGGCTTTTTTGTGCGTCTTTCGCATTAGCAACAACCTCTACATTGTCCGTATTCTTTTCCTCTTCTTTGCATTCCTTTTCCGCTGGCGGGGCAAGTTCAAGCTGTATCTTCCTGTCCAATGACGCCAATTCCGCTTTCAGACCTTTCAACTCATCCTCTTTCTTCCAAGTCTTGCCTGCTATCTCTTGGAGTTGCGGTATCTCCTTTTCCAAAGCCTTGCATCTTGAATCATACTGCTCAATGTAGCTTGGTATCTTCTGCAAGGCATTCAGAAAGTTGTTCG
>ERZ808270.714-NODE-714-length-17442-cov-6.067579_pt1 | contig 17442 bp, 15 predicted proteins | sample MGYA00521082_ERZ808270 | MGnify/ENA primary metagenome ERZ808270 (study PRJEB31516, sample SAMN03275594) | gut metagenome | biome: mammalia-associated habitat; material: feces | host: Papio cynocephalus | place: Kenya | collected 2012-07-27 ... | reverse complement strand
CATCTAAGTACATTTCGATCTGCCCCTTCAAAGCATAAAGGGCTGAGAAGACAAGCGATAGTGCGAGCGCGTGATAGATGGTTTTAAAGTTTGCATTCATAAATGCTTATGAATCAAATTCTCGATATTTTCAATATAAAAGAAACAGCCTTATTATAATCTCTATACATAAATATGGGAAGCAAAATTGCACCGTATTGTACCATATACTTTACGTTCGTCATACAACACAAGAGACGTTTGTAATAAGATATACGTGATAATTGCTTACGTAAATTCTTTATTATTTCATTTTGCTCCCTCGATCTTATATTGCTCCATTGTGGCAATTTTGCATCTAAGACAGAAAGCATACTGAAAATCTTTAGATAAGCATATTCATTCTTTATATGTTTATATAGAACAAAATCAGTCATTTTTCTTATTATCTGTTGAAAAGCAATAGCACGTCGTTCTTGCGTTTTTTGATTCATCGTTATAGAACCCTCACGAATCTTATAGATATAAGTTTCCTTATTTACTACAAGCATTGATTTTGCAAGACAAGCTAACTGGAAACTCCATAGTTCATCTTCATGCAAGAGTCCCTCTTCAAAGAACAAATGGTTCTCTCGCAAAAAAGAAGTATTGCATAGCTTTCCACAAACCATCATATACCATTTACCTTTGTAATAACTATGATTTATATCATCTCCACTCAAAATAGTATTGTCATTTAATAACAAAGGAGGTGCTGACTGCTTTGCTCCTATTGTTCTATATCCTCCGATTACAAAATCATACGATCTTTTGTCCAAAGATTCAGAAAGTAGAGATATGCAATTGGAAGTTATCTCGTCATCGCTATCTAAAAAATAAACATATTCTCCTGTTGCATACTTCAGTCCTGTATTTCGCGCAGCAGAAAGGCCTCTATTATGTTGATGATGATAAACGTGAAAATCTATGTTTCCATTATAATTCATCAGTTCCTCATTAACAACCTCCATACTATTATCAGATCCGCAATCGTCTACTAACAAGCATTCAATTTCTCCTTGATAGGTCTGGTTCATCACTGAGTGTAAACAATCTGAAATGTATGGTGCTACATTGTATATAGGTATAATAATTGTTATTTTCATTTCTACTTAGTTTGTATAACCATTTACGTTAGTACAATCCTTCAACCATGTATTGTAAAATGAGCTCAGTTTTCCATAACTATTATCAATGAAATATACTTTTTTCCCAAGCAATACAGAAAGAATCATAACATGCAAGCGCGTTGTATATATCTTCTTATAAGCACTCACAAATTTTACGCCCCGACTAGTCATCGACTTACGATAAACATAATATCCCAACTTGTGTTCAAGCCATTGAGCAAAAGGATGCAACCATGCCAAGTGATTATTTGCTTTAGAGCATAGCGCTCGACTTTTGTAGAATATACGTTCTCCTAACGTCGCCATTCCATCCATAGTTGGCCAATCACGTACGTCGACATTATCTTCATTAATGCTTATTTGCGCATTACCTAGTTCTTTGTCAATCCGTTTCAAGAAAAGTACTCTATCCGTTTCAGATACGCGCCATTTCTCAAGGTAGCTCAATGATATACAAAAAGCCATATCTGGCACAAGACGCACCTCGTTTCTGAAATGCTCCTTTGCTGTTTGATAAGATATGTTGTCTCTAACACAAATAGTTAATCTTTTCAACTGTGACAAACGTTCTGCATCAGAACGCATAATCTCTGGACTATCATAAAATATTGTGTTAGGCAAAATTACGATAGGATTATTAGGATAGTGTTCTATTGTATCCATTACATTGTCCCATGCTGTTCGCCACACATCGCCCATATAGCCACCACCTGTAATTAATATGACAACGCTTTCGTCCAAAGGATTTTGTTCATACTCATCCCATCCACATGTTCCTAAACACTTGTATGGGATGGACTTCAAAAATTCAAGTTCGCCTTCCCATATCAAAGTATCACCAATATTAGGATAATAGGGAAGTCCCCAAAGCACGTAATCATTGGTAACAAGAGGACTTATTTCCCTCCTTATAATTGATTTCAGTTCATTTACTTTGTCTGTATAATCCATCTTTCTTATTTCTTTAAGAGTATGATACTCCCATTGTCTGTATATTCTCTTTTATAAACTTTATCTGATAGGATATTGCCACTATTCCAACTGCTAAGGTCGTAGTAGCTTCCATAACTTTTACAACTCAATAAATACATCACACCGTTAGTAGCACAAAAATAATTCGCTTGATATTTTCTGAAGTTCATTCCTAAGTCCATCGCAGAATAAGCTGTGCAACCTACATTATATGATACCGTACCATTATGAACATCTGCGACATTGCCTCCATGTGAATAGCCATAAGCACAGTTTAAGCGTATTATATGTGTTCCATCATGAGCTGTTGAAGCATTGTTACTTTCATAAGCATTATGCTCACCATTATGAAAAGCTTTACACTCCACTTCCGCCACATGAGGAGCATTCAATGAGCCATCTGGTGCTGCATGATAGCTGAAACCATCATAACCATTATATGATGCTTCGCATCTATACAAATAATGTGTACCTCCTTGAATGCGCAAGCCACCCAAAGACAGTGCTTTACTTACATCTGCGTCATCAACCAATGAATTATTGAATTTACAACAGACATAAGTACATACTTTGTACGGATCCTCTAAATAGGCTCTTAGGCTTCCTCTGCTGCCATTTGCAAATTCTATATTATGAATAAACACATTACCAGTAACAGCAAGAGGGACTCGCCCCATATTGTCAATAACGACCCTACCTTCTCCGATAAGATTAACGTCAGATAGATGCGTATTACTTTTGAAGTGTATGCCTGATTTGTAGCGTCCCTCTAAAAGAATAATATTATGTGCCTTTGCTCGTAAAGCAGCCTCGATGCTATGCTTGGCCGTTTGTCTATTTCTCCCACTATAACTATCATCTCCTTTTACCGATATATATATGGTGTCACTTCCTTCCAATCGATTCTTTTCAAAATCATAAGTTGTATAAAAGTTTTCTCCTTTTTTATATATTGGAATCGAAGCCCGGAATTCATTGTCAAAGCAATGAACGATTGTATCCGATGATCGTTTAGGCTGATATATTTGCTGTAAGTCGTGCGGATAAGATCTTAAAAGCCACCATCGGCTTATGGTATGTCGGAAATGAATAATCGTAGTTCCAACAATTAGCAAAAGCACTACGGGGGGGTAAAATTCTTGACGCTCATTGTTATTTTAAAAATGTACGCTTCAACTTACTTGCAACACGATCAGCGAGCCTAATAGCTGGGTTTAGAGCTTGTACTAATGCAGGATCTAAATCATTACTATCTTCTAATTTTTCATCAAAAAACTTTCTGAGTTCTGGTTGCAACCAAGTTCCACCATCGGCTTTTTCTCTGTCACGCAAATAGCCATATTGCACGTCATTCAAGTGAGGAATAAGTCCCATACTCAACATGGCATGTCCATTATAGCAATGAGGGTACGGACACTTGCCTACAGCTTTATGGGGGAATGGTTTCTCAGGATGTTCAAATACATTTCCTAAATTCACACAACCATAGCATCCAGATGCTTCGCCTGTAGTTAAATCAATATAAGCAGACCATGCCCCAGCATAACAGTATTGCTTTTGTTTTTTACCAAACAACGTTTTCTTAAATTCCCAAAAAGAAGAGCCAAATGATCGCCATGTATTGTTATATTCTTCCTCACTCATCTGAGTCAGATAATCTATATTTGATGTTCTATCATCACGCAATATCGTCAGTTGAGGAAGCGCACCAAAATTCTTCATTGAGAAGTCTTTCACCTCTTCTATGTAAGGAATAAGTTCATCCGACGGAGCAAGTTCTATGTTTGCAGAAGCTCCTGCATCCCATATTTTGTGTACATTCTCTGCAAAACGATCAAGCCAGCCTTTACGTTTTAATTCCAAATAATGGAATGAACACTTAAATTCCAAATGTTTCAATAAATTCTTATCCCATGAAAGAAACTTTTCAAGAGCGTTTGTCACAGTCAAGTTAGTTACAACTTCAGCATAATGCCCTTCTTCTACAAGAGCTTTCACATATTGATCAAGATTCTTTGTAAGTAACGTTTCTCCTTCTGCGCAAAAATTCATAAAGCAAGCTCCACCAAGTCTCTCTTTAGAAAGGGCTTTTGCCACTTCGTGAGGGGTAAATTTAAACTGAGGTTGCACACCTTGGAAATGTACAGGTCGTTGCGCTATGTAGCAATAGTGGCAACGAAAGTCACATATAGACATTGGAATTTTAAATAGCAGAATTTTCTTCATCTTTTTTTTTCCTTATTAATTGTAAAACTTTTTTTCTCTCATTCTTATTTAACAGCAAATATCCTTCTAAACAAATAGCAAGAATAGCTATTATAGTTCCGTCTAAAAGGAATGATAGCCAACCATTTATCGGACTTAAACTCATAACAACATATGATAGTAGTCCATTCATCGCACAACAGCACAATGTCTGCAATATGTTTTTATAAAAAATAGCCCAATGCTGATTTAATAATTTTGCCGTATAGGGTAATATAATGATTAGCTGTCGGATGATTGTTAAAATGGTACTTGTACCTACAATGATGTACATTCCATATTGTGGGTAATACTTTAATCCACAATAAACACAACCTACATTTAATAATCCCATTAAAACAAATGAAAGAGAATTTACTTTCAAATGATTCGAAGCAGTAAAAACGTTATATAAGATTTGTGTTCCTGCAAATATCATAAAAGATAAACAGCCTAAGACAGAAAGTATTGTTAGCACTATAGGATCTAACGTAGGTTGCCACAATGAGTAAAAGCTAACGCCAACACAACAAAAGGTTACGATAGGAACAGATACAATTACTATTGATATCTTCATAGCCATTTGCAACTCTCTCATTACACCATCAGAATCTCCCCGTGCCCAGCTTTGTGTTATAGAAGGCGAGAAGTTATTATTTACAGTCGTTGCCAACTGTATTATGGCTGAAGGAATAGTCTTTGATACAGCTACCAGTCCCATTGCGTAAGGAGATATAAAAAGATTTGACAATAATAGGTCTAATCCTGTCAGTAACAAATGTCCACATTGATTAACTGAATTCCAAATTCCAGACAGAAGCATTTCCTTAACAGCTTCCCATGAAAAGTAATGCTTTCCAAAATGTATTTCAGGTAACAATTTATCCTGATAATACACATAGGCAGGAAGCAGCAATACAGATAATACAACTGCGATAAATGAAACATAGAATATCTTTACAGGTAAGAAACTGAAAACGACGAGCAATAATACTGCATTGCAAATCGTTCTGATACAATTCAATATATTACTATAAAAGATTGCATTCTTCACATACATTGAAATCGTGTAAAGTGACGATATCATGCCTATAAAATAATTCGCAAAAACACAGCCAAACAATAGTTTTGCATCAAGAAGGTCCACATTATCAACCACGATAACATGATTCAATTTCATAGTTACCACGATAGCAATAGGCAAAAGCACTATGATTAAAGCCACATTTGCTATATATACTGACGAATAATAACCACGAGCTTTATCTATTTTTCCTTGATGATAAGCAACAGATACAAAACGAGATGCCATCGAATTGAATGCCGTTGTCAGCAATGTCGCATACATCACGAAATTGGATGCAAGTTGTGTATATCCATTTGCTTCAGCTCCTAGTGCCTTCACAATAAAAGGAGACAAAAAGAAACTCGTAGCAAATTGTACAACGACTGTAAACAAACCTGTTATAAGATTTAAAACCGTGCTGAATTTGTTAGACATCTTTGCTTATAGGGTGTGTTGAAAAACTTAATGCAGAGACTTACATTACAAAATGCTGATCTTTTGATTTTATTCAAATAATAGGGGCCCAACGCCGAAGCCCCTAACTTTGTAGCCGTGCTACCAGTACAGATCTATGTGTGTGATTTGATATTGAACGCTGTGATCTGTACTTGATTTATGCACAATGCCCCCGAAGGGAATCATGCATAAACTTCTTGCGATATTTTCGCATTTAGTTCTTTGGTTATGTTGAGACGTTTCCAGTTGGTGAACATGTAACGACCTGGTTTGAAATAATTCATGATGTTCTTTGTTGATTGGGGAGACAATCCGAATGATTGACCTACCTGTTGCTTCGAGTCTTTACTGATATAAGGACATGCCAAGAGGTCGAGAAGGAGCATGACTATCTCTGCCGTTCGTTTCCTATAAGTTTCTTTTGTGCTTGAGATGAGCGTACACGCCTTGTCTATGATGTACTTTTGCAATTCTTGATACTTCTTGCTGTTGCCGAAATAATATAAGAAAAGCGTGATAGAGAGTGCATTCATAGGAGGAAATACTTTCTTTTCTCCTTCATCCTTCTTTACATCCAAGTAGTCCTCAATTGCTGCAGCAGGCAGATGATACTTACTACGCATACTGCGGAGAGTTATCAGGAAATAGAGGGTTTCCAATTGCGTTTCTGGTCGATAATGGTTACATTGGAATACTACACTAATCTCATCTTGAATCTTCTTGAACACGATGACTCTTGTGTCTTCACCAAAACGCTTAATAATGACTTTGACATTCTTTTTATCACTATTTACATGCTTTTCGTGATAATCATTGTCAAGATATATGATGATAATGTTGAGCAAACCGACAAGTTTCAGCGTCGCATTAAGTTGTCGATTGAAAGAATAAATAAAAAAAGAAGAATCAAGAATGCCCTGTAGGAATATGGATAGCTCATATTCCATCTTGTCACGTTTCTTAGTTGCTTCTTCGATGACTTCGGATGATACACCTTTTACTTGGGATGCTAAGCAGAGTACCCTATAGATGCTATCATATTTCTTAAGAGTAAGCTCTAATTTGTTAGACATTCTGGCTAAAGTGTAATTGAGAACATCCTTGGCTTCTATGTTATATGTCTTCAGTATATCTTGAAACGATGAATTGAAATAGGCTGAACGGAAATACAAAGAATACCTCTTTTTTACAGACTTTTTTACTCTCTCTCTCGTCAAAGACGTCAGATGCATTGTATCTTGTTCTTTTCCAAATTCTTTGTCAGTGTCCTTCGCTTCGTCGTCTTCTTTTCCTGTATTGATATCATCTTCCTCAAAAGTTATCTTGACTTGATCTTTAATCAATTGGTCTATAGCTAACTTCGCTCTGGATATAGGCGTTATAAATGGTCGAGAAAAGTGCTCTGTCTTTTCTTTACTTATCGACATCTTATAATCATTCAGCTGGCGAGCAAAGCTTTCATTGGCAGCTTCAAGCACTTGAGCATCGTTGTAGAAGAAGAAATAGTCGTCTACATAGCGATAGCATTCATAATCCACATTCCAACGATATCCCTTATTCAACAAGTCGCGTTCTACGCAGCTATCAACATATTGAAATATTACCTCGGCAAAGATTCTAGAAAATTCAGGACCAATCACGATTCCATTAGTCTCGTTATAGTTCATCTTCTGCATGAGGTTATCCCATACGAGACCAAACGTTCCATCGTTGGGTATGAAACTTTGCTTATATACTTCTTTTCCACCATTTGTAGCCCATGCTATAGAATGAGAATAAACGCTATTGAAGCATGACTGGACATCAAATTTCTGCAAGTTTGCGAATTTCTTCTCTGCTCGTTGATATCGATAGTCATCATAGAATCGATAGATTTGCGTAAACTGTTTGTAGGAGAAGAATGTTTTCAGATTCTCATATTCATTAAAGAAAAGTTCTACATCATCCGATCGTTTGCCCAACAGCGTGTGATGTAAGCGATCCCGATAAAAGAAATAGCAAGCTACAGCATGAGGATGACGCAAAGAGAAACGGCTTTGCTGACAATAATAGAGCATCAGACTCTTATACTTGTCGTAAAAGTTCACCATCTTGATTTGATCGGCAGGATGGATTACAGCGAGTTCTCTAAATTTGCCCTTTTTATGCTGAATGCGATAAGTAAATGGAATATTGTGTTCATTCTTTACGATTATGCTATTCTTATCACATGACATGACTGAACCTCCTTTAGGAAGAAACAGCAGATCTAATATCTGCTTAGCACCTACTGATATTTCCGCATTCCAAGAAAGCTTTCCTTGAGAGAGGTTAAGGGGGTCGATAGAATAATTTACTCCATTCTTTACCAAAAAACGATAAAAGTATCGATTCGTGAATGTTATCGGCAATTCATAAGGAAGAACGTCTGAAAGCACCACTCGTTGTTTTTTATAGCGCAGCCTAAGCTTCTTCTTTTTCATAATTCAGCCACTTCATAATTTGTCTAACGCGTTTGCTTGAAATGTCATAGATTTTGCGCTCTTCCCATGCTTTCTTAAAGTCAAACTTTTGGATACGTGTCTTTAGTTTTCCAATAAAGGCTTCGCGTTCGCCTTTATTCTTAAAGAGTTTCTCATATGGATGGACTTCTCTGCTCCATAAATAGTCATTCAAATTACGAAGATTCTCCATATTGTCAAGCAGGTCATTGTTGTAATATATGCCTACTTTTACCCTGGATTTTGCATTTTGAAGTTTTATATTGCCTACGATTAGTTTTAATGCATCAATCAAGCCTCTACGCGCTACATGTACGTTGTGCTTACTCATTCTGTCGAACCTTGAGAACGCATTGTCTATGCGCTTATGGATTCGGTCTATCTTATGATGAGACATACTATAAGAGGCTTCGATTCCTTTACTTTTCTTCTCCCCTATCTTGGAAATTCTTATTTCATAGCCTAAGTAGGTGAATACGCTTGCTTCCGGGAGTGACTGAGTAAAATCAATAGCTATACCCTTTTCGGTTGTAAGATCTTTTAGAGTCAAGCCATACTCACTGAAGCGCTTCGATAAATCCCTATAGTATTGTTCTATGCTTGAACAGTCGGGAATATCACTCAGAATAATGACTATATCATCTACGTAACGAGCATAGTACGTTACTTCCATACGATGCTTAATCTTATTATCAAGATCGCGCATATAAATCTCTGAAAGTAAAGAACTTATAGCCACGCCACGCGGTAGTCCACAAGCATCAGTTGTAGTTTCATCTGCTTTGACCTTTACTCTCTCATATTCATTAAGGATAGCCTTGATAAACATTTTAGACTTATGAGACAGCAAGGTATTGTCCATAATCATTGGTAGCAGTTGACTATGTGGTATTGATTCGAAAAAAGAGGAAACATCGGCGCGAATTAAATAGAAAGGACGTCTCGTAGTGAGCAACAATTTGAGGTTACTCATGATTAAATGCCGATTGGCTTGCTTTACCTTGAACGTCCTTTGCAAATTATACTGCAATTGCTTCATGGCAAAGAATTGAGTATAATCTTTTTTTTCAGCATCGAGACGATAACCAGTCTTATCCCCAATAGTTATTGTAGCTAACTTAAAACGAAAGTCTTTGCTATTAACCAATTCTGCAAGTTTGCGTACATAGAGAGTGAGTTCTTCTTGCCTCTGCTTAAGGAGATTCTTCTCTTTTTCCCTAAGCTGATCTGACAATATAGCTTCCTCATCAGTCCATTCTGCACGTTTCTTCTTTTTAAGCGTATGCAGTTGTTCACGATTCGCTTGCAGTTCCTTAAGCGTTCTCACATAGCCTTCTCCTAAACTGTCCTTGGGGATATTACCTATTCGGCTTTCCCGTGTATAGACTATCTGAAAATTTCTATAAGAAAAAGTTTGGTCAAGCATATGATTACGTCTTTAAGAGCCAATCCTTCTTTCAAAATGAACCCTGGCACAGAGCGACTGATAACCATAGCGCGCTCTGTAGCCAAAGTTCGGGTACCACTTCAAGGGGGAACGCCTACATTTGGGATTCTAATCCCTCTCTTACAATATCTGCTAAGTCGTCGGGAAGTATTTCTACGCTCCTTACGATGCGAAACATTGCGTCTTTTAAGCGTTGCTCTTCTTCCACCAACTGCTTTCCAGAAAAAATCAAGCACCTGAAACAATACAATCGATTGAATATCTTATGTATGCTCTCTAAACTCAATGTGCCATCAAGATGACGCAATTTAGAAAGTGTGCGAGGATCTACTTTTAAAAAAGCGGAAAACTGTCGATTGGACTTGAAGCCCCATCTTCCTTGAATCTGACGAATTTCTTCGGCGGCAGTGGCGATCCACCGATTCGCCTTTCTGTTCGCCTTTTCCATCTTCCGCCATGTTTAGTAAAACTTCGCGCTTTACTTTGCAAACAGGCTTTCTGGAAGATCGAATGTCCTAAAGTATAAAGAAAAGACTAAACAGAAGCTAATAATGATGCATTCATGCATGCATCACTCGACTCTGGAAGATATCTATATTCGCGGCATAATCAACCGGCTGATTCAAATTATAAACTGTAAACTCAATAGATATGAGACTGAACTCTTCTTATACTCGCCGCTCACTGGCGATGCTTTATTTCCCAGATTGCGAACCGCGAAATGCGGTAAGACGGCTGACGGGAATGATCAAGCGATGCACGGAGCTGTATGAACAGCTTACCCGCTGTTCTTCGTTCGACAAAAGGCAGAATCTGACAATTCGTGAGACGCGCCTCATCGTGGATTATCTCGGTATTCCCGAGGGATGCTTTGACGATGAAGATTAAGCTATTATTATGGTCTAAATCATGGTACTCTAACGATGAAGATCGTTAGGTGCTAATGATGAAGACCATTAGATGCTAACGATGAAGATCGTTAAAGGGTAACGATGAAGACTATTAGGGTAGGCTGGTTTTGAACGCATGAAAAAGGGTGTTTGCCTCGCGCGCACGTGTATTATATAGGTGTGAGTTACGCTTATGCGATGATGCCGACGCGAGGACGCATCCACAGAACAGGGTGATGCCATTAAAACAGATTAAACATTAATCCTCAACTGAAATCATCGTGCAATGAAATTCATGATTAATTCATGGGAATTCATGGCCTAAGCAAAGCAGAAGAGAAGTATTAATGATAGATTAATGTCTGATTAATGAGCATTAATGTTCAAGCCCGCGCGAAGCGCAACTTAAATAGCCTACGATTCATGATTTGTGGATGATGCCGACGCGAGGACGCGTCGCCCCCGGTATTGGCTGAAAGCTTTTGTGACTCTTTCAACATTAATCTCCATTAATTATCCATTAATCTTTCATTAATCCTCAACTGAAATCATTGAGCACTGAAATTCATGATTAATTCATGGGAATGAATGACCTAAGCAAAGCAAAAGAGAGGTATTAATGATAGATTAATGTCTGATTAATGAGCATTAATGTTCAGAACAAGCGCGGAGCGCAAATCAAAGAGTCTATCTATTTTATGTAAATGCCGACGCGGGACGCGTCGCCCACCCAACAGGGAAGAACGCTCTTATAGCTAAAACGCTAAAAGGTTTGCTTGAATTTCTCACAGTCTTTAAACTGGAAATCATCTTCGACTCTCATGTACCAACATGCACAGACCGCAGCATCTTGCCTTACTACCTTTGCACTTGCAATCAGGGAAATACTTCTACTGAAAGCGAAATCACTTTTTATTAATCACTTAAACTCTTTAATCGTATGAGTCAAAGTTATGTAACTTTTGCCAAGAAGATTCCTCTTGGCGACCGCAAAGGTCAAATCGTTTACAACGTGCGTGCCGTTAGCTATGGTACTCTTTCTACAGATGCTGTAGCCAAACAGATTTCACAAGAATCCACGGCTACATCTGCCGACGTGAAGGCCGTGCTCGACCGCTATGCTTACTATGTGGTGGATAACTTGCGTAAAGGTTACGCTGTGGAACTTTTGGGCTTTGGCAAGTTGTACCTCCGTTTTATCACCAAGCCTGGTGTGACTGACCCCAAGCAGGCAAATGCTAAGCAGGTGAAGTCCATCGTGCCTGAATTCCGTCCCTCGTTCACTCTTGATCGTAACGGGAAGCGTACTTACGACCTCATTCCCGAACGTATCACCATTGTGAAGTTTAACCCGAAGGGTGAAGCAGAGGAAGAACCTGAAGAAATTGGTGGATAACCACTGAGGATTGGGGAGTGATTGAAAGTTGCTGGTCTGTCTGCTTGCATATGGATTCTGTCATACAAAAAGTCCCAACCATTCAACGACTTACAATCGCTCCCTTTCTTAAAGGTCTTTCGGCAACCCTCTTTCTGCCATGCTTGTGCGTAGCAATAGAGGCTTGCTACCTATCTTCTATTTTTTAAAAAACATACTACTATGTCAGAAAACAAATCTAGCAGACTATCGTGGATGCAAATCCTCAACGCCGTGATTCAAGCCGTCGTTGCCGCGCTAACGGCATTAGGCGTAAGCAGTTGTACACCTATTATTGCTTCTCTATTATGACAGACGAGAGCTTTCCTATGACCATCAATGAAGAGAGCGTGCGCAATGAACACGCGCTTCTCACCAAAGTGGAGAATAGCAGCATGATGCGTTCTGCTAAAAGCATACGCTTTCTCGTACTCCATTGCTCTGCAACTCGCTGCAATCAGAACTATAGCGTAGACCAATTGATGCGCGACCACAAACGACGCGGATTTCGCACCATAGGATACCACTTTTACATTCGTCGTGACGGAACACTCACGCAACATCGCAAACTTCTCGAGGTAGGGGCTCATGCTCGCCCTTACAACCGTTGTTCAATCGGCATTTGCTATGAAGGAGGATTGGACGAGAAAGGACGTTCCAAAGACACACGTACCGCCCGACAGACTGTTTGCATTACAGAATTGCTTAAGAAACTCCACAAATTATTCCCCAATGCTCGAATCGTGGGGCATCGTGATCTGCCTGGCACTACCCCGAAGGATTGTCCTTGCTTGGATGCTCAGAAGGTGTTTGGGTGGATCGGGAAAATTTAAGTGAATGGTACAGGGGCGCTTGCGTCTCTGTACTTTTTACTATAATAGGGGCTTTTGCTGCGCGGGGTTTGGACTTTTATGGTCATGAATTATCCATGAATTGTCCGTGAATTTGGCGCTGCGCGCGGACTTGAACGTGTAATTACCATTAATTGAACATTAATTTTTCATTAATTCTAAGTTTCGATCATCGTGCAATGAAATTCATGATTAATTCATGATTAATTCATGGGAATTCATGACCTTAGCAAAACAGAAAGAAGTTTTAATGAATAAATTAATGTCTGATTAATGAGCATTAATGTTTAATACTCGCGCGGAGCGCAAATCACAGAATTTGATAAATTTATGTGAATGCCCACAGAACTAACGAATTGCATTGCAGCATTCATCCGTTAATACCATAGTACTGGCTATACCATTCTGCAAATTTGCGGAGGCCTTGGCGTAGACTTGTATTGGGCTTGAAACCGAAGTCTTGCTCCAACGGAGTGGTGTCGGCGTAGGTCACGGGGACATCACCAGGCTGCATCGGCACGAGATCCTTGTGTGCTTCAAAGTCGTAGTCTTGGGGAAGAACTCTGGCACGCAGAAGTTCCTCTTGGAGGATGGTGACAAAGTCGAGGAGATTCTCGGGATGATTGTTTCCGATGTTGTAGACCTTATAAGGAGGAATGGGAAGACCATCCTCGCCTGTCTGCTTCTCGGGAGCGTGCTGCATGATGCGCACTACGCCCTCCACGATGTCGTCCACGTAAGTGAAATCGCGCTTGCAATGGCCGTAGTTGAAGATTCGGATGATTTCACCTTTTACTAATTTGTTGGTGAAGCCGAAGTATGCCATATCGGGACGACCTGCAGGGCCATAGACGGTGAAGAAGCGGAGACCTGTAGAGGGAATGTTGTAGAGTTTAGAGTAGGCATGCGCCATCAGTTCGTTGCTCTTCTTGGTGGCTGCATAGAGGCTGACGGGATTGTCCACTTTGTCGTCCGTGGAATACGGAACCTTTTTATTGGAACCATAGACGGATGATGAACTTGCGTAGACAAGATGCTCTACTTCGTGGTGACGACAGGCTTCGAGAATGTTGTAGAACCCTATGAGATTGCTCTGGATGTAAGCATCGGGATTGGTGATGCTATAGCGCACGCCAGCTTGAGCAGCAAGGTTGACGACTACGGCGATGTCGTTTTCCGTAAAAATCTTTTCAACTGCTTCCTTATCGGCGATGGAGGCATGCACGAACGTCCAATCACGCTGCAGAGCCTCGATTTCCTTCAATCGCTCGTATTTGATATTAACGTCATAATAGTCGGTGATGGAGTCAATACCGATCACTTTGACGTCCCGCACATCGCGGAAGAGTCGCTTCACGAGGTTACTGCCGATAAAGCCTGCAGCACCCGTTACGAGCACGGTCTTGCCCTCAAGGCTCACATTGTATGTTACCATAGTCTTAGTCTCTTCTGAAAATATCGCGTGTATACACCTTTTCTTCCACATCCTTTAGGCAGTCATCAAAGCGGTTGGCCACGATGGCCTTGCTCTGTGCCTTAAAGTCGTCGAGATTGTTCACGACGCGGCTGCCGAAGAAGGTAGTTCCGTCTTCAAGCGTGGGTTCGTAAATGATAACTTCTGCGCCTTTGGCTTTGATGCGCTTCATAATGCCCTGAATGGCGCTCTGGCGGAAATTGTCGGAGTTCGACTTCATCGTCAGGCGATACACTCCAATGACACACGCATGCTCTTTCGAAGCATCCCATTGGCCGTTCTCACCATAGTAGCCCGCTTTGCGCAGCACGGCATCGGCAATGTAATCCTTGCGGGTGCGGTTGGACTCAACGATGGCCGACATCATGTTCTGCGGCACATCTTGATAGTTAGCAAGAAGTTGCTTGGTGTCCTTAGGTAGGCAATAACCACCATAACCAAATGATGGATTGTTGTAGTGCGTGCCGATACGCGGGTCGAGCCCTACACCTTCTATGATAGCACGAGAGTCAAGGCCTTTCACCTCGGCATAGGTATCAAGTTCGTTGAAGTAGCTCACGCGAAGGGCCAGATAAGTATTGGCAAAGAGTTTTACTGCTTCGGCTTCCTTCATGCCCATAAAGAGCGTAGGGATGTCTTCCTTGATAGCTCCTTCTTGCAAGAGGGCAGCAAATGTTTGGGCAGCTTCTTTCAATCGCTCTACATCTGTGACCGCCTCGATGGCTTTGTTTTCTGCCTCATGGTCGGGCAGATTGATCATCTTGGGATAGCCCACGATGATGCGGCTTGGATAAAGATTGTCATAGAGAGCCTTGCTTTCACGAAGAAACTCTGGTGAGAAGAGGAGGTTGAACTCCTTGACGCCCCGCTGCGCATACTTAAGATATAGGCTGCGCGTGTAGCCCACGGGGATGGTCGATTTGATGACCATCACGGCACTGGGGTTGACTTCGAGCACGAGGTCTATTACCTCTTCTACGTGACTCGTGTCGAAATAGTTTTTCACTGGGTCGTAGTTGGTAGGAGCGGCTATCACCACGAAATCGGCATCGGCGTAAGCCTTGCGTCCATCGAGCGTAGCTTCGAGCTTGAGAGGCTTCTCAGCCAAATACTTCTCGATGTAATCGTCCTGAATGGGCGAGATGCGATGGTTAAGTTTGTCCACCTTTTCGGGAATGACGTCTACTGCCGTCACGTGATGGTGTTGCGACAGCAAGGTGGCTATGCTGAGTCCTACGTAGCCCGTACCGGCTACGGCAATACGGATATCTTTGAATTCTCTCATAATAATAGATATATGGAGTTTATTCTCGCCGAACATGGCAAGTCAACGAGATAATAAAGCGAACAATCAATTTAGTACTTATCCCATAGGGCGAAGTCCGAGAGGAGTATTAATGAAAGATTAATGTCTGATTAATGAGCATTAATGTTCAAAACTCGCGCGAAGCGCAAATCACTGAATTTGATAAGTTTATGTGAATGCCGACGCGAGACGCGTCGCTCCCAGTACTGGCTGAAAGCTATTGTGATTCTTTCAACATTAATCTCCATTAATTATCCATTAATTTTTCATTAATCCTCAGCTGAAATCATCGTGCGAGGAAATTCATGATTAATTCATGGGAATTCAAGACCTAAGTCATTCTCTGAAGTTTGTCCGAGAGGAGTATTAATGAAAAATTAATATCTGATTAATGAGCATTAATGTTCGAAACAAGCGCGAAGCGCAAATCACAGATATTGATATTTTATGTGAATGCCGACGCGAGACGCGTCGCCCACAGAACAGGGTGATAGCTATGGAGAGTCACAAATTACCATGACTTATCCATTAATTCTTCAACAAATATCATTGTACTAAGAAATTCATGATTAATTCATGGGAATTCATGACCTAAATCATTCTCTGAAGTTTGTCCGAGAAGGAGTATTAATGAATAATTAATGTCTAATTAATGAGCATTAATGTTCAAGACAAACGCGAAGCGCAAATCACAGATATTGATATTTTATGTGAATGCCGACGCGGGACGCGTCGCCCACAGAACAGGGTGAAAGCTATGGAGAGTCACGAATTACCATGAATTATCCATTAATTCTTCATTAATTCTTCAACAAATATCATTGTACTAAGAAATTCATGATTAATTCATGGAAATTCATGACCTAAATCATTCTCTGAAGTTTGTCCGAGAAGGAGTATTAATGAAAGATTAATGTCTGATTAATGAGCATTAATGTTCAAGGCAAGCGCGAAGCGCAAAGTAATACTCTATTTTAGTCTTAACCGACAACTTCTATCAGATTGCGAGCTACTTCGATGGTGGCGCCAGAGATATACTTGATCTCGCAGCCGATAATAACGGTCTCTTTCTTGGTGCGCTGCACGTAGGCTTCTAAGCCTTGCATAGGGCCGCCTATGATGCGTACTTTCTGTCCTTTCTTCAGCGGGCCTGTATAGGTGGAGATGGGCAGACACGAACGATCTACAAATGCACGATAGTTGTCCATCTCTTCATCGGGAATACGATAGATCTCTCGATGGCCGGGCATGGTGAGCATCTTGTATACGTCGGAACGAAAACGGATCTCGTTAACCTTGCTGGGGGAGATATGACAGAATATGAAGGTGGAAAGGAATACTTTCTCTACCTTCTTGCGCTTGTTGGTGCGCTTATTGAGCACTACATTCTTGACGACAGGAACCCATGACTCAAACCATATGCCCTTCTGCTTCAAATCGTCTTGAATATAGGAGGCAATGCGCTTTTCACAATTCATTCTCACTACTGCCACATACCAGCCCAAACTCGCTGGTTTTAAAAGACTTCCAGTAAGTTCTTGTACGGCAGATTCTTGGATTTTGAGCACGGCTTCGCCGTCGTCCCCTGTAATAGTGGACGTTACGGTCGGTGGTATGTTAGACGTCTCCATTCGTGAGAAATAGCGTGTTCGTATGGTGGACGAATACCTATAACTCTTGGTAAGAGATATAGA
>ERZ808270.713-NODE-713-length-17449-cov-9.345119_pt1 | contig 17449 bp, 12 predicted proteins | sample MGYA00521082_ERZ808270 | MGnify/ENA primary metagenome ERZ808270 (study PRJEB31516, sample SAMN03275594) | gut metagenome | biome: mammalia-associated habitat; material: feces | host: Papio cynocephalus | place: Kenya | collected 2012-07-27 ... | reverse complement strand
ATTCAAAATTCCAAACTCCTAATTCAAAATTCCTAATTCAAAATTCCAAACTGGATAATTCCCAATCGCAGGGCGAAGCCCGAGAACAACTCCTAATTCAAAATTCCTAATTCAAAATTCCAAACTCCTAATTCAAAATTCAAAACTCCTAATTCAAAATTCCTAATTCAAAATTCAAAACTGGATAATTCCCAATCGCAGGGCGAAGCCCGAGAATAACTCCTAATTCAAAATTCCTAATTCAAAATTCCAAACTCCTAATTCCAAATTCCTAATTCAAAATTCTAATTAGCGTATCCGAGTTTCTGCAGCACTTCGTTACTGATGTCAATCTTCGGCGAGCCGTAGATGATGCCAGTGTCGGAGGCGCGGTCGAGGACGAGGGAGTATCCGCGGAGTTCGGAAATCTCCTTTACAGCCGTGTATATCTCCTCCTGAATCGGCGACATGAGGCTCTCACGTTTCTTGAAGAGCTCACCCTCCGGACCGAAGTACTTGCGTTTGAGGTCGCTTGCGTCCTTCTCCTTCTTGACGATGGCATCCTGACGCTCCTTCTTCTGCTCTTGCGAGAGGAACACCATCTCGTTCTGATAGTTCTTGTACATCGTGGACGCCTCCGTGTTAAGGGCCTCCACCTCAGCCTGCCATTTCTTCGACACCTGATTGAGCTGCTCGTTGGCACGCTCATAGGCAGGGATGTTCTTCAGGATGTACTCCATGTCGAGGAGCGCAAATTTCTGTGCGCTTGCCGAGATTGCCGATGTCAGGGCAAAGAGGCAAATGAATATGAACTTTTTCATTTTTCTTTAATGTTAGAACTCTTGACCCAATATGAAGTGGAACTGCGATCCGCCCTTCGTGCCAAACACCTTGTCGAAGCCGTATGCCCAGTCGATACCCATCAGTCCGACCATCGGGAGGAAGATACGCACGCCGACACCTGCAGAGCGCTTCATGTCGAACGGGTTGAACTTCTTCGTTTCCGTCCAGGCGTTACCGCCCTCCAGGAAGCCGAGTCCGTAGATGGTAGTATTGCCGAGGAGGAACGGATAGCGTAGCTCGAGGGTCATGCGGTCGTAGGCGTAGCCCTCGTAGCCGTAAGGCGTGAGAGATCCGTTCTCGTAGCCACGGAGTCCGATGGTCTCCTCAGCGTAGCTCGTGGAGTAGCCCGTCATGCCGTCGCCGCCCATGTAGTAAGTTTCGAAAGGCGACTTCTTATACTTGTTGAAGGAGCCGAGCAAGCCAAGCTCCACACGCGTCATGAGCACGAGACACTTCTGTCCGCTTGTAAGGGCTGTGTAGGTCTTGCCCTTGAACTTCCACTTGTGGTACTCCACCCAGCGGTATTTCTCCTGCTGTTCGCGGTTGTACGTAGGCGACTTCGGGTCGGTGGCGAGATTCTTGTAGTCCTTCTTGTCCCAAGCCGACCAAGGCGGTGTAATAGTCACCGACGCCAGGAACTCCGATCCGCGACGTGGGAAGAGTTGGTTGTCAGTAGACGTACGCGATAGCTGTATGCTGAGGTTGAGGTTGTTGGAGTTGCCGTTAGTCATGAGGAAGTAGCTCCAGTTCTTCAGCATATAGCGTGTGTACGACAGTTGCAGCGACAGCTGGAAGTAGTCGTCAGGCCAGCGGAGCTGCTTACCCCATCCGAGGGAGAGTCCGAAGAGCTTCACGTACTTGTCCGGGTCGTAGTACGACTCGTAGTTGTTGTAGCCGTTATAGTTGCCGTAGCCATACATATAATTGTAGTAGTTGTTGAAGTAACCACTATTATAGTAGTTGCTCGACACGTCGGTCTGCTTTGAGAAGTAGGCTCCCACGGAGAACTGTATCGGTCGTTTGCCGCCAAACCAGTTGGTGGAGTACGACACGTTGTACGACTGATAGTACGTACCGTTGGTCTGTGCTCCGAGCGACAGCACCTCGCCGTCGCCGACGGGCAGGAATCCGCGGTGTTCCTTGTTCTTGTTGAAGAGGTTGCGCATAGAGAAGTTGTTGAGCTTCAGTCCGATGCGTCCGATGACACCCGTCTGTCCCCATCCGAGCGAGAACTCCACCTGGTCGTTCGACTTCTGTTCCAGATCCCAGTTGATGTCCACCGTTCCGTTCTCCGGATCGGGTTTCACGTCCGGGTTGACCTTCTCCGGGTCGAAATGTCCCATAGAGGCAATCTCGCGTGCGGAGCGTTGCAGCGCCTCCTTGGAGAAGAGGTCGCCCGGCTTTGTTCGCAGTTCGCGTCGCACGACGTTCTCGTAGAGTCGGTCGTTGCCGTTGATGCGCACGTGGTTGATGTGAGCCTGTGGACCCTCGAAGATGCGCATCTCAAGGTCGATGGAGTCGCCCACGATGTTCACCTCCGTCGGGTGGAGCGAGTAGAAGAGATAGCCGTTGTTCCAGTAATTGTTGCCCACGGCGTCGTCGTCCTCAGAGAGGCGCTTGTTCATGAGCTTTTGGTTGTAGACGTCGCCCTTCTTCATGCCGAGCACGGCAGAGAGGTAGTCGGAGGAGTAGATGGTGTTGCCCACCCACGTTATGTTACGCACGTAGTACTTCTTTCCCTCGTCCACTTTCACCTTGATGCTGACGTGCTTGTCGTCGACGTTCCATACGGAGTCGCTGACGATGACGGCGTCACGGTAGCCATACTCGTTGTACTTGTCGATGAGCTTCTGCTTATCGACCTTCCAGCGTTCGGGCGTGAACTTTTTCGCCTTAAACAGCGTGCTGAGCTTGCCAGCCTCATGCGTCTTCGCGAAGGCACCCTTCTTGAAGAGTCCGCCCTTAATCTTGGAGTCGGAGAGAGCCTTGTTGCCTTCAATGGTGATGGTGCGCACCTTTATCTTTTCCTTTTTGTCGATGATGACATCCAGGATCACCTGATTCTTGTTTGCCACGTCGTCGCGCTGCACGATTTGTATGTCAGCGTTCTTGAAGCCCTTGTCGTCAAAGTACTTCTTTGCGAGGATTTTCGCACGGTCGATCATGTTGGGCGTTATCTGTGCGCCCTTGAGCAATCCGAGTTTCTCCTCCATGTCGGTACGTTCCGACTTCTTGAGTCCGACGTAGTTGATTGTTGACACGCGCGGGCGCATCTGCAGATGTATGTGCAGATAAGCCTTGTCCTGCACGAGTGAGTCTACGGAAATGGACACCTCGGAGAAGAGTCCGTACTTCCAGTAATGCTTCACTGCGTCAGTGATTTCCTCTCCTGGCAGTTCAATCTGCTGTCCTATGGTCAGACCTGAGATGCCGGTCAGCATGTAGTCTTCGTAGCCTTCGGCACCCGACACGGCAAGGCCGGCGAGTGTCACCGTGCGTGGAGTCCCGGCATAAGAAATGTCGGGGAATGTTATCTTGTCCTGCGCTTGGGCTGCTAAGCTGCTTGCAAGGATGCAGGCTGTTGTCAACACCTTTTCTATATTCATCGTTTGCTTTTTGATTTCTTTTTTGTTTCGCTTTCTTGAGGATGAGCCTTCGTAAACTGGGCTGTGACAGAGGGAGATGAGTATAACGGGGGAGATAAGCTATGACGGGGGAGATGAGTTGTGAAAAGCCCAATTGACAAGCCTTAATAAGCCTCCCTAAGCCTTCTTATAAATTCCCAACTCCTAATTCCTAACTCCTAATTCCTAACTCCTAATTCCCATTTCCTCCTCCACTTGTGCCTCTGTCTTACCAAAGCGGCGTTGGCGTCGCTGGTAGTCGGCGATGGCGCGATGGAGTCCTTCCTCGTCGAAGTCGGGCCAGAAGGTGTCGCAGAAATACAGTTCGGAATAGGCAATCTGCCAGAGCAAATAATTGCTGATGCGTTGCTCGCCACCCGTGCGTATGAGCAAGTCGGGGTCGGGCATGAAACTCGTCGTCATGTGGCGCGAGAGGATTTCCTCGTTGATATCGTCAAGAGCAATCTTTCCTTCCGCCACCTCGGCAGCAATGGCGCGTGTAGCGTTGGTGATTTCCCAGCGTGAGGAGTAGCTGAGCGCCACGACCATCGTCATGGCAGAGTTGTCAGCGGTGTGTTCCATTGTCTCGCGCAACTTCTGCTGCACCTCCACGGGGAGGCGTCCCATGTCGCCGATAACCTGAAATCTCACGTTGTTCTTCATGAAGATCTCGTCCTCAAGCGAGGAGAGGACAAGTCCCATGAGAGCAGCCACCTCCGTAGCCGGCCGATTCCAGTTCTCCGTAGAGAACGTGTAGAGCGTGAGGTACTTCACGCCGAGGCGTGTACACTCCGACGTGATGCGTCTTACGGCATCGACGCCCGCCTGATGTCCGTAGCTGCGCGGCTTGCCGCGCTCCGCTGCCCATCGTCCGTTGCCGTCCATGATGATGGCTATGTGCTGAGGTATGTTGTTCTTGTCGAGTTCCATAATTATGAATTGTTTGTATTCGTTTTTTTACTCGTCAGCGTTGTGGCATGTGCGGCATTTCGCCCAGAAGCTGTACGTAAGAGTCAGTTGCAACGCTGTGTAGCAGTCAGTGTTCTTGAATAGTCCGGAGCTTTCCACGCCGTAGGGGTCCTTCACGCCGTCGAGTTTGTCGCTTAGGGAGAAATGTGTAGCCCATTCTATGCCAAGGTTGAGTCGCGTCGATAGTTTGTATTTGACGCCGAGTCCGAGTGGCACGTTCGCCGTGAAGACGTTGTTGCCGCCGCCCGTAACGAAGGTGGCGCCGAGTCCGGCGAAGATGAACGGCGTGAGACGTTTCGCGCCCCGGTAGTCGCGTCCAGTGCCGTAGGGCCAGAAGTTGTATTCGTATGTGGCGCTGACGTCGATGAGCGTATTGCTGAAGTCGTATTGTTTATCGGCGAAATCGGGATAGTAGGTCTTCACGTTCTTCGACGAGCCTTTCAGTTTGCCGTACATCGCGGCGAGGCGCAAGTCCATATAGGGGTTGAAGACTCTCCGCAGTACTACCGAGCCGCCCGGCTGCATATTGCCGAAAAGTTTTCCGCCGAAGTCGCCTTTATAGGGCACGAGAGCGACGCCGCCGCCAATCTCCATTCGATACTCGTCGTCCGACTGCGCTGTGGCGGTCGCTGTGGTGGCCGCCATGAGGAGCAAGAGAAGCAATTTCTTCATGTCGGATGTGGCTTTAAGAGGTCTTACTCGAAGTTAAACTGCTTCTTCTCCCATCCGAGGCGGTTGATGCGTCCGCGCCATGTGGCGCCCGTAGTAGCGTTCACCATCCACAAGAAGTTCTTGCCGTCAACGGTCAGAGTCTTTGCTGTGGCAGGAGAAGCCTGTAGAGAGAGGTTGAAGCCCGTGGGCATACCAAGCAGCGTGTCGGCAGCCCATGTGATGCCACCGTCGCGCGAGGCGTAGAGTTGTGCGGCGCTGGAGGCGTCGGGCGTGCCAAGCACGAAAAGTCTGCCGTCATAAGCGGCTACGCTGATGCCTGAGAGCGTGGGGAGCGCGTGGCGGTTGTCTGCCGACACCTCATAGTACGCCCATGGCTGGTTTTCGCTATTGGCAGCTGCCTCGTCAATCTTTCCCCACACCGCCATCGTGCCGTCGGCGCGTGTTCCGATGAGCGTCACGCGATAGCTGTCGGCGTTGGTGGAGAGTTGTGTGCAGGTGTATGTCGTCTCGCCCGAGGGCAAGAAGGAAGCATCAGTGTCGATAGTGGCGGCAGCCCATGTGTGTCCACAGTCTGCGGAGGCGAGTAGCTGCGCGTCTGCGCTGTAGGCATAGAGGCGCACCGGACTTGCTGCGACGAGGCGCACGGCAGGTGTAGCGTTGGCGATGCTCTCCCACTGGCTGCCGTCGGCAGAGCGGAGGATGTTGCCGTTCTCTGAAATGTATACGCTGTCGCTCTTCGTCACCACGCTGTTGCAGACGTTGGCGTCGAGCTGATGGTTGAGGTTGGTGGATGCCACGCTCCATCCCTCAGCGTCTTTGTACGTATATATATATGTATGGTTGCCGTCGGAGCCGAAGAGCATCACGCGCTGTGTGCCGTCAGCGGCGCTGACAGCCACGGTCTTCACCGTACTGAGGTTTTGCAGCGCAGCGCTCACCGCCATCTCATGCCACTTGAACGAGTCGGCAGCCTCCTTATGCACGTTCACCGTCACCGTGTACTTGCGCAGGGCCTTGCCTGAGTTGCTCACCACCTGGAGTTGTCTTGGCACGGAGAAGTCTATGGAGTCCGTGCTCGACACGTAGGAGAGTGTGTCGCTCGTCTTGCTCTTTATGAGCACCGTACCCGAATTGGACGCCGACACGGAGCAAAGTATCTTCGTGGCGTCGACGCCATAAGGGAGGGAGTCGATGTTGAATATGATGTTATTGTTTTGGTCGATGCTGAATCGGTAGCCGGTGAGCGACGTTGTCGACGTGTACACGCTGTCGGCGCCTGTCGACGAGAGGGTGTGTATATACTGCTTCACCGTCGTAACGGAGAACGACGTTATGGCGCTGTCGTCGGTGTAGACGAAATCGTCGTCGCTATTGAGGCACGAGCCCAGCGTGAACACTGCGACAAACAGCATGGCAAAAGCCGCGAACTTACTTTTCATTCTTCTCAAACTTATTGTTTTTAGTTGCAAAATTAATCAGAATTCTGCAAATTGTGGTTCTTTTGGGCTCTTAATTATGCAATTTATTGATTAATAGTGTTATTTTTAAGGTTGTTTAGTGATTTGGCGATTACAAAACTCACCTATTATAGAAACTATACCAATAAAAGAGGTGGTGTGCCCAGAAGGAGAAAATCCCTTCAGGCACACCACCTCTTGGTTTCGGCGTTAGCCGCAGTTTTTATATTATCTGTCTTTTTCGATTATTACTCAGGCAGCATAGTCACAGTGATGTGGTTGCCTGCCTTGTTGAACTCCTTCATGAAGTTGCAGATGTCCTGAGTGGTGAGGGCGTCGACAATACTCTTGTAGGTAGTGTAGTCGTCAACTCCGTAGAAGTAGTCGTCGTCGATTACGCCCAGCCAGTAGCCGTTGCTCACGCAGCGGTCGCCGAACTGCTTTGTGAGGAACTCCTTGCACTTCTGGAACTTGGCAGCGTCGCAAGTGTTCTCGAGGTTCTTCACCTCCTCGTTCATGATCTTGAGGGCGATGTCCTTCTTCTCAGGCTTCATCGGGCAGTAGGCGAAGATCTGGAACATGCGGTAGTTGTCGGCACCGACGGCACTTCCGCCCTGTGCGCCTACAGAGTAGGCTGCGCTTTCCTTCTCGCGTATCTTGTCGAGATACTCCATAGAGAGAATCTGTCCTGCCACGTCGGCGCAGACAGCGTTCTTCAGAGTGTAAGGCATTGTCTCGTTGTGCCACATCATGTAGGCAGTCGACTTCGGAGTCTCCTGCTTGCGCTTGAACGTGTTGTCGATGATGCCCTTGGCGAGATTGAGCTCGCGCTGGCTCTTCACCACCTTCTTCTTTGTTGAAGGCAGAGCGCCGAGATACTTGCAGATGAGCGGACGGATGGTAGCCTCGTCGAAGTTGCCGACGATGGTGAATGTCCATGCTTTGGCGTCGGCAGTGCGCTCCTTTGCCATCTCGAGAATGCGGTCGTAGCTTACGTTCTTGAGAGTGTTCACAGTGAGCGGAGCCACGCGTGGGTTGTGTCCGTAGATGGTAGCTGTGAGCGAGTCGCTCAGAGCCACGTCGGGGCTGAGGTCGCGGTTCTTGAGCTGCACCTCATACTGCTGCATGAGGTTGTCATACGACTTCTGGTCTTTGGTGATGTCGGTGAAGTAGAGATACAGCATCTGGAGCATGGTCTCCACGTCCTTCGGAGTAGAGTTGCCCGAGCAAGAAGTGTAGAGCTGGTTGGAGAGCTGCAGGTCGGCATTGGCAATCTTGCCGGCGAGCACCTTCTGCAGTTCGGTCGACGAGAATCCGCCGATGCCGCTGTAGCCTACCACGTCGTTGAACATCTGGAGGTTGGCATAGTCCTTGGCTCCGTAGAGAGTGGTGCCTCCGATGCCGCGTCCGCTGAGCAGCACCTGATCCTTCTTGTAGTCGGTCTTCTTTAGTATGACGGTGGCACCGTTGGAGAGCGTGAGGGTTGTGTAGCCGAGAGTGGCGTTCTTCTTCTCGCTCTTTATCTTGCCAGCCTTAGGCATCTTAGCCTCGCTGATGAGCGGCTCGTTCTTCACGTTGTCCACATAGGCAGTGATGTCGGCAGAGCGCGCGTTCTTCACGGCACCGAGCAGGTCGGCCTTGGTGGGATAGACGTTGCCGTCGGCCTCGTTGCAGAAAGCGAGCACCACGAGGTTGCTGTCGTTGGCAGGCACAAACTCAGCCATCATCTGGTTGACCACGTCGACCGGGATAGCCGGTACGATCTGGCTCATCACCTGGTAGGTGTAGTCGATCGACGGCATCGGCTCGTCGTTGAGGAAGTTGTCGACGAGGTCGCGGTAGAGCTGTGAGTTCTTGCGCTTGTCCTTGTTGCTGTATTCCTTCTCGAGCTGGCTCTTGTAGGTCTCCTGGAAGCGTGCGTACTCAGTGGGCGTGAAGCCGAACTTGGCTGCGCGCAGTGCCTCGGTGTAGGCAGCCTGGAGGCTGGCAGAGGCGAGCGAGAGCTGCTTGGGCGATGTGGAGATGCTGAAAGCGTCCTTGGTCTTGGCGAAGATGTAGCTGTCGTCGCCGGCATAAGCCTCAACATACGGGCAGTCGGCCTCGAGAGCCTTCTCCTTGAGTCGGTTGTTGAGCATGTATGTGGCGGCATTCTTCACGTATCCGTAGACGAGATAGTTGATGTCGTGCTTCAGCGAGTCGGGGTAGGTGTCGTGCTTGATCATGAGCTCCACCTCGTTGGTCTGCTGCTCCTTGTCCTTGTCGATGATGACGATAGGCTCGGCGTTGTCGGGCACCTGCTCATCGACGATGGGAGCCGGGTTGGCAGGGTTCTTGAACGAGCCGAAGAGCTTCTTTATCTCAGCCTCGGTGTGGTCGACGTCCACATTGCCCACTACGACGATGGCCTGGTTGGTGGGGTGATACCACTTCTCGTAGTAGTCGCGCAGTTCCTTCGGCTTGAAGTTGTCGACAACCGACATGAGGCCGATAGGATAGCGCAAGCCATACTTCGAGCCGGGGTAGAGAGCCGGGAGATTGCGCTCAAACATGCGGCTCGACGGGCTTGTGCGCAGGCGCCACTCCTCGTGGATAACGCCGCGCTCCTCGTCGATTTCCTTCGGGTCGAGCGTGAGGGCGTTCGACCAGTCGCTCAGAATGAGCAGGCAGGAGTCGAGTGCCGACTGGCGGTCGGTGGGCACGTTGGATATGTTATACACGGTCTGGTCGATGGCAGTGTAGGCGTTGAGGTCGCGTCCGAACTGCACGCCGATGCTCTCGCAGTAGCGTATGACGCTGTTGCCGGGGAAGTGCTTTGTTCCGTTGAAGCACATGTGCTCAAGGAAGTGTGCGAGTCCTCTCTGACTTTCTTCCTCCTGAATGGAGCCCACCTTCTGCGCAATGTAGAAGTCGGCGCGGTTCTCGGGCCAGTTGTTGTGGCGGATGTAGTAGGTCAATCCGTTGTCAAGTTTTCCGATACGCACATCGGGGTCTGCCGGGATTGGGGGCATCTGCTGTGCCTGGGCGAGTCCTGTGAACATCATCAGAACCGCAACCATCAGTTTCTTTACTTTCATAAAAGATGTGTTTATTTGTTGATGTTATTTCTTGCTGATTTACAGATATGTCTGCAAAATTAGTTCTTTTTCCTGCTATATATACGTTGGTACGGCTTGTAATTGAACAGACATTAAGTTTTTTTAATATTGCGAGGATGATGGGAGAGAATTTCCTCGCGCAAGGCTGTGATGTCTATGTGGGTGTAGATTTGTGTTGTAGCGATGTTTTCATGGCCGAGCATCTCCTGTATGGCTCTGAGATTGGCGCCTCCCTGGAGGAGTGCAGTGGCGAAGGAGTGGCGGAGTGTGTGGGGCGAGACGGTCTTCTGTATGCCGGCGTCGCTCGCCGTGCGCTTTATCATGATGAGAATCATGGTGCGCGTGAGATGTGCCCCTCGGCGGTTGAGGAACACATATTCCTGCTCGCCGGGCTTTATCTTCATGAGGTTGCGGTCGTAGAGCCAGAGCTTTATCTCGTGCAGGGCGTCGGCGGAGATGGGCACGAGGCGTTCCTTCGACCCTTTGCCGAGGATGCGCAGATAGCCCTCGTCAGCGAAGACGTCACTGAACTTCAGATTGACGAGTTCCGAGACACGCAACCCGCAGGAGAAGAGCACTTCGATGATGGCGCGATTGCGCTGCCCCTCCCATTTGGAGAGGTCTATCGCCGCCTCCATGCGGTCGACTTCCTCCGTGGAGAGCACTTCGGGAAGGTGCTCGCCGATAGAGGGCGACTCAAGGAGTTCTGACGGGTCGTCGGCGAGCACGCCGTCGACAACGAGGAAGCGGAAGAAGGAGCGCACGCCGCAAAGGATGCGTGCCTGACTGCTTGCCGCTACGCCAAACTCATGGATGAGCGTGGCAAACTGCTCCAGATGCTCCAAACGCACGTCGCCCACGGCGAGACTCTCGCCGCGCAGAAAGCCGATGAGATAGTCTATGTCGTGGGCGTATGCCTCTATGGTGTTCGCCGAGTAGTTGCGTTCCAGCTTGAGATAGCGCAGATAGCGTTGGCGGAGCTGGTCGTATTGGTCGGGCATATTTGTCTTTTTACTTCTTGAGCTTGATGCCCACGCGCATTCCACTGTAGTTCTTCATGAGAGAGTTGATGGTGGAAGCGGTGGTGTTGACGCTGGCGGCGGAGTTGGTGATAGCCTTGAGTGTGGTCATCACTTTGTCGGCGCTGAAGACAAGGCTCATTGAGGATCCCTGTACGGAGACGTAAGCCGTGTAGGATTTGCCGAGGGCGGGCTTGAAGGTGATGGTCTTCTTCTTGGAGTCGAAGGTGTAGGTGCCCTTGGTGACGCGGGTCTTTATCTTGGAAGTGTAGTTGCCGTTGCCGTCGAAGGTGTAGACGATACCCTGCATACCCAACTTTGACATTACCGGCGAGAGCTTCGACTCTACCTTAGTGGACACTGCCGAACCGCCTGCCTTGGCGAGGAGGTTGCTGCTCTCAAACTCACATGCCGGACCGGCGTATTTCCATGTGCCCTTGAGCGTAGAGGCTGTTGTCGCCTTGTCGCCAACCACCGCCTTGCCTATGTTGGAGATGAGAGAGCCGAGGCTCTGCGCGTTGGTGTTGGTGAGACAGAAGCAGAGAAGAATTGCTGTGAAAAGAGTCTTGATGGTTTTCATAATTACCTTAATTTTTTTAGTGTTTTATTCTTATAGCTTTATTTGAGACGCAAAAGTAGCAATTTATTCCATTATTATCACCATCCGCATGACATTTTAACCATTCTTCAAAGTTCACCGAGGATTTATGTGTAACTTTGCACGTGGCTAATGCCGATTTTTTCCGAAACAAACAATACATCTTTTAATATATGGACTTCATAAAGAAAAACCCGGCACTCGTCGCCGTCGTCACGGTGGCTGTGCTCATGCTTCTTCCCTTCCTCGGGCTTGCCGACTTCAACACGAAGGGCGAGCCGAGGGAGGCTGTAGTCGCCCTGTCGATGCTCAAGGAGGGCAACTGGATACTGCCTGTCAACAACGGCGGCGACATTCCCTACAAGCCGCCGTTCTTCCATTTCTGCATCGCCCTGCTGTCGCTTCTCTCGGGCAGCGTCAGCGAGTACACGTCGCGCCTGCCGTCGGCGCTGGCGCTGGTGGCGATGACGACGGGGTGCTTCGCGTTTTTCAAGCGAAGGAAGTCGGCAACAGTGGCGCTGGTGGCGGCGGTGCTGACGCTGACGTCGTTTGAGGTGCACCGCGCTGGCACCAACTGCCGCGTCGACATGCTGCTGACGGCGTTCACCGTCGGCGCGTTGCTGCTGCTCTACCGCTGGTGGGAGCGCGGGGCGAAGGGTTTGCCCGTCTGCGCCGTGCTGTGCATGAGCGGCGCCGTGCTGACGAAAGGTCCCGTGGGGGCTGTCGTGCCGTGCTTCGTCATGGGTGTGTTCATGCTGCTGAGAGGCGGGAAACTGTGGCGCACAATATGGCGCATGGCGCTGCTCGGCGTGCTCTCGCTGCTGCTGCCTGCCGTGTGGTACGTGGCGGCATGGCACGAGGGCGGACAGCATTTCCTCGACCTCGTGTATGAGGAGAACATCGGGCGCATGACGGGCTCCATGACCTACGAGTCGCATGAGCACGGCTTTGGCTACAATTTCTTCACGCTCATCGTGGGCTGGGCGCCGTGGACACTGCTGACAATCTTCTCGCTCTTCTCGCTCCGAAAGAAACGGCTGACAGCGGCTGCCGAACAATCGGCTGGCGGCAAACTGTCATTGAAGGACAGAGCCAGCCGCTTCATGAAATGGCTGGCGACGATGAAACCGGTGGAGCTGTTTACGTGGCTGAGCTTCCTGCTCGTGCTCTTCTTCTATTGTCTGCCGTCGAGCAAGCGCAGCGTCTATCTGCTGCCGTGCTATCCGTTCATGGCGGTGCTGATAGCGGAGTACGTGGACTGGTTGTGGCGCACGCGCCGTCGCGCCCCTTTGCGTGTTTTCACGGTGATGATGGCTGTGTTGTCGGTGGTGCTTACCGCTGTCTTCGTGGCAGTGCGCCTCGGGGCTGTGCCCGACAGCATTTTCCACGGCAAGCATGCCGCCGAGAACATTGCCATGCTCCACGCCCTGCGCTTCACTCCTCTTAATGTATGGACATTGCTCCTCGTCGCCCTGCCTGCTGTCAACGCCATTGACGTGCTGCGCATGACGCTGGCGAAGAGCTGGCAAAACTACAGTCGCCGGATGTACTATTATCTGCTGTCGCCCGTCGTGCTGCTTTTCATCGCCCTCGACGGGGTCTACCAGCCGCTCGTGCTCAACACGAAGTCGCTGCGCCCCATGGCTGCCTACATTGCCCACACGTTCCCCAGCGAACCGCTCTACTCTTACATCAACGCGCCGATGATGCACTTCTTCGGTGCCGACTTCTACCTTGGCGACACCATTGGGCAGTTCGAGAACGGCTCGCAGGGCGCGGCTGGCTTGCGCGACACTGCCGCAACGCCTGAGCACGGCGTGCTCATAATCCCTGAGGGTGACTTCCCCGACTTCCAGCGCCGCCACACAGACTATCGCTTCACGCTTGTGAGCACGTCGAAGGGGCGCATCTCGGAGGTGAAGGACAACGTCAGTTTCTACCGTTTCAGGCGTGTGAAGTGAGACGATGATGTCGTTTTTTTCCAAATTCAGAAACTTGAATCAATTATATTTACTAAATTTGCATAACATAACTTGGAGAGGGGGCGCCATCGCCCCCGACCTACCCAAAGGAGCAATCTTCTCTCGCCCCCGACCTACCCAAAGGAACAATCTTCTCTCACCCCCACCCCCCAATAGCAAACAAACGCAAACGACGATCAATCAATAAAAAAAACGATACGACAATGGAACAAGTACTATGGATTTACAATACGCTGTCGCGTAGAAAGGAAGTCTTCAAACCGCTGCACGCCCCCAACGTAGGCATGTACGTCTGCGGACCCACCGTCTACGGCGACCCGCACCTGGGACACGCGCGCCCAGCCATCACCTTCGACATTCTCTTCCGCTACCTTAAGCACCTCGGCTACAAGGTGCGCTACGTGCGCAACATCACCGATGTGGGCCACTTGGAGCACGATGCCGACGAGGGCGACGACAAGATAGAGAAGAAGGCACGCCTGGAACAGCTCGAGCCGATGGAGATAGCACAGTACTACACCAACCGCTACCATGCTGCCATGGAAGCCCTGAACGTGCTGCCGCCAAGCATCGAGCCTCACGCCACGGGACACATTATCGAGCAGGAACAGCTTGTGCAGCAAATTCTCGACAACGGCTTTGCCTACGAGAGCAACGGCTCCGTGTACTTCGACGTGAAGAAATACAACGAGAAATACCACTACGGCATTCTCTCCGGACGCAATCTCGACGACGTGAAGGACGCATCGCGCGCGCTCGACGGCGTGGGCGAGAAGCGCAACCAGGCCGACTTCGCCCTCTGGAAGAAGGCGTCGCCGGAGCACATCATGCGCTGGCCGAGCCCCTGGAGCGACGGCTTCCCGGGATGGCACTGCGAGTGCACTGCCATGGGACGCAAATACCTCGGCTCACACTTCGACATACACGGCGGAGGCATGGATCTCGTCTTCCCCCACCACGAGTGCGAGATTGCACAGGCAGTGGCATCGCAGGGCGACCAGATGGTGCACTACTGGATGCACAACAACATGATTACCATCAACGGACAGAAGATGGGCAAGTCGCTCGGCAACTTCATCACGCTCGAGGAGTTCTTTACCGGCAACAACAAGAATCTTGAGCAGCCCTACTCGCCTATGACTATTCGCTTCTTCATCCTCTCTGCCCACTACCGCGGAACGGTTGACTTCTCCAACGAGGCGCTCCAAGCATCGCAGAAAGGACTTGAGAAACTGATGAACGGCATCGCCGACCTCGACCGCATCGCTGCATCTGCTGAGAGCGACGCCGAGACCCACAAGCTCGTCAGCGAGCTGCGTCAGAAGTGCTACGACGCCATGAACGACGACTTCGCTACGCCGCTCGTCATTGCCCATCTCTTCGAGGCTTGCTCCGTGGTTAACAAGCTCGTTGACCACAAGGCGACTATCTCTTCCGACGACCTCAAGGAACTCACGGAGACGATGCATCTCTTCGCCTTCGACCTGCTCGGTCTGCGCCCCGACAACGCCGGCTCTTCATCCCACCGTGAGGAGGCGTTCGGCAAGGTTGTCGACATGGTGCTCGACCTGCGCTCAAAGGCAAAGGCTGCCAAGGACTGGGCAACCAGCGACCGCATACGCGACGAACTCGCTGCACTCGGATTCGAGGTGAAGGATACCAAGGACGGAGCTACGTGGAAACTGAAATAGAATTTTGAATTTTGAGTTTTGAATTTTGAGTTGGTTGCAGTATTCTACCGCAATTTTGAATTAACCAATTTTGAATTGGTTTTCTACAAAATTCAAAACTCAAAACTCAAAATCGCAGGCGCAGCCGAGAACAACTCAAAACTCAAAACTCAAAACTCAAAATCGCAGGCGCAGCCGAGAATAACTCAAAATTCAAAACTCAAAACTCAAAATCGCAGGCGCAGCCGAGAACAACTCAAAACTCAAAACTCAAAACTCAAAATCGCAGGCGCAGCCGAGAACAATTCAAAACTCAAAATTCAAAACTCAAAACTCATGAAGCATATTGTTTTTCTTACAGGTGCAGGAATGTCCGTGGAGTCGGGCTTCAAGACATTCCGCGGCAACGACGGACTGTGGGAGAACTACCCCGTCGACCAGGTAGCATCGCACGAGGGTTGGCTGAAGGACCCGACACTCGTGACCAATTTCTATAATATGCTGCGCAAGAAGCTCTATGCCGCGCAGCCCAACGAAGGCCACCGGCTCATACACGAGATGGAGAAGAAATACAAGGTGACAGTCATCACGCAGAACGTTGACAACCTGCACGAGAAGGCTGGCTCCACCGACGTCATACATTTGCACGGCGAGCTCACCAAGGTGTGCTCCTCACGCAATCCCGACGACCCGCGCTATCAGCGCGAGCTTACGAAAGACAACTGCGAAGTGAAGCCCGGCACGCTCGCTGGCGACGGATCGCTGGAGCGCCCGTTCATCGTTTTCTTCGGCGAATCGGTGCCGATGATATCGGTAGCGGCAGAGGTGGCGGAGCAAGCCGACATCTTCGTCATTATCGGAACATCGCTCAACGTATACCCTGCAGCAGGTCTCATCCACTATGTGCATCCCTCCGTGCCCGTCTATCTCATCGACCCCGAGCCGTCGCTTGGCGTAGGCAGGGAGAATTTCACGCACTTCGAGTGTGGTGCAAGCGAGGGGATGCGCAGGCTCTGCAAGATACTGTAGCCAAATTCTTGCCGTCGCGCTTACATCTCCCCCGCCACACGGTCGACGAAGTAGCGCGGACGGCGCTTCACCTCGGTGTATATCTTTCCTATATATGTGCCCGTTATGCCGACACCCGTCGTCACGACGCCCCCGATGAACCACAGCGACACCATGAGTGATGTCCAACCTTCTATGGTCTTGCCGGCAAAGTGTTCATAGAGTCCATAGATTATTATGAGCAACGATATGAACGTCATCGTGAGTCCGGCGAACGTGATGAACTTCAGCGGCGCCGTAGAGAACGACGTTATGCCGTCGACGGAGAACGCCAACATCTTGCTCAGCGGATATTTCGACTCGCCCGCCGTGCGTGCCGTGCGGTTGTAATAGACGAAGCCCTCAACGAAACCGAGCCGCCTCACCATGCCACGCAGAAACATGTTGCGCTCCGGAAACTCCATCAGTGCCTTGACGGCACGATGGCTCATGAGGCGGAAGTCGGCATGGTTGTAGACGATGTCGCGGTCGGCAGTCTGCATGATGCGGTAGAAGGTCTGTGCCGTGAAACGCTTAAACCACGTGTCGGTTGTGCGCTCTTTGCGCACGCCGTAGACGATGTCCTTACCCTCAAGAAACTGCCGTGCCATGTCAATGATGGCGTTCTCGTCGTCTTGAAGGTCAGCATCAATGGAGACAAGAGCGTCACAGTGGTCGACGCCCTCCTCCATGCCTGCCCAAAGGGCGTTCTGATGGCCCACATTATGGGAGAGTTTCAGTCCGCACACATTGGAGTGCTCACGGGTAAAGCCCTCTATCAGTTGCCACGTTCTGTCGCGACTGCCGTCGTCGACGAGCAGCAGCCGCCCGGCGACGCCCGTCTCCTCCTTGAGGCGCGTGAGCATCACCTGCAGTTTCCCCATCGACCACGGCAACACGTCCTCCTCGTTGTAGCAGGGAATGACAACGAGTAGCTTGGGCGAAGCGACGGGAGATTGAATATTCGGCTGGTTCATAAAAAGAATTTCTTTATCTAAGTAATAAAAATACGGAATTACAACCTTATCCGTAGCGGAGGTCTCCTGCCTCCGCAGCATCCAACATCCACTATTATTTTTTCTGAAGTTTCGGATTTAACTTAATTGGCTGCGCTCGGCTCTGCTGCTTGCCTTAGCAAGAAAGGGCAAAAGCCTCTCATAACCAATGCTTTTGCCCTTTCAGGGCGTTGGATTGCTATGTATTTCATTGAGGGTGTGTCAAAACTCGCAAATTGGGATTATCCGTAGCGGAGGTCTCCGGCCTCCGCAGCACCCTTTATACGCAATCGATTAAATATCAATATATTAGTATTTATCGCTTGCTGCGGAGGCCGGAGACCTCCGCTACGGATAATCCCAATTTGAGAGTTTCAACTCACCAATACTATCAACTCGTCAACTCGTCAACTTGTCAACTTAAATCAACTTGTCAACTCGTCAACTTGTCAACTTAAATCAACTTGTCAACTCGTCAACTTGTCAACTTAAATCAACT
>ERZ808270.710-NODE-710-length-17542-cov-3.248413_pt1 | contig 17542 bp, 18 predicted proteins | sample MGYA00521082_ERZ808270 | MGnify/ENA primary metagenome ERZ808270 (study PRJEB31516, sample SAMN03275594) | gut metagenome | biome: mammalia-associated habitat; material: feces | host: Papio cynocephalus | place: Kenya | collected 2012-07-27 ... | reverse complement strand
CGGTGCTTCTGCTTCGCAGAGGTGTCCACCGGACACCCGCACCGCAATGACAGGATATTGCAATTTTTTCGCCGACGTTATTTATCGGCACATACTGTATTTCTATATAATAAAGGTTTCCAAAGGGAAGTTTGTCCCTTTGGTCATTCGGGAAGGTCCGGAAACCCAACCCATAGGGTTTCCGGCGGTTCTTTCCCCTATTTCTGTCCGTACAGAAATAGGGTGCCCGCGCGGCACGAGCGCAAACGGTCTTAAAAAATTCAAAAGCTTATAATCTGCATCAGCAAGTGTGGAAATATTTTTTACAACAGATAAGTTCGCTTTTTAACAAAACCGCTGTAAATTGTGGTATAAAAATAGCATACGGCTTTAGGTCGTTTAAAATATTAAGGGGTAAACTTATGAACAAAACAGCAGAACCGCCGTACACCTTAATGTACGGCGGCCGCTTTTATTCCTTTATTTCGGGAAGTCCCGTAAGCGAGGTTAAAACCGAAAGTATTCCGGCAAGAATTGACGCCGAAACTACCACCTTCCAGTTAACTGACGCCATCACAGCCGATGTTCCTATTGTTGCTATTGCGGTTTGCGCCACTGTTTTAACAGCGCGCACACCTGCGGCCTTTGCCCATTTTATTACTTTTTCTTTCATTACAGTCTACCCCCTACTTTAACATTTTATTAACTGTTGCCTGTACTTCAGAATAATTATATCCTGCTTTTGTAAGGCTTTCCTTTCTTTGAGCGCCGTTGCCCCACAAGCCCCTTATAACCTCTTTGGCTATTTCGGCGTTTGATTTTTTTTGCGGCGTTTTAAATGCGGCGTTTACTATCTGCTGTATCTCGCCGTAGTTATATCCGGCGGCGGTAAGGCGCTGTTTTCTTTCTTCGCCGTTGCCCCATAAGCCCGCTATGACCTCGCGCGCTGTTTCTTCATTGCTCTTTCTTGCCGTTACAGGCTCTGCTTCGCCCTTTATAAGCGTAGGATAATCGATATAAGCGTAATTCATATCAACATTGCCCTGTATGCCGTCTACACTGCCCTTGCTTGTATACTGCCACATACCATACTCGCCCTCATAGGTGCAGGCGTCCGCCCACTGGGCTATCCACCGCGCCTTGGTATTATACCAAGAGTCTGTAAGGTAATTTTTGATCCAGTTAAGGTTAGCGTATATGCCTACCCATCTGCCTGCTGCCTCGATAATTCCCGTATAGGTTTTGGCAAACTCCAATATCTGCTCTTTGGTGCATTTGCCCGTTGTGGCGGCGTCCTCGATGTCGTAAAAAATGGGATAATCGGGTTTTCTGCCGTTTAACATTCTTAAGGTATGGTGCGCCTCGGAGCGCGCTTTTTCCACACTGTCCGCATAACTGTATAAATACACGCCGTAGGGTATTCCCACACGTGCGCACTCGGATATATTGCGTTCAAACTCGGCGTCGTCCTGCTCCTTTATATCAGAGCCGTAGCCGCACCTTATAATTGCAAACTCCACGCCGCCTGCCTTTACCTTATCCCAATCAATCTTTCCCTGATGAGAGGAAACGTCTATTCCCTTTTTTAAAATGTTTTTCATAATTCTTTCTCCCTATTTTATTATCATTGCAAGCACCGCGCCTATCACGGCGCCTAAAATACCCGTTATAATACAGTTTATGATGATTTGCTTATAATGCTTAAAATCCTCTGCCGGCGCTTTTTCAACACAGTTAAGCCGCCGGTCGATAGCGTCCACCTTACAAGAGGTATTTTTCATTTGCTCCGCCATTTTTTCAACCGCGGCGGTAAGCCGCCTTATATCCTTCACCTCGGATTTTATTTCGTCAAGCTGATGAAATATGTTTTTATCCTCGGCTTCAAGTATTGCCAGCCTTTCAGAAAAGTCCCCTTCCAATTTGTCACCCCCTTGCTTCCTGCCGTAAACAATAATAACTCTTTTCCTACCCGACATTCACCGTCAAAAAAAGACCGACTTTAAAAAAAGTCGGTCACAGTCTGTCGATAAACCCCAAGTTTTATTTTGCGGCGTTTACGCCGCATTTACGTTTTTTCGCTGACACGTGCGGCGAAAAAACACCTTGTAAGCGAAAAACCGCTTATTCAGCGGTTTTTCAAGGGCGCTGGGGTGGTATTGGCGGGGATAGAGTGCAGTCCGAAAATCTCTGATTTTCGAGCGAACGGCATTCCCATAGGGGAGCGTGTCGACTTTTTCGACACGCTCAGACCGACTTTAAAAAAGTCGGTCATAAAAAATATAATTATAAGCATTCCGTCAGCGCTTTAAGCGCAGGGTATATATCCTTTTCGGCTATTCCCGCAAAGCAAAGCCTTATTTCATCGCTCTTATCCGTTTTTGCAAGCGCTATACCGGCGTTTCGGGCAGCTCTGTAAATCTCATCAGCACTGCCGCAAACCTTAACCGCCGCCGTAAGAGCGGATTCGTACAGCACATAACGGTTATTGGGCAAAAGCTCGCTTAACACACGGCAAAAAACACGGCTTTTTTCACTGTACAGCTTTCTGAGCCTGCGCAAATGCTTTTCAAGCGCCCCCGTTTCTATATATTCCTTAAGGGCTAACTGCTCTACCTTTCCGCAGGTTTGGTTATATATATCCCGCCTTTTAACAAATCTTTCGCAAAGAAATGGCGGCAAAACCATATACGCTATACGCACGCTTGGCAGCAGCAGCTTTGAAAAGCTGCCTATATACACCGTTTTTTCGGGGTATACCGCCTGAAACGCCGTTACGCTGCGCGCAGTATATCTAAGCTCGCCGTTATAATCGTCCTCGATAATAAGCCGCTTACTCTCTGCCTCCGCCCAATTTATAAACCCGTTTCGGCGCGCAGCAAGCCCCGTAACGCTTATTTTTGAAAGCGCCGAGGGCTGCAAAAACAGCACGTCTGCCCCGTTTTTTTCAAGCTCCTCCAAAACCGCGCCGTTTTTATCGCTTTTTAAGGCATGGGTTTTTATTCCGTAATCAGAAAAAATACTGCTTGCCTGCTTAAAATTGCCGTTTTCCATAGCAACGGCACGCCCGCGCCCCATAATACCGCACAGTATGTTAAGCAAGGGCCCCACGCCCGCGCCTATAACTATGTTTTCCGCCTTGGCAAGCACTCCCCTTGCCTTATAGGTATAATCCGCCAAAGCCGCCCTCAGCGCCGTCTCGCCCTGCGCTTCGCCGTAAGAGGTAAGCTCCCTTGTGTTTCTTAAAATCTCACGCACGGTTTTTTTCCAAATTTCGGTATCCGCGGCGCCAACGTCTATACTGCGCCCCGAAAAATCGTATTTAACCGTTTTTTCCTTAATATCGGAAGTATCAGAAACAGAAAAACGCTTTATTCCCCTTATAAAATATCCCCTTTGCGGCAGGCTTTCCGCCGTACCCTCAATGCAAAGCTTCAAATATGCGTTTTCAACCGTGGTACGGCTCACGTTAAGCTGAGCGGCGGCCTCGCGTATAGAGGGCAGTTTTTCCCCCTGCTTTATTATTCCGCTTTTTACGGCGGCGGTAATTTGACCGTACAGGCGAAGATAAACGGCGCCCTCTCCGTTTTTAAGGTTAATAAAATCTAAAAGCACGGTAAACTGTCCCCTTAAAAATAATTAAATTTGGCTATTTAAAAGTGTACACTTTATTGCTATAATAATAACACCTACCAAATGAATATGCAATACTTTTTTATTAAAGGGGAAATAAAAATGAAAAAGAACAATCACCAAAAATTGCTTGATATAACCTTTATAGCGCTGTTTGCCGCGCTTTGCTACATAGCGCTTACCGTGCTTTTTATACCGTTTGCGAATATGTATATACACTTCGGCAATCTTATAGTTGTTTTGGCGGCGCTTTTAGTCGGCGGCTGGCAGGGCGGTCTTGCAGGCTCTATCGGTATGGGCTTTTACGATATATTCAACGGCCACGCCGATTCCTCGCCCAAAACCTTTATTTTAAAGCTGCTTATAGGTCTTGCAACAGGGCTTGTGTATAACTTTCTTAAAAACCGCAAAAAATACCCTGCCGCGGCGCTTTCGGTTTCGGGCGTAATTTCGCTTATGCTGAGTTCCGGCATACTTGCGTACACATTAAGCCAAAATCACGGCTTTGCAGGAAAGGGCGCATGGCTTTGCCCGTTATTTGCCATAGTGGGCGTGCTTTGCATAGTGTTTGCCTTGCTTAAAAACAAGCTTTCGCAAAAAACCGCTTCCGCCGTTGTGGGCGCCTCGTGCGGTATGCTGGTAAATCTTATAGGCGAAACCGCGTGGAAATTGGTTACCTATATGCTTGCAGGCTCAAGCTTTAAAGCGGCGTTTGCAAGCGCGGCGCTCGGTCAGGCGTCTACCCTTATAAACGCGGGAATAGCAATCGTAGGCGGCGTAGCGCTTTTCTGCGTGCTTGAAAAGCCGTTTGCCAAAATATTGAACAAATAAGTAAAGGATATAAAAAACGGGCAGTAAAAGCTTATGCTTTTACTGCCCGTTTAAGTATGTCCAAAAGCTGTCATTGCGGTGCGGGTGTCCGGCGGACACCTCTGCGAAGCAGATGCACCGACCAGCCGGCAGGCAAGATGTGTAGCCCCGCGGCAATCCGTCTCCCCCCCGTCATTGCGAAGCCGTGTAAACGGCTGTGGCAATCCGTTTCTCTTTTAAATGGTATTGCGGATTCTTTCACGCTATGCGTTCAGAATGACATAACGTTTAGCTGCTGCGAAAGCGTAAGGCGCGTGCATATACCTTTGCTTACCTGACATATTGCTCTTAATAAGCCTTGCCCCAGTAAAGCATATGCTTTGCCTTTTTGCCACAGCAAACGCACTTGCCGTCAATTTCCTCCTGCTCAAACGGAATACAGCGCGAGGTAACGCCGGCATATTCCTTAAGCTTATCCTCGCACTCGCGGTCGCCGCACCACATAGCCTTTATAAAGCCTGGCTTATTATCGGCAATATCCTTCATCTCGTCAAGCGTGTGCGCGGTAAAGGTCATATTTGCCCTTCTTTCAAGCGCCTTGTTATAAAGCCCGTCGCGAACGGCATTTAAAAGCTCAGGTATTTTTGCTTCAAGCTCGTCAAGCGAAACCGATATTTTTTCGCCGTTATCCCTGCGAACAACTATGCAGGAATTATTTTCAATATCCTTAGGTCCAAGCTCAATTCTAAGCGGCACGCCCTTCATTTCATACTCGGCAAACTTCCAGCCGGGGGTCTGCTCGGACGTATCTATTTTGGCGCGGCATATCTTTTTAAGCCTGCCGTAAACCTCGTTCGCTTTATCAAGCACGCCCTCTTTATGAGCGGCTATCGGTATTACTACCGCCTGTATCGGCGCAATCGCCGGCGGCAGTACAAGACCGTTATCGTCGCCGTGAGTCATTATTATAGCGCCTATAAGACGTGTTGAAGAGCCCCAAGAGGTCTCAAACGGCGTAACGGGATTGTTATTTTTATCGGTATACTCAATTTCAAACGCTCTTGCAAAGCCGTCGCCGAAATAATGCGAGGTTCCGCTTTGAAGCGCCTTTCCGTCGTGCATAAGGGCTTCTATTGTGTATGTAGCCTCTGCGCCGGCGAAACGCTCTTTTTCGGTTTTTTCGCCCTTTACAACAGGTATTGCAAGGTATTTTTCCGCAAATTCGGCGTATACATTAAGCATACGAATGGTCTCTTCCCTTGCCTCTTCGGCGGTAGCGTGCAGGGTATGCCCCTCCTGCCATAAAAACTCGCGCGAGCGCAGGAAGGGACGTGTGGTTTTTTCCCATCTTACAACGCTGCACCACTGGTTATAAAGCTTGGGCAGGTCGCGGTAGGAGTGAACTATATTCTTAAAATGGTCGCAGAACAGCGTTTCCGAAGTAGGTCTTACGCAAAGGCGCTCCTCAAGCTTTTCTTCGCCGCCGTGGGTTACCCACGCAACCTCAGGTGCAAAGCCCTCTACGTGGTCCTTTTCCTTTTGAAGCAGGCTTTCGGGTATAAACATCGGCATATAAACGTTTTCGTGGTCTGTTTCCTTAAACATACCGTCCATTATATGCTGAATATTCTCCCATATCGCATATCCGTAAGGACGGATTATCATACAGCCCTTTACCGAAGAATAATCTATAAGATCTGCTTTAAGTACAACGTCCGTATACCATTTTGCAAAATCCTCGTCCATTGAGGTTATGGATTTTACCAACTTTTCTTTTGCCATATCGGGGAGCGCCGAAAGCGCCCGCGTCCCCACCTTTCATATTCTTGTATCTTTTTTATTATAAAGCAAGTCGACGCATTTTGCAACATTTTTTAGCCGACTTCTTTAATATAGGTAATCTTTTTAAAAAAATCATAAAAAATCTATTGACAAATGCGTAAGAAAAACATATTATTTATTTGTTCAGAATTATTTGGGAGGCATACTTTTTATGGTATTCGAAAAAATTAAAGAAATTTTAGCAGAACAGCTCGACGCAAACGCCGACGATATGACTATGGACACAAAAATAGCCGACGATCTAAACGCCGACAGTCTTGACGTGGTTGAGCTGCTTATGTCGATAGAGGACGAATTTGAGGTTGAAATTCCCGATGAGGAAATAGAAAACCTTAAAACAATAGGCGACGTTGTAGAGTATATTCAAAACAATATGCAGTAAAAAACATTTAATCCCCGTATAAGCGGCATTTACGCTTATACGGGGATTTTTTGCAGGCTAAAATTATTTATACATTTCACCGTCATTTACAAATTCGGCTATATCTTCTAACCTGCAATCCATAATTTTGCAAAGAATATCTAATGTATGGGTGCTTACGTTTTCATTCTTACGCAATCGGTCAAGCTGTCCGGTGCTGATTTTATACTTTTTTATCAGCGTATATTGCGTGATTTCTTTTTGTTTCATTGTTTTCCATAATTTATCGTATACGATCAAAACCATCACCTATTTTATTGTAGGTGATAAATTTTAATTGACAATAGCCCATATTCGGGCTATAATTGCTATTATGGCACTTATAAGGAGGAAATCATTATGGAAAAAACCAAACAGGAGTTAATTGACGGAATTATTGAAAAAATCGGTAAATTACCGCCGAACGGTCAAAAAGCCGTAATATTTATTATTGATAATCTTGATTTAATTAAAAAAATGTGTGAAAATTCGGATATGGACAGTGAAGAGCTTGACAGACAGATAGAAACCGCAAAAACGGCAAAGGATTATACCCTTTTGGCATTATTATCCGCCGCACAGACCTTTTCCGCAAACAAGCATTAAAAACAGCCCTGCCGCTATCTGTAAGGATAACCGCAGGGCTTGAATTTTTAATTATTCCGCATTACGCATTCCGAATTCCGCATTATTTTATCGGGTAAGTCCAGCCCCTTGTATCGGGCAACTTGCCCCACTGAATACCTGTTAAGGTATCGTAAAGGTGCTGCGTAACCTCGCCTATTTTGCCGCCGTTAATGGTGTACTTAACGTCCTTATAGCAAAGCTCGCCTATCGGGGAGACTACCGCCGCGGTGCCGCAACCCCACGCTTCTTCAAGCTTGCCGTTTTTAAGCGCCTCGCCAAGCTCGTCTACGCTTAAAAGCCGCTCGCTTACCTTGTAGCCCTCGTCCTTTAAAACCTCTATGCAGGATTTGCGGGTAATACCCGGAAGTATTGAGCCTGTAAGCGCGGGAGTTACTATTTCGCCGTTAATTTTAAACATAACGTTCATAGCGCCCACTTCTTCGATATACTTGCGCTCTACACCGTCAAGCCACAGAACCTGCGAATAACCCTTTTCCTCGGCTTTTTCGCCTGCGCGGTTGCTTGCGGCATAGTTTCCGCCGCACTTAGCGTAGCCCGTGCCGCCGCGTACCGCGCGCACGTCCTTGTCCTCAATCATAATTTTAACGGGGTTAATGCCCTCTTTGTAATAGCTGCCGACGGGGGACAGAATAATAACAAAGGTTGCGTGATGAACCGCGTGAACGCCCAAGTTTTCGTCATTGCCGAACATAAAGGGGCGAATGTAAAGCGAGGTGCCCTCTGCCGACGGGGTCCAGTCCTGCTCAAGGCTTATAAAGGTATCCAATATCTGCATAAAGTCGTCTTCCGGTATCTGCGGCAGGCAAAGGCGCTCGGCAGAGTTGTTCATACGCTTTATATTCTCGGTCGGGCGGAAAAGCTGCACCTTGCCGTCCTTTCGGCGGTAAGCCTTTAACCCCTCGAATATTTCCGAACCGTAGTGCAGCACTGTAGACGCCGGGTGCAGCGAAATATTGCCGAACGGCACGATTCTGGCATCGTGCCAGCCCTCCTCGCGCGAATAGTCCATCATAAACATATGGTCGGTGAAAATTTTGCCGAAGCCTAAGGTACTGCTGTCGGGCTTTTCCTTTAAAACGGGAGCCTTTGTAATTTTAATTTCCATTTTAAACACGTTCCTTTCAAAGCTCTGCGCCTGTTTTAAGCGCTTTTAAATTCACGTCCAGCATATCGGCGTGCTTTGCGGAAATAACCTTTTTAAGCGCCGATAAAACGCTTTCCTCTTTAAACTCGCCCATAACCTTTAAAATATTGCCCATAAGTATCATATTCGCAAGGGTGGGTATGCCGTTTTCGTTTGCAAGGCGGGTTGCGGGCACGTAATAAGCCGTAACGTCGGTGCGGTTTACCTTACGCTCAACAAGCGTGGAGTCAACAAATATTGTGCCGCCCTCTGCCACGGCGCTTTCGTAGCGGTCAAGCGAGGGCAGGTTCATGGCTATCAGCACATCAGGTCTTGAAACTATGGGCGAGCCTACGGGGCTGTCGCTTATAATAACCGAGCAGCTTGCCGTGCCGCCGCGCATTTCAGGCCCGTAGGAGGGCAGCCAGCTTACCTGCTTTTCCTCAATAAGCCCCTTATACGCCGCAAATTTCCCCGCAAAAAGTATGCCCTGACCGCCGAAACCGGCGAATAAATACTGCGTTGTGCTCATTTTGTTTCCTCCTTTGCGGCTGACCTGTCCTTATAAACGCCGAGGGGATAGTAGGGTATCATTTTTTCCTCTATCCACTTAAGGGCGTTCTGCGGGGTGAGCCCCCAGTTGGTCGGGCAGCTTGAAATAACCTCTACAAGCGAAAAGCCCTTACCGTCAATTTGATTTTGGAAAGCCTTTTTAATAGCCTTTTTCGCGTTTTTAACGTTTTTAACATTGTTTACGGCAACTCGCTCCAAATATTCCGCGCCGTCAAGCTCGGAAAGCAGCTCGCACACCTTAACGGGAAAGCCGCACTGCGTTACATCTCTGCCGTAGGGGGAGGTCTGCGTTATCTGACCGGGCAGAGATGTAGGCGCCATTTGTCCGCCAGTCATACCATATATCGCGTTGTTTATAAATATAACGGTTATGTTTTCGTTTCTTGCGGCGGAGTGCACCGTTTCAGCCATACCTATTGAGGCTAAATCGCCGTCGCCCTGATATGTAAATACTATATTATCGGGTTCTGCGCGCTTAACGCCGGTTGCAACCGCGGGCGCTCTGCCGTGCGACGCCTCAATCATATCGCAGTTAAAATAGTTATAAGCCAAAACCGAGCAACCCACGGGCGCTATGCCTACTGTTTTGCCCTCTATTCCTAATTCGTCAATAACCTCCGCTACAAGACGGTGTACTATACCGTGAGTGCAGCCGGGGCAATAATGGAACGGCGCGTCTGTCAGCGCGTGGGGTTTATCGAATACTACCATTATTTTGCACCTCCGTTTTCTGCGGCTTTTTCTATTGCCGCAAGCACCATATCGGGCGAGGGTATCATACCGCCCGTGCGGTTGCAAAGGGTTACGGGCACTTTGCACTCCGTAGCAAGCCTTACGTCCTCTATCATCTGCCCCATTGAAAGCTCAACCGAAATAAACTGCTTTGCGGTTTGCGCCGCTTTTTTAAACGGTTTTTCGGGGAACGGCCACAGGGTTATCGGGCGTATCATACCCACCCTTATACCTTTTTTGCGGGCTTCGGTTATTGCGTTCTTTGAAACGCGCGCCGCTATGCCGAACGCCGCTATTACAATTTCGGCGTCCTCGGTCATATATTCTTCATACATAGTCTCGTTTTCTTCTACGGTCTTATAACGCTCGTAGCGCTCAAAATTAAGCCTTTCAAGCTCTTCGGGCACAAGCGACAGTGAGTTTACTATGTTATGCTTTCTTGCCATTTTGGTGCCTGTGGTGGTCCACGGCTTTAAAGGCTGCGGCTTAATATCGTAATTAAGCGATACAGGCTCCATCATCTGCCCCATTGTGCCGTCCGCTAAAATCATAGAGGTCATACGGTATTTATCGGCAAGTAGGAAGCCCTTAACGGTAAGATCCGCCATTTCCTGAACGGAGGAGGGGGCTAAAACTATCATATGAAAATCGCCGTGCGCGCCGCCCTTTGTAGCCTGAAAATAATCGGACTGCGAGGGCTGTATGCCGCCGAGTCCCGGTCCGCCGCGCTGAACGTTTACAACAAGTGCGGGCAGATCCGCTCCCGCAAGATATGAAAGCCCCTCGCCCTTAAGCGATATACCGGGGCTTGAAGATGAGGTCATAACCCTATGACCTGTTGAAGAAACGCCGTAAACCATATTTATTGCGGCAATTTCGCTTTCAGCCTGCAAAAACGTGCCGCCTATTTTCGGCATTCTTTTAGCCATATATGCGGCAATTTCGGTTTGCGGTGTTATAGGGTAGCCGAAATAATGGCGGCAGCCCGCTATTATGGCAGCCTCGGCAATAGCCTCGTTGCCTTTCATAAGAACCTTATCGGACATATTTTTCACTCACCTTTCTATTTTAATAATGCAATCGGGGCACATGGTAGCGCAGAAAGCGCAAGCGATGCAATCCGCATCGTTCGCCGCCTCTACTGGGTGGTGGCCCTTTTTGTTGATCTTGTCGGCTGCAAGGCGCAGCACCTTTTTGGGACATACGTCTACGCAAAGTCCGCAGCCCTTGCAGTTATCGGTTTTAAACGTAAGTTTTGCCATTTTGTTACTTCCTTTCAATTGATTTTAGGCTGTAATTTTATTGGATATAAACCGTTTATTTTGCCCTTTAAAGCGTCGTAAACGGTATTATGTACGGTGGTGCAGAGTATCGGCAAACCCGACAGTCCTGATACCTCGTCTGCATACGGCAAAGAGGATAAAATATCTTCGGGCGTTGTTTCTTCCCCCAAATTTGAGTTATTAACAATCCCCGTAAATTTAATGCCGCCCGCATACTCTATTTCGCGCATAACCTCTATTGTCTCCGCCGCCTTGCGGGTTAAGGGGCGAAAGCAGTTTATAACCATAAGCATATCGTAATCGTTTTCTTTGATTATTGCGGGAGCCAAACGTCCGAGAGCCAGCGCGCCGCGGTCGTCTCCGCCTATGTCGAGAATAAACCTTTTGTCCTTACAGTCGGTTATCATATACATTTGCTGCGGCATTGCGGGAATATCTATATTTGTTCCCGCATATTCCGAGCAGATAAGCTCTATACCCGCCTTTTCAAGTTCTTTTGCGCTGTCCTTTGTTCTGAAATAGGGGTTTACAATGTCAAGGTCGGCTATCGCGGCGTTATTATACTGCTTTTTAAGGTCGAACGCAAAGTTTACCGCAACGTTTGTTTTGCCGCTGCCGTAATGTCCGCAAAGCAGAGTCAGTCTTTTAAAGTTCATATAATCACCACCGTTGTTAATTGGGAATTAAAGCTTATTCCGCTGAATTTTGCCGCTTGTGGTTTTCGGCAGGCTATCCTTAAACACAACAATTCGCGGATATTTATAGGGCGCGGTGTGCGCCTTAACATAGGTCTGAATTTCCTTTTTAAGCTCCTCTGAAGCTTCAGTGCCTTTAACCAGCACTATACTTGCCTTTACCACCTGCCCGCGAACCGGGTCGGGAGCGGCTGAAACGCCGCATTCAAGCACATACGGCAGCTCCATTATTACGCTTTCTATCTCAAACGGTCCTATGCGGTAGCCCGACGACTTAATAACGTCGTCAATTCTGCCCACATACCAGTAAAAGCCGTCCTCGTCTCTCCACGCAGTGTCGCCCGTGTGGTAGTAGCCGTCGTGCCAGGTTTCGTCGGTCTTTTCCTTATCGCCGTAATAGCAGGTTGCAAGCCCGCAGGGCAGACCGTTTTTAATATTTATCACTATTTCGCCCGTCTCGCCTGCGGGAACGGATTTGCCGTCCGCGTCGATAATATCAACGTCGTATATCGGCGCGGGCTTGCCCATTGAGCCTATTTTATGCGGCTCGCCCGTCATATTGCCTATAATCATTGTGCTTTCGCTCTGCCCGAAGCCCTCTAATATCTGCAGCCCCGTAGCCTTTTCAAACTGGCGGTAAACTTCGGGGTTAAGCGCCTCGCCCGCCGTTGTCATATGCTTAACGTACGAAAAATCGTACTGCGAAATATCCTGCTTTATCATCATTCTGAGCATTGTGGGCGGCGCGCAGAATGTGGTAATACGGTACTTTGCAAACATAGGCAGTATATCCGCCGCGTCAAAGCGGTCGAAATCGTAAACAAAGGTTGCCGCCTCGCACAGCCACTGCCCGTAAAGCTTGCCCCACATAGCCTTTGCCCAGCCTGTATCGGAAATTGTGAAGTGCAGACCGTCAGGGTCAACATTGTGCCAGTATTTCGCGGTGTGGAAGTGACCGAGCGCGTATTTATAGTTGTGCGCCGCAATTTTCGGGTAGCCGCTTGTGCCCGATGTAAAGAACATAAGCATAAGGTCGTCGCCGCAGGGGGCGTCCGCCGTTCTTTCATAATGGGTGCTGTAAAGCTTGTATTCCTCGTCAAAGCTGCGCCAGCCCTCGCGCTCGCCGTTTACAATAAGCTTTATAAGCGGCTCGCCGTAATCCTTTTCGGCAATATCGGCTTGGTGGGCGGTGTCGCCGTCCGCCGTGCAGATTATCGCCTTAACTCCTGCCGCCTTAAAGCGGTAACTGAAATCGTGCTCCTGTAACTGATTGGTGGCGGGAATTGCAATAGCGCCAAGCTTATTAAGCCCTAACATTGCAAACCAAAACTGATAGTGGCGTTTTAACACCAGCATTACGCGGTCGCCCTTTTTAACGCCTAAGGACTTAAAGTAGTTAGCGCACTGGTTAGAGGCTTTCTTTAAATCCTTAAAGGTAAAGCGGCGCTCGGTCTTATCCCGCGAAATATGCAGCATTGCAAGCTTTTCGGGGTCTTTTTCCGCCAATGCGTCAACAAGATCAAAGGCGAAATTAAAGCGCTCGGTGTTTTTAAAACTAATTGAAAGCGGCGTGCCGTTTTCGTTCTCGGTAATATCAATAAACTGCCTGTAAATTCTGTCCTTATTATCGTCGCGCGAAATCGGCGTTATTTCCTCGCTCAGCTTTGTTCCCGTAAGTTCGGGTATCGGCTCGCCCGTCGGGTTTAAAACTATTGCGTAGAATATGCAGTCCTTACCGTCCACCGCAATCATTCCGTGGGGGGTTGAGCTGTCGTAATAAATGCTGTCGCCGGGGCCTAAAACCTCTTTATGCTCGCCCACCTGAACCTTCAGCTTACCCTCGATTATAAGGTCGCATTCCTGCCCTGTATGGGTGGTAAGCTCAATATCGCGGTGCTGCGCCTCCTCGCTGAACACGCTTTTAACGTAAAGCGGCTCGGCAATTCGGTTTTTGAAGGATGCGGCAAGGTTATAATAGGTCATACCGTGCGCCTTTTCAATGCGCTGCCCCTCGCCCTTACGCGTTACGGTATAGGATTTAAGGTTAGGGCTTTGCCCCTCGATAATATCGGTAACGTCAACGCCGAAAGCCAGCGCGCAGCGGTAAATAAAGGCAAAGTTTAAGTCGCTCCTGCCGTTTTCGCAGGCGAGGTATTCTTCCTCGCTAACGGCGGTCTTCTTTGCCATATCTGCGGCGGTAAGCCCCTCAATTTCGCGCAGTTCCCTTATTCTTCCCGCAATTTCGCCTAATTTGAAATCAAGTCCTGTCATCTGTTCCATTTTTCTTACTCCCTTTCAAGGGACGGAAAAAGCGCCCGCCCCAAAGCTGTAACTTTGAGACGAGCGCCGAATTTAAAAACTTTTCGGTTACCCGCGGTACCACTCAAATTGCGGCATTAAAACCGCCCCTCTTGGAATCCAACAATTCCTATGCGTTTACGCAGCAATCACGGAGAGGGTCTACTCGCAAACACGCTTTCTTCCTCTCGGCTCAGAAGCTACAAACGCAAACCCCCGTTTAACAGCTTACACCAACCGCTGCCTCTCTTAAAAACAGATAGCCTGCGCCCTCTTCGTCGGCGCCTTTTTAATTTGATACTGGTATTTTATCACAGCTTTGGAAATTTGTCAATATTTTAATTCGGAATTACAGCTTATTCCTCTGAATTTTGCCGCTTATGGTCTTGGGCAGCTCGTCCTTAAATACCACTATACGCGGGTATTTATAGGGCGCGGTGTGGTGCTTAACGTAATCCTGAATTTCCTTTTTAAGCTCTTCGGTCGGTTCTGTACCCTTTACAAGCACTATGCTTGCCTTTACCACCTGACCGCGAACCTCGTCGGGCGCGGCGGAGACACCGCACTCAAGCACATAGGGCAGCTCCATTATTACGCTTTCTATCTCGAACGGTCCTATGCGGTAGCCCGAAGACTTGATAACGTCGTCCACTCTGCCCACATACCAGTAAAAGCCGTCCTCGTCTCTCCACGCGGTGTCGCCCGTGTGGTAGTAGCCGTCGTGCCATACCTCGTCGGTCTTTTCTTGGTTTTTATAATATCCCGCAAACAGTCCGCAGGGTACTTTATCGGACGTTTTAACCACAATCTCGCCGGTTTCGCCGTCGGGCACGGGATTGCCGTCGGGATCCAATATATCCACGTCATAAGCGGGCGTAGGCTTGCCCATTGAGCCTAATTTATGGCTGTTGCCCATAAGGTTTGCTATCATTAAGGTAAGCTCTGTCTGCCCGAAGCCCTCCATTATCTGAAGCCCCGTAGCCTTTTCAAACTGTCGGTAAACCTCCGGATTTAAAGCCTCGCCCGCCGTAGTCATATGCTTTATTGAGGATAGATCGTACTGCGAAATATCCTGCTTTATCATCATTCTGAGCATTGTCGGCGGCGCGCAGAAGGTGGTTATGTTGTACTTTGCAAACATAGGCAGTATATCCGCCGCGTCAAAGCGGTCAAAATCGTATGTAAACACCGCGCCCTCGCACAGCCACTGCCCGTAAAGCTTGCCCCAGAGCGCCTTGCCCCACCCTGTTTCGGAAATGGTGAAGTGCAGCCCGTTTTCATCTACGCCATGCCAGTATTTCGCCGTTACGTAGTGCCCCAGCGCGTATTTATAGTTATGCGCCGCAATTTTCGGGTAGCCCGTTGTGCCTGAGGTAAAGAACATAAGCATTAAGTCATCGCCGCAGGCGGTATCCTCCGTGCGGTAGAAGTGCGCCGAGAAAAGCGGAAATTCCTCATCGAAATTATGCCAGCCCTCGCGCTCGCCGCCCACCAATATTTTGGTTTTAAGGGTGGGGCTTGCAGGCTCTGCCAAGTCGACCTGATGCGCCACGTCGCCGTCGGCGGTACATACTATAGCGCTGACCTCCGCCGCGTTAAAGCGGTAGTCAAAATCGTGCTCCTGCAAAAGGTTTGTTGCGGGAATTGCAACCGCGCCTAATTTATGCAGCGCCAGTATTGCATACCAGAACTGGTAGTGGCGCTTAAGCACCAGCATTACGCGGTCGCCCTTTTTAATGCCGAGGGATTTAAAGTAGTTTGCGCACTGGTTAGACGCGCGTTTCATATCGTTAAAGGTAAAGCGGCGCTCCACCTTATTTTTATCAATATGCAGCATTGCAAGCTTTTTAGGTGACTTCTTCGCTATTTCGTCCACAATATCAAAGGCGAAGTTGAATTTATCCTCGTTTTTAAACTCTATTTTTTCCAGCGCGCCGTTTTCGGCTTCTGTGCACTCCACAAATTTTGAAGAAACATATTCTTTATTGCCCGAATGTGCCGAAACTATGGTATCGCGGATAACGTTTTCCTTAATGTCCTCGCCCGGCAGCACCACCGCCACGAAAAGGCAGTCTCTGCCGTCTACCGCTATCATACCGTGGGGAGTTGAGGAGTTATAGTAAATGCTGTCGCCCTCGCTTAAATATTCCACATTTTCGCCTATCTGCACCTTTAGTCTGCCGCTCATAACAAAGTCAAATTCCTGACCGGAGTGCTTTGTTAAATGTATCGGCTTGTTTTGCAGCTCCTCGCTGTATTCATAGCGCACCCAGTAAGGCTCGGCTATTTTTTTGCGAAAAAGCGGCGCTAAGTTCTGAATTTCTATTCCGTCCTCTTTAGCGGTTTCCTGCCCCTGCCCCTTGCGGGTAACGGTGTAGGAGGAAAGGTGGGCGCTCTGCCCTTCAAGCAGATCGGTTATTCCTATTCCGAAAGCCAATGAACATTTATGAATAAAGGTGAACGGAAAATCAAGCTCACCGTTTTCGTAAGCCCTGTAATCTTCTAAGCTTACTTCGGTTTTTTTCGCCATATCCGTCTCGGTAATGTCGCATATCTCCCGCATTTCGCGAATTCGCTTTGCTACCTCTTTTAATTTATCGGTCGATACTGTTGCCATTTTTTACTTCCTCCTTAATGTAATTCAAATAAAAAAACACCCGTCTCAAATTTCTTTGAGACGGGTGTTGAATTAACACTCGCGGTACCACTCAAATTGCGGTTATAAAAAACCGCCGCTCTTCGGAATCAAACAATTCCTATGCCTTTACGCAGCAATCACGGGAAAACCTACTTAAATTTCAGCCCTCCGGCTCGGAAGCGATGGGTCAAACGAAATTATCACTGCCGGTTTGCACCAACCACCGACTCTCTTAAAGCTTTAACTTCAGACCGTCTTCGTCACAGCTTTTTAAGTTTGAGGTAATTATAGCACCATGCCGGAAATTTGTCAACAGTTTTTTAAACAAAAAGCGTGCAGCCCTGTTTTTTAAAATATTCTATTTTTTCATATATAAGCTTTTCGGGCACCTTAAGCTCCTTTGCCAGACACTCTATGCACATAAACTCGCGGCTTCCGCGGTTTATAAATTTTTTATGCGCGCCTATATCGTTAAATGAAAGCTCTTTCCCGCAATGCATACAGCAGGTCATTATTTATTCACCACTTTACAACGGTATACCAGACAGTCAAACGGCTTAATGCTATGTATAAACGTGCCGTTTTTAACCGTTACGGTCTCGTCTTCCCACACATTGTGCATACAAAGCGTTTTACCCGTGCTTTCGGGCAGACCGAATTCGTCAAGATTTATTTTCACGGTTCCGTCTTCATCACTGAAATTGAAAAAGCCTACCGCTATATCGCCGTTTTCAAGATTACGCGCATATGCTTTAACATTTTTGTTTCCAAACAGGGAAAGACTGAACACCTGCCTGCAGTCTTCGTCCTGATTTATTTTTATAAGCTCTTTATTAGTAAGAATTTTAAGTGTCTCGTCGTTCATATTGCGTATATCGCAGCCTATTATAA
>ERZ808270.709-NODE-709-length-17549-cov-8.636161_pt1 | contig 17549 bp, 12 predicted proteins | sample MGYA00521082_ERZ808270 | MGnify/ENA primary metagenome ERZ808270 (study PRJEB31516, sample SAMN03275594) | gut metagenome | biome: mammalia-associated habitat; material: feces | host: Papio cynocephalus | place: Kenya | collected 2012-07-27 ... | reverse complement strand
TTACACTTTCGGGGATAGTGACGGAAGTCAGACCTGTACAACCACTAAAGGCTTCTCTACGTATTGAAGTTACACCTTCGGGGATAGTGACGGAAGTCAGACCTGTACAACCACTAAAGGTTTCTTCATATATTGAAGTTACACCTTCGGGGATAGTGACGGAAGTCAGACCTGTACAACCACTAAAAGCCCCAAATTCTATTAAACTTACACTTTTGGGGATAGTGACGGAAGTCAGACCTGTACAACGAAAAAAAGCGTTATTACTTATACTAATTACTCTGCGTCCATTTACATATTCTGGGATTACCAGATCTCCAGAAATCCCTTCTTTAGAAGGACCCTTCACATGAAGAAAGGCAGCATTATAATCATCTATGAGATACTTCACGTTATTATAATAATAATATCCACTAGCATAACCTAAAGAAGGAAATCCCAATAGGAGTACTATAAACATTAAAGCATGGTATATGCTTATTGAGTTTCTTTTATTCTTCATATTTTTCTTAGAAATTTATTCATGAGTCCACTTGAAAAAGTTAAAATACTATCAATTTAAAAGTTATATATCAGAAAATAGACTTGTAAATGCCAATTACTGCATCCAGAACAATTCTTTTTATACTTTTTAGTTTTAAATTGTAAGCATTTTGAACACCTTCTGTTTTGAAGGCTCTTTTTCAAATGGACTCGAAGATTTATTAAAATAAACTACTTTTTCCTTGTGATTTATAATAGTCTTCTCTTTCTTTGATCTTTTCATTCCACATGTGTAAAAATGAAAATCTATCCTTACTAAAAAGGATTATGAATGCTATAATAATGGTCACTATTAAGAAAAACAACATAAGAGTTTTCATATCAATATTAACTATTGGTAATCTCAATAACAAACTTAAAACGATCGCAATCATTATCACTCTTATGCACCATATCAATTCTATATATGGAGATTGTACAATATCCCATCCTCTTTTATCAAAAGGAGTATAACTCTTCGGGAATATTCTATTGTACTTGTCTTCCTCTTTTCTATAGTACTCATTCCTTATGGCATATGTTACAAATTGTTCCATTCTCTGCCTACACCCTATTGAAACGCAGAGATATGCCATAATTAGTAAAACGATTATAGTCGCGATAGCTGTCACGAGCAATGCATCCATATAGAAAGTATCTTGGCTTGCACAAAAATTACCCCAATCACTTGAGAAAGCAGTTATACAATGTATGTAAACATAACCATATCCACTAACAGATGCGAGCATTGCTACAAGCAGTGTTATTACACTGCCCATATTTGAATTATTATTTACTGCATATTGTTCATGCAGTTGCAACTCCATCTCTTGTTGCATTTCTTCGTCATCTTTCATCTTAGTACCATTATTCTCACTCATAGTCGTATTCGATCTTTAATAAGATTACGTTAGAGATTTATACCAGCCACAAGTTATTTGTATTGAAAATTAACACCTTTCAAGCAGCCTTGTTTTTCAACAATCTCGCAAATTTTTGTCCACACTTCATGGGCTTCACTCTCGGGTATTGCAATTTTACCTTTTGAGCCTTGCGTAAGACACACATTGATATAACTGCCTAAACCATCAGAGTTCCGAATCAACACTTTCTGGAAAGACTTTCCTCCATTCGGATCAGCCTCTTGGCAAGGTGAGAAGCTGTACATGCCATTCACGGGATTCGATGGTGTGGCGCCCTTGTAGCATCTTATGCTTATGCCCACTCCTGCACCTCGTGCGTGGTCAAATCCCATGATGTAGCCGTAGTCTTTGGGTATAAAGCCATTCAAATCATTTTTGTAGCTTTTAATGGTGTAAGGACGACTCTCACCTACTACGAAGACAGTATCAAGAGCAAAAGCTTCTTCTGTGGTGGTTCCCGTATCAAGTGTCACTTTCGAGCCGAAAAGGATGAGGCTACCAACGGGCAACCGGCTTAGATACGTTGTATGCAAGCATCCTTTTGTATCCTTTTTCCACTGCTGACAGAGGCTATAGATAAACGCTTCGCCAAAAACGAAAGGATCGGTATTCTGGCAACAATCGTTGTCCCAATCAGTTGAACAACCACCCTTGGGTTTCTTCATGATTTCACTACAAGACCCTTTGCATGGAGTCGGAGCAGAAGCAGAAGGCGATATGGCTGCATGCTTACTTGATGGCAAATAGGGTTCATGCAGATAGCGAGGCCATAACTTGTTGGCAGGGGTGAATGTCTCAACTACGTGAGAATTAGGTTCCCACTCGCCCCAAAATAGGAGTGACATTTGTTCCGAAAGTGTGCCTTGATCAGTCACATACTGACCCTGCACTTTCATAAACTTTCGCTTGTGTGGCCCTTGATTCCAGTACTTAATCATCTTTTTCCTGTCATCAACGCCATGCTCTCCACTTGGATGAAGGAACTGAACTACATTAAGTTTCATAACGTTTATGTATTTATGTAAATATGATTTCTTAGCAAAAGTATATTTAAGATTGTACCTTACTTACGTTTGCAAATATATAGCATTCTCCCCACTTTCCTCTTGTCCTTTTTTTCCTATTTCAAAATGGTTCTTATTATCTATTTAATTTGTTTAATTTTGCAGCAGAAATAGTATAAGGATTTGTGCTAAGGAATATTTATTAATAGGAAAGCATATGCAAGAAGAATTACTGAAAGAAGTGAGGCACATCACGGGATTGAAGATGGACCGACATCGCGATTTCGTAGCGCTGAGCGAGCTTATTTTTAAGAAGACGCATGAGACGATAAGCCCTACTACGCTGAAGCGGCTTTGGGGCGTTGTCACAGATCAGCAGTGCAACCCGAGTATGCATACGCTGAACCTTATAGCTGAGGCGATTAACTATAAGAGCTACAAACTCTTTTGTAAGCGATGCGAGCGACGTGCACGTGCTGAGGGGAATTCGAGTGAACTGTTTTTTGGCACGGGATGCTATGCTGAAGATTTAGACGAAGGCGACGAAATTACTGTAAGTTGGTTGCCCGATCGAGAGTGTGTGTTTCGCTATTTAGGTGACAAACGATTCAAGGTGATAGAGAACCGAAATTCTAAACTCGATGTAGGCGATATGTTCTCATGTGATGCTTTTATCGAAAATGAAGTGCTTAGTCTGTATAAGCTCTCGCATGGTGGAAAAGATAATCTTTGTTATCGCGCAGGACTGAATAAGGGCATCAAATTCAGCATAAAGGATAAAAATAACGACAATTCTGAGAGCAACGCGCAAGAAAATGGGGGGGTAAAATAGCTTATTTACGTATCAAGACTTTACCGCCAGTATGCATAGCGGCTTGCACGTTTTTTTACGAAAATTATCCCCTCTCTACTGCTGGAAAGAAGCTGTAGAGAGGGAATAGGTGATAATGGGGATTCTATGAACCTCTTCGTTAAGCCCTATGGAGCAGAGTCAAATTTGCTTGAAATCTGTCAGGGTGATAAAAGGAAGCAACGAAACAGCAAGTCCAAGAAGCGAGCAATGATTAATTGCCGTCTCTTGGACTTGTTCTTTTTTTAGGGATAGAATTGTTGCATTATCGTATAAACATGCTCATATAAAAGGGAAGATACAATGTGCCATCTTCACGTTCAACATTGTTACCACTCATGACGATTCTACGGTATATCTTATCGGCAAACATACTTTGAGCCATATCGAGTGAAGGATGCTTTTTGTAATCTTTACCCGACTTTACTTCTATAATAGATATTTTATTACCTTCTGGAAATACAAAGTCAAGTTCATGTTTACTCTTTCTGTCGTAATAGTTCAACGATATGCCATGCTTAACCAACTCTCCTGCTACATAGTTTTCAGCAATAGCACCCTCGTTTACAAATATATCACCAGTCAACACTTTGGCTTGTATATTGTTGAGCATCATTGCACACATCAGCCCGCTGTCGACAAAGAATAATTTATACAGTCTTAGATTTTCATGACTCGGGAATGGCAGTTCAAATGCCCCCACATTGAAGGAATAGTATGCCATACCCGCATCTACTATCCACTGGGTTGGAGCTCCATATTTACGAAGCGATGCATTTTTCTCTATTGATGCGAGAACAAAGCGTTTATCTTGTTTGCTTAATTGCCCGGGTATAGCATCAAATATGGATTTCACCAATAGCTTGTCTTTTCCAGCATATTTAGAAATATCGTTGCGATAGCCTGTAAGGATATCCTTTTGATTGGTAATAGTTTTGTTAAAATCTTCATTGGATAAGTAGGTCGCCACAACTTCTGGCATACCTCCCACAATCAAGTACTGTCTATATCGCTCCATTATCTGCTGATGAAGGAAATCGGGAACTGGACACAGATTGGTATAACAATTTCTCAACATTTCAATCACCTCTTCGCCAATATTGCAAGCCCATAGAAACTCCTCAAAATCAAGTGGGTACATACATAGTTCATGCTCAAATCCCACGGGATATGATGACACATCCTTATAGTTAATGCCTAACAGCGATCCCGATTCAATGTAATCATATTGTCCGTCTTCCACTAAGAACTTTATGGCAGTTCTTGCATTAGGACAAGATTGTATCTCATCGAAAAATATCAAGGTCTTGCCTGGCTCCAATGGTCCATACCCCATAACGGAAAGGTTTATAAGAATACTACGGGCATCAAGATTTCCATCAAACGCCTGTTTTGCCAAAGGCATCTGCTCGAAATTTATCTCAATGAAATTCTTATAATTTTCCTTTGCAAATTGTCGCACAATGGTGGTCTTTCCTACTTGTCGTGCTCCTTTTATAAGGAGAGCCTTATTTGTAGCCTCTTTCTTCCACTTTGTTAACTCTCTGATAATCTTACGTTTAAGCATTGTTATTGCAACTTTTTTCCAATGTTTTGTAGGCAAAGTTACAACTTTTTGCCAGGTAATTTGACTTGTAGTTGCAACTTTTTGCCAGGTTTTTGAGCCCGAAGTTGCAACTTTTTGCCAGCAAAATAACGCAAAGCACCAAGTGTCTGGGTATTATTCGAAGCCGCGAGACGCGTCGCTCACGGAACTAATTAAAATCCAATCAGCTAAATAAACTTCAATCAGCTTATTAAACTTCAGTCAACTATTTAAGCTTCAGTCAACTATAGTCCGAGATACATTTATCACTTCCCCTTCAATATCCGCTTGATGTCGTTGAGCTTGTTAAGGGCTTCGAGGGGGGTGAGATTGTTGACGTCAAGATGGAGGAGTTCGTCGCGGATTTGACTCAGTACGGGGTCGTCGAGCTGGAAGAAGCTCAGCTGCATGCCTTCTTCAGTGGTCTGCGTGTTGCTCTCGGCGTGAGGCACGCTTGTGCCTGCCTGTGCGCCCGCCTTTTCGAGGTCGGCGAGGATCTGCTCGGCACGCTTCACGATGCTCTGAGGCATACCTGCGATGCGTGCCACGTGGATACCGAAGGAGTGCTCGCTACCCCCGCGCTGAAGCTTGCGAAGGAAGACTACGCGGCCGTCGACCTCACGCACCGATACGTTCCAATTCTTGATGCGGGGGAAGAGTTTCTCCATCTCGTTGAGTTCGTGGTAGTGTGTGGCGAAAAGCGTGCGTGCGTGCGCCTTCGGATTCTCGTGGATATACTCTACGATGGCCCAGGCGATGGATATGCCGTCGTAGGTGGAAGTGCCGCGGCCAAGTTCGTCGAAGAGCACGAGAGAGCGCTCCGTGAGATTGTTCATGATATTGGAGGCTTCGCTCATCTCTACCATGAAGGTACTTTCGCCCACGGAGATGTTGTCGCTCGCGCCTACGCGGGTGAAGATTTTGTCGACCATGCCTACGTGGGCTGATTCTGCTGGGACGAACGAACCCATCTGTGCCATGAGCGTGATGAGTGCGGTCTGACGAAGCAAGGCACTCTTACCCGCCATATTGGGACCGGTCACGATGATGATCTGCTGCTGTTTGGTGTCGAGTTCTACGCTGTTGGCCACGTATTCCTCGCCCGGCGGCATGAGTGTCTCGATCACGGGGTGACGGCCTTCGCGGATGTCGAGCGTAAGACTTTCGTCTACTACGGGACGCACGTAGTGCCTCTCGCGAGCCACATGGGCAAGGCTCTGCAGGCAGTCGAGGTGGCTCAGCGCCATGGCGTCCTTCTGCAGCGGCGACACGTAGTGGCTCACCTCCTGCACGAGTTCGGCAAAGAGGCGCATCTCGAGGTCGAGAATGCGATCTTCTGCACCGAGTATTTTGTCTTCATATTCCTTGAGTTCCTGCGTGATGTAGCGCTCGGCTTGTGCAAGGGTCTGCTTACGAATCCACGTCTGGGGCACGCGGTCCTTATACGTGTTGCGCACCTCTATGTAGTAGCCGAACACGTTGTTGAACCCAATCTTCAGGCTCGGTATGCCCGTCAAGTCGCTCTCGCGCTGCTGAATCTTCTGTAGGAAATCCTTGCTCGAAGAGGAAATTTGTCGCAATTCGTCGAGTTCAGCACTGATGCCACTGGCTATCACACCGCCCTTGTTGACCAATAGCGGTGGCTCGGGAGTAAGTGTAGACTTGATGCGGTCGCGAAGCGGGGTGAGCGCATCGAGCTGTTCGCCCACATGGTGGATGGCTTCACAACCCTCAGCATGCGTACAAGCATACTTCAGCAAAGCTGTACTTTCGAGCGCAGCGCGCAGTTGCTGGAGTTCGCGCGGATTGACTCTGCCTACGGCAACACGGCTCACTATGCGCTCCATATCGCCTATTTTGGGCAGTTCCATCTCGCAAAGTTCGCGGAAGTCGGGATGCTTGAAGAAGTGTTCCACACCGTCCTGTCGGCTCTCAATCTGCGCCACCGATCGTAGGGGGAAAATGATCCAGCGGTGGAGCTGGCGGGCACCCATCGGCGTGAGCGTACGGTCGAGCACTTGGAGAAGCGAAGTGCCACCCTCATTCATGGGCTGCACGAGTTCGAGGTTGCGCGTAGTGAAGCGGTCAAGGCGCACGTAGCTATCCTCTTCGATGCGTCGCAGGGCGGTGATATGCGCAGTCTGCGTGTGTTGCGTCATTTCGAGGTAGCAGAGGATGGCACCTGCTGCCACTACGCCGTCCTTCAAGTGGTCTACGCCGAATCCCTTGAGGTTGCGCACTTGGAAGTGTTTCGTCAGTCGTTCATGAGCGGTCTGTGGGGTGAATGCCCAGTCGTCGAGGTCGAAGATGAAGTTTTTTGTGCCATAAAGTCCCTCAAATCGACCGCGCATGCCATGCTGCACGAGAATCTCTTTGGGTGCAAATCCCGCTAAGAGTTTGTCTACATACTCCGTCGTGCCCTCTGCCACGAGGAATTCTCCCGTAGAGATATCGAGGAAAGAGATGCCCACGGCTGTCGCGCCGAAGTGGACGGCAGCGAGGAAGTTGTTCTCGCGAGCATTGAGCACATTGTCGGTCATGGCCACACCCGGAGTGACGAGTTCGGTAATGCCTCGCTTCACCAGTTTTTTCGCCAATTTCGGGTCTTCCAATTGGTCGCAGATGGCCACACGGTAGCCGGCACGGATGAGTCGGGGCAGATACGTGTCGAGCGCATGGTGGGGGAAGCCCGCCATTTCCGTAGCAGCTTGAGAGCCTTTATTGTTTCGTCGGGTCAGGGTGATGCCCAGCACCTGTGCTGCCGTTACGGCATCTTTGGCATAGGTCTCGTAGAAGTCGCCGCATCTGAAGAGCAGTATCGCGTCGGGGTTTTTCGCCTTGAGGTCGTAAAACTGCTTCATCATCGGTGTGAGTTTCTCTGCATCTGTAGCCATGGGGAATCTTATGAATGGGAAAACGCTTGACAACTCTCATCGGATCAGTCCGCATCAGTTTGTCAAGCGCATAATAATCTGTAATAGGATGGATCTTCGTCCTTGTTGGTTTGAGAATAGAAAGGTCGAAAAGTGAAGAGAGAGCTATTCGCCCTGCAAAGCATTCCTCATAGACTCTTCAACTTCTAAACTTTTAAACTATCCATCATTCGTACCCCCGCTGAGAATCGAACTCAGATCACTGCTTTAGGAGAGCGGTGTTCTATCCATTGAACTACGGGGGCTCCTTTAGGACAGACAAAGTTACACTTTTATTTCTACTTCTGCGGTCTGTCCTATGGATTTTTAGTGTAAACCTACGCTCAGTGCGCCTTTAGTGGCGGGGTAGCTTGGGTCCGAAGGAGAGGTCGCCAGCGTCGCCAAGTCCGGGCACGATGTAGGCATCGTCGTTGAGCACGGGATCTACAGCTGCCACCCAGAGGGTGATATCGTCGTCGGGGAACACGCGGCAGAGGTGGTCGATGCCCTCCTGTGCGGCTATGGCGCAGCAGATGTGGAGTTTTTTGGGTGTGCCGTGGCTGAGGAATGCCTTGTAAGAGAGTTCGAGCGAACCTCCTGTGGCGAGCATAGGGTCGACCATGAGGAAGGTGCACCCGTCGAGGCTTGGAGCGGCGATATACTCTACGTGGATTTTGATATTCTCGCGTGTGCCCTCTTCGCGGTAGGCTGCCACGAAGGCGGAGTCGGCCTGGTCGAAGGTGTCGAGGAAGCCCTCGTGGAAAGCGAGTCCGGCACGGAGCACGGTGCCCACCACGATGCGGTCGTCGTAGGTAGGCACGTCTTTGGTGCCGAGCGGCGTGGTGATGGTCTTATCGCTATAGTCGAGTGTGCGGCTCACCTCGTAGGCTATGGCGCGTGCTATGCGCTGCATATTGCGGCGGAAGAGGGTGCGGTTGCCCTGAATATTGACGTCGCGCAGCTGTGCCATATAGGAGTTGATCACCGAACTGCGTTCGCCAAGGTTGATTACTTTCATAAGTATCTGTGTGTATGTGGTTGTCTGATTGTTTTCTTCAGAATGGGGCAAGCCCAAATCTGTGCAAAGTTAATACGTAATATGCGATGTGCCAAAACGAAAACCCTGAAACTTGCACTTTCTGTGTCAGTTTCAGGGTTTCCAATATTATTTGTGAGTGTAAGTCTGCTTAGAAGAGCCGTTCAGCAGAAGTATTAAGAAGCCTTGAAGCAATCTCTTAGCTCCTCAACTTCTAAACTTTTCAACTCTCTATTTAATCACCTTATCGCCCTTTGCGGTCACGAAGACGCCCTTTGTGGGTGCCTTTACGCGGCGACCGCTGAGGTCGAAAAAAGTGTTGTCCTCCTTCGATTGCTTTACTGTGGTAGTAGCTTGGTTGATGCCTACGGCAACTTCGCCGGGAGCCAACCAGTCGATGGGGAATACGGCATAGTTCATCACGAAGCCTGTGCTCGATGAAGCATCTTCGTAGAAGATACCTACGCGACCATCGGCCGTGATGTCCATCGTAGAGTAGCATGAAGAGGGCTGACATACCACGAGGCTCTTGGTCCAAGTCTTACCTTGGTCGAACGAAGCCTTCACGGTGAGGTTCTTACGCGAACCGTTGTTGATATAAGAGTGGAGGAGTACGTTCTCGTTGAAGTAGAGAATGTCGCCGTTGCAAGCGTTACCATTAATGTCGTCCCAGCGGCCCTGGGTGCCCCAAGTCATACCGCCATCGGTCGAGGTGTTGTAGCCACGCTTTCCGCTCTGACGTACAGAGATCATTACGGTGCCATCGGCCAGCTCTACGAGCTTCGACTCGTCGCCACCGCTATAGGCTGAGTTGGGCGACATCTGCCACGTTTCGCCTTCATCGTCGGAGTAGATGATGTATTCCTGGATGGCCTTGCCTGTGAATCGGTGACTCATAGCAAACATGATGCGGCCGTTGCGTGAGGGATCGCTCTGGCGCTTCAGTACGAGTCCACGACCCGAACCTGCGAAGGATCCTTGTACCTGACCCTCGGCGTAAGTGCCATTGTAGAGTTCGTCCTTGAGCGTACGGGGAGTGCTCCAAGTCTCGCCAGCATCGTCGGAGGTGATAATCACGGGGATGTTGGGGCTATTGGGGTTGGATGAGAAATAGGCCTGACCTGCCACCATGATGGCGATGAGGCGTCCTTCGTTGGTCTCTACGAGGGCAGCGTCGCCGAAGCCGTTGTTGGCCACGTTGATGAGTTTGTGGTCGGCGTCCGAACCAGCTACGAGTTTGCTATCGCTCCAAGTCTTACCATTGTCGTCGGAGTGGCGCTCGTACACGTCGATGTGGTTGGGAAGGTCACCGTTGTGGTTGAAGCGGTTGTCGGCCATCACCACTACGCGGCCATTCTTCTTAGCATTCTCGCCCTTCTGGTTGTGAAGTACTACCATGGCGGGTATACGCCAGAAGTGTGAACCGAGGGTGTAGGGCTCGAAGGGGGCTGACTGTATGGGCCAGATGCGTGCTGCACCTTCGGGATTGCCATTGGCTACGGCGAAGTTCTCATGATCGTTGGTGCCATTGTCGGGGTCGAGGCCATAGCTGATGCTCTTCACAGAGGCGTCAACGAGGTCGTTAATCTCAGCCTCGTCGGCAATGTCGGCAGTCACGTAGAAGATAGATTTGCCGGGAGCCATCTCTACGTTGGTATTCACGGGGATAGTCACTTCGTTGGCAGTAGGCGATGCGAGGGTACCTACGAGAGTAGCTTTGCGTTCGCCTGCGGTGATGAAGTCGTAGTTTTCAGAAGTGAAGAGTTTGATGTTCTTCAGATCATTCACCTTGGTAGCACCGAGGTCGAGCGTTACGCCCTTGAGGGGGATAGAGCCTTGGAAACTGGCTACTACGGCTTCGAAGCGAAGCAATACTTGCTCCTTGTTGCCGGGGGCATAGATCTGCGAGCCCGATGCCACGCTTGCGCTGGCAATGGTGGGGGCGGCATTGAGTTCAGCGTCGGTGATTTCCTCAAACTTCCATGCCGAAGCGGTGTTGAGGCCACCATCCCACATCACGAGCAGTTTGCCCGCATTCTGTGCATGGAGGGGGTATTTGCCGTCGGGGGTGATATTGAATGCACCCTCGCCGAGCGACTTCACGGTGTAGGCGGTCTTGGCTGTGGCAGAGGTGGTGGTAGCACCTGTCATGCCTGTAGAGTTGGGCTCGATGTATTCGCCTGTGGCATAGCTCTTCACGTAGAACTTACCCGAACCTGCATCTTCGAAGGTCCATGCATAGGGGGCAGCTACTACCTTTTCGCCCCACATGGGCTGGCTCTTCGAACCGTTGCTGTAGATGTAGCTTCCCTGGCAATAGTCGGCTGAGGGACCTGATACGATGTAGTAGGTCTTGCCGGCTTGTACCTGGATCATCTTGGCGGTATAGGCTGCGATAGCTGCATTTACCTCGTCTTCGGTAGTAGCAGCATTGACGGCAGTCTGGAAGGTTTCGCGGTCGGCCTTAGCGTACTGGCCGGGGTTGGTACCCTCTTGCGTGTTCTTGAGCATGCTGAGGGCCTTTGCCTGTGCCTGTCCGAGGGCGTCCATGGGCACGTATTCGAAGCGGTACTGGCAACCCCCGTCGTTCGTATTGGTGCCGCTACCCCAGTTGTAGAGTTTGTAGGCGGGGGGGTCCTGGTTGGTATTAAACTGTGCCGTGCCACACGCGATGGTGTAGAGGTCGTCTTTTCCATCGATGGCCTTGATGGTCCAGTCGCTACCCTGAGCAGCAGCTACGCTGACATACTGTGCGGGATTGCCCGTAACGGTGGTAGCCGAGATGGAGGTGCCATCCATGTTGATAATCTTGTAGGTGCCAGCGGTGGCACCAGCTTCGAAGCGCCACAGGAGTGCTTCGTCGTAGGGAGTGGTAGCATCTTTGGTATTGGTGATGCCTTGTCCCGAGCCGTTGGAGGTGATGGAGAGCCCAGAGCGGTTTGGCGTAAAGATACGATACCACTTGGGGCTTGCTTCTGTAGAAGCCTGCACCTCGTCGGCCAGAGCTTGCTGTGCAGCGCCGAGCCCTGTCAGGGCTAGTGTGGCAACAAGTGCCTTGAAGTAGTTTTTCTTCATAGAATGTTGGTATTTGTTGGATGATGTTTCGGAGTAGGGGGAGGGGAGGGATAATTAATTAGTGACTCATAGGAAGTGGGGGCGAAGTGTCTCGCTTCGGCACGACGTGAGGGGTTAGATGCCCCGATACGTCGTTCGTTCATTATTATTTCTTTTTATCTACGCTCGGCATCGAGCCTTCGCGTAGATAAAGCGAGACACTTCGCCCCCACTTCCTATGAGTTACTAATTATTTTCCCCTAATGCATAATTGGGGATAGGCTTAAAGTCTGGACGGCCATTAGTCAGATATAGAGCATAGTCTCCTTCTTTGAAATTTCGCGGATTACGCGCTATATAGTTGACCACTTTATAGTAGTGAGACTCATTGCGGATAATGCGGTCGTACGATTCGTGTTGCCACAAAGCACCATCCATTGCAATAGCTTTATTTATCATATGGGCCGTATATGATTTGAGACTATACATTAATTTCTGTATGGTCCATTCTTCTAAGGGTTCTATAAGCAAATGTACATGATTGGGCATTATTACATAATCATGTATGTGATAGCGTTGGTGATCGAAATGGTGCAAACTCTTTGTTACGATATCCCTAACCGTAAAATTTTTGAGTACGCATTTTCCCAAGCACTTATCAAGCAATTTGTTCAGCAAGTTTACTTTAAATCTTTCTAACTCTTCTGCATCTTGCTTCGTTTCTATCATTCCGTGCTCTTTAGTCCATCTCTCCACTGCTACTTTATATTCTGCTACAGCCGTAGGCGGCATAGAGTCAGCAAGTCTGAATGTGACAAAGAATATTTTCCCATCCCGATGCCAATGCGGCAGATCTCCTTGTGTAGTATACATCTGTGCTATATTCACTTATAAGAAGTAGCTCATAAGAAGTGTTGGCTCTTCACAGGAAGTGGTAACTTTTCAGAAAGTAGGGGTTCATAGGAAGTGGGGGCGAAGTGTCTCGCTTCGGCTACTCAGCCATAAGCTCGATGCCTATGGCTGAGTAAACTCCTTCTCATCCCTTCCCCTTCTTCCCTCCCAGCACGGCGCTGGGATCGATCTTGGAGATGGCATCGCGCATAGCGGTATCGCCTTTGAGGTTTTCGAGTTTGTAGTAGTCCATGAAGCCCATGTTGCCTTCGCGCAGAGCTTGGGCAAGAGCCTTGGGCACTTCGGCCTCGGCCTGAATCACTTCGGCACGAGCCTGCTGAGCCTTGGCCTTCATCTCCTGCTCCGTCGCTACTGCCATGGCACGACGCTCCTCGGCCTTGGCCTGAGCAATGTTCTTGTCGGCATTGGCTTGGTCCATCTGCAGGGTAGCACCGATGTTTTTACCCACATCGATGTCGGCAATGTCGATCGAGAGAATCTCGTAGGCTGTACCAGCATCAAGACCCTTGGAGAGCACGAGTTTGGAGATAGAGTCGGGATTTTCGAGCACCTGTTCGTGAGTCTCTGCCGAACCGATGGACGATACGATGCCCTCGCCTACACGTGCCAGGATGGTATCTTCGCCCGCACCACCCACGAGCTGATGGATGTTGGCACGCACCGTCACACGAGCCTTGGCGATGAGCTGAATACCATTCTTCGCTACGGCTGCCACGGGCGGGGTGTCGATCACCTTAGGATTGACACTCGTCTGCACGGCTTCGAACACGTCGCGACCGGCAAGGTCGATAGCTGTGGCCTTCTCGAAGGAGAGGTCGATGTTGGCCTTCGATGCCGACACGAGGGCATGCACCACGCGCTGTACGTGGCCTCCGGTCATATAGTGGGCTTCGAGATTGTCGCGCGTCACGGTGCGCAGTCCTGCCTTGTGCGCCTCGATGAGGCTGGGCACAATCACATTGGGCGGCACATTACGGATGCGCATCAGGAAGAGCTGAATGAGCGAGATCTTTACGCCCGACACCTTGGCGCTAAGCCAGAGGAAGAAGGGCACGAAGTGGAAGAAAATACTAAGGATTACGATAGCTACCACCACAATGACGGCGATAACCATAGGGTCTGCAAAAATCATAGGAATTCGTTTTTCTTGGCAATAATGCGGGTTAATACTTTTGTTGTTTAGGTGGCATTCATCACACTCTATTTGGGCTTTATGCCTTGTCTTTTTCCATAGAGGGTGATTTATCTGCAAATATAGGATTTTCAGGCGAAAGCCCCAAATTTTTCGTTCGTTATCGCTGTTCTTTCTTGCAAAGGTGGCTTTTCTTGTGATAACGGGCAAATAGTGTGTACAGTTTGTTCACTATTTCTGCGGCTTTGCCTTGCATGCGCGCACGTATTACAGCGAATTTTAGAGGAGAATGTACTTCACGCTTACACTTTACTGTAGCTATGCTCTGATATTCAGCAGATTTTGCGCATCATGCTCTTACACTTTGCTTGCACTTTTGATAGCACTCCTCCTCATGATAATTATCTATGGGAAGAGAAAAAATTACCTATGGGTGGAGAAAAAATTACCTATGGGAAGAGGAAAAATTATCCCTGGGTGGAGATGCAGCTTTGTAGGAGGAAAAATTTCTGCCAACTCTGTGAGCGACGCGAGACGCGTCGGCTAATTTTATTGATATTCAATGGATAATTCTCTTCATTACTGCTTGCGCCGACGCGAGACGCGTCGCCCACAGAACTGAATGAAGGAGTAAACCGTCACGATAACTTTTATTAACCCATGCGCCATCTTCCCTCATGCAAGCGAGTGCAAGCAGAGTGCAAGCAATGTGCAACGGCAATAATCACATAGTTCAATTGATTATCAACGCATTCATGTCGGAGAGTGACGAATGAGGGCATGTCTCAGAGAAAATTGGATGTAATGCGCGCGCGAGAAGCAAAATCATATCAGCACGATGACCGCAGAATTGTTACATTTCATTAAAACAGAGAGAACGCTTTGAACGCGCGCGATTTTATTGTACTTTTGTACGAAATTAGCCCTAATAGGCCCTTTTCCAAACAATATAGAAGCAATGAGCAAGAAGAAAAAGATACGTTCGGCAGGAAGATTTGCCACCATCACCACATGCATAAGCACCACGCTCGTGCTCGTGCTCTTAGGCTTGATAGTACTCTTTGTGAGCATCGGCAACAACTTCAGCCGGCAGCTGCGCGAAGGGCTCTTCGTGGAGGTGATGCTCAACGATAGCATTTCGCAGACCGACCTGCTTGCCGCACAGTCGCACTTACGCCAAGCGCCCTATGCTCGAGCCGTGAGCTACAAATCGAAGGCACAGGGCATAGCCGAGATGAACGAGGCCCTCGGGGGCGATATGGGAGAGTTTCAAGGGTCAAGTCCCATCCCCGCAGAGTTTGAAGTGTATCTCAAGGCTGATTATGCCAACCTCGACAGCCTGAAGCGCTACGAGGGCGATATGCAGAAGATCAGCGGTGTGACGGAAATCAACTATCCGCGCGACATCATGGAGAAGCTCGACCGAACCATACCCTCGGTGAGCATCATCCTGCTCGTAGTGGCAGCCCTGCTCGGCGTGGTATCATTCTCACTCATCAACAATACCATCCGCATGAGCGTATACGCCCGTCGATATAGCATTCATACGATGAAACTCGTGGGGGCCAGTTGGCGCTTCATCCGCCGTCCATTCATCTGGCAAGCCTTGCGCATCGGCATCGTGGCGGCTGTGATAGCGGGCGGACTGCTCGCCGGAGCACTCTACTATCTGCGCTTCGAAGCGGGCACGGGCAATATCTACTTCAATCAGCTCGTCACACCCGAAGTGTGGATCTACACCATCGGCACCATCTTTGCCTGCGGCATCGTCCTGACGGTGCTCTGTGCATTTCTCTCGGTGAATCGCCATCTGCGAAACAAGACGGTGTTCTGATATTCTAAAGGAGCATCTTAGAACTGTGGGCGACGCGTCTCGCGTCGGCGCTACCACTGACTCAACCAGTCTACTCAGCCAGTACTGGGGGCGACGCGTCCCCGCGTCGGCGCTGATAGCCTGCTCCAAAAAAACTGATTTTCTTATCTTCTCATGCCGACGCGAGGACGCGTCGCCCCCCGTATCGGCTGAAAGATAACTCTGATTGTGCCGACGCGAGACGCGTCGCCCACAGAGCAGAAGAATAGTCCTACAAGCAAATAAAAACAAAAAAACATATACACACTCAATGAAAACTACTGCCAAGAAAGTATTCGCTTTTGACCGCACGAACTTCATCCTTCTGGCCATCGGCATGGCCGTGGTGATCGTCGGCATGATTCTGATGTCGGGCTCTGGTTCCGACGAGACTACATTCAATCCCGCCATATTCGACGCTCGCCATGTCAAAGTGGCTCCCGCCGTATCCCTCTTTGGCTACCTTTTCATCATCTACGCCATCCTGCGCCGCCCCCGCGACAAGCAGAGCACAGACGAAACAGAAATCACAAAGACTGAGGCTTAATACGTGAAACGAGGTGCAAATAGGGAAATATATGAGGTGCAATAGGATTTTATGTTAGAAGATTAGCATTTTACTTCTTCGCCATGAAGAGTAACTTTATAACCCCATAACCTCAAAACTCCAAACTGTCCCCATAACCTCAAAACTCCAAACCGACCCCATAAACTTATCAACTCTCAACTGCGCGAAGCGCATAAACTAAAAAAAAAGGATGAATACCCTCCAAGCCCTCCTCATGGGCCTGCTGCAAGGCTTCACGGAATACCTTCCGGTGAGCAGCAGCGGACACCTCACCATAGCCTCCGAACTCTTCGGCATAGATGGCGAAAGCAATATGACATTTACCATCGCCGTCCACGTGGCTACAGTGCTCAGCACCCTCGTAATCCTGGGTGGCGAAATATGGAAAATTCTCAAGGGCACATTTGCTCCGCTCAATCCCATTGCCGTAAAGGGCAACGGGACATTCCTCAACCGCCTCAACCCCGACCAACGCTACGTGCTCAACATCCTCGTATCGATGATCCCTATCGGCATCGTGGGCGTATGCTTTAAGGACAAGGTGGAAGAGGTCTTTGGCTCTGGTCTGCTCGTGGTAGGCATCTGCCTGCTCCTGACAGCCGCCCTGCTCACCTTCTCCTACCTGGCTCGTCCGCGCCAACGCGAAAACATCTCCTTAGGTCATGCCTTCATCATCGGTCTGGCACAAGCCGTAGCCGTGCTACCCGGCCTCAGCCGATCGGGCAGCACCATCGCCACAGGTTTGCTCCTCGGCGATAAGAAGGAGAAGTTGGCACAGTTCTCCTTCCTCATGGTGATACCTCCCATTCTGGGCGAAGCTCTGCTCGATGTGCTCAAGATGGTGAAGGGCGAAGAAGCCACTGGAGGTATCGGTGCGCTCCCACTCATCGTGGGCTTTGTCGCAGCATTTCTCTCGGGCTGTGCCGCCTGTAAATGGATGATAGGCATCGTCAAGAAAGGCAAACTCATCTACTTTGCCTACTATTGCGCCATCGTGGGCGTAGCTTCGATCGTCTACTCCTTAATGAAATAAAGCCATAAATAGTAAGAAAGTACTACAAGAAGAATGCTGAGTTTGCAGCAATTCGCAACCCTATGTGCAAGGATGTATTACTTATTACTTATTCAAGTTTCGGATTTAGACTGGGCGGGCTGAAAGCCCAATGATATTCATAGCCCAGGGCATCGCCCTGGGTATC
>ERZ808270.708-NODE-708-length-17572-cov-6.597705_pt1 | contig 17572 bp, 13 predicted proteins | sample MGYA00521082_ERZ808270 | MGnify/ENA primary metagenome ERZ808270 (study PRJEB31516, sample SAMN03275594) | gut metagenome | biome: mammalia-associated habitat; material: feces | host: Papio cynocephalus | place: Kenya | collected 2012-07-27 ... | reverse complement strand
AGGCACTCGCAAAAGTGCCTATACAAAGGGCTATGCCCTAATTTGAGTACTAACATAAATAAGAATATGTAAGTTTACATTGTCTATTATAATTGTACAACAACGTCTATTATAATTGTACAACAACGCTTATGATACTACATGTAGTCAATCCGATTTACGACTCGGTATTCAGGTACATCATGTTTGACGAGTGTATATCATAAACTATCATTCCTGCATTGCTGAAATATGCTTACTGCCGCAGCTGCTGATTCTAAGATGCGCCAAAACATGAAGATTGCAGTTACGGCAGGCATGAATGAGGCTGATGTGGAGAAGCTATCAGGATTGGCGATATTATATTTGTAGTTATTGCAACATAAGAGAAATCCCTTCATGCCACAATCAACATGAAAGGAATTTGAAATTTACTTTTAAATAATAATTCCAATTCAAGATATTATGTTCAATATCCCATTTTTTCAAGTGCCGTAGCCAACTGGTCTGGACAACTTGTCGATTTAGCGCCGCATGTGATTCCTTTCAGGGCTTTCCTTATTTCTGATGCTTTCTTGCCTATGGCGAGGGCGCAAATGCCTTTGAGATTGCCATTGCAACCACCAACGAAAGAGAGATTGTGGATGATGCCTTCACTGTCGACATCTATAGTGATAAGACGGCTACATGTGCCGCAAGTGTCGTATTCTAAATGATTCATAATATTATGTAAAAGAAAGGAAGGATGCACCAAAAGGAAATTAATAACTTTAAAATCCTTTTGCCACACCCTTCAATACTGGTTATACTTATTTTTTAATCTTCAGCAGGAGCTTCCTCCGGCTTCATATTAGTATAAACATTCTGAACGTCATCGAACTCTTCAAGACGCTCCACCATTTTGTCGATGGTTGCACGCTGCTCGGGATCGAGATCCTTGAGATCATTAGGAACATAGGTGAACTCGCCACCTATATCCTCAAAGCCCTTATCCTCAAGGAACTTCTGAATCTGGGCATAGCACTTCACGTCGTCGCCGTAGATAGTGATTGTACCCTCTTCCTCATCCTCGTCATATTCGTCCTCAACGTTGAAATCGATAAGTTCAAGGATAAGTTCCTCCATGTCTACATCATCCTTCTTCTTGAAGGTGAAGACACACTTATGGTCGAAAAGATAAGACAAAGAACCTGTCGTACCGAGTGTGCCGTTGAACTTATTGAATACTGAGCGAACGTCGCCAACAGTACGAGTGGTGTTGTCAGTCAGAGTGTCAACGAAAACGGCGATGCCATGAGGGCCATATCCCTCGTATGTCACTTCCTTGTATTCGCTCTGATCCTTGCCCATAGCGTTCTTAATAGCACGCTCAATGTTGTCCTTTGGCATGTTCTCACGCTTGCAAGTAGCGATGATAGAACGCAGCGACGGGTTGTTTTCAGGTTCTGGACCGCCAGCCTTCACGGCAATGGCAATCTGCTTACCCAGACGGGTAAATGTCTTGGCCATGTGGCCCCAACGTTTCAGCTTTGTAGCTTTGCGGTATTCAAATGCTCTTCCCATTTTATTATTTTGTTTTTATAAATAAACAAGTTGGTGAATTGTCAAGTAGAAAATTAATTGCTTCAGAGTTGAAGAAGTATCAGAGTTTATAAAGTATTAGCTTGTTTACTTGTATACTCGTCTACTTGTCAGCTTTCCTACTTGACAACTTCAACAAAATTATCTCAACTCAGCACCAAGCTTCTGTTTCAAGTTGCCTATGAGTTTGTTCATGATAGTTTCTATCTGCTTGTCGTTGAGAGTCTTCGTCTCGTCCTGGAGTATAAAGTTGACAGCATAGCTCTTCTTACCCTCAGGGAGATTCTTACCTTCATAGACATCAAACAGTTCTACGCTCTTGAGAAGTTTCTTCTCAGTCTGACGAGCAATCTGCTCTATCTGTTCAAACTGTACGCTCTTGTCAATAAGCAATGCAAGGTCGCGACTTACTGACGGGAACTTGCTAATGTCATGATAGATCACCTCGTTCTTCTTGATGGCGCGCATCAAATTGTTCCAGTTGATATCTGCAAAGAACACGTTTTGGTCGATATCGCTGTTTTTAAGCAGTTTATGACTTACGATTCCAAGTTCGCAGAGAATTTTACCATTGCGAGCCTTCAGCGCGAGTCCCTTGCCGAAAATGTCATTGTCGGATGTTTCCGTCACGACGATGCCTGGATTAACGCCCAAACGCGTAAATATGTTCTGTACATCAGCCTTCAGTTCATAGAAGGAAGAAGCCTCGTCAGCGTGTGCCCAGGAACCTTCAACGCGCTTGCCTGTAATCCAAATGCCGAGGTGCATTTCCTCCGTATATGCCTTGACTGGATCCTCGTCATTCTTCTTCTCTGGCGAGTAGTGATAGCAGTTGCCGAACTCAAAGAAGCGAAGGTTAGGCATCTTGTGGTTGACATTGCGGCAAATACTCTCCAATCCGCCGAAGAGCAAGGTCTGGCGCATCACGCCGAGGTCGGAGCTAAGCGGATTCATTACCTTGACAGTGGTCTCCTCGGTGTAGCGGTTAAGACCAGTGTAGTAAGCAGTCTTGGTAAGAGAGTTGTTCATTATCTCTCGGAACCCACAGCCGACGAGCTGCTCGCCGATGACATTCTGGCGATGGTATGCCTTGTCCTCCTCTCCGAGAATGGTGAGGGAGCTCTTGAGCTGTGTAGGAATCTCAACATTATTATAACCATAGATACGGAGAATATCCTCTACAACGTCGCACGGACGCTGAACGTCAACACGATAAGCAGGAACATCAAGTTCCAAGCCGGTCTCCGTTTCCGACAAAACTTTCATATCGAGACTCTCTGCAATAGAGCGTATCATGTCATTGCCAATCTTCTTTCCTATGAGGCGGTCAACATACTCATAGTCAAGTTGCACGTGAGCATCCTCAATTTTTGTCGGATAGACGTCTTTAATCTCCATGCTTACCTTGCCGCCAGCCAACTGCTTGCAAAGGATGGCAGCCTGCTTGAGTGCGTATAAGATACCATTGGGGTCGATACCACGTTCGAAGCGGTAGCTTGCATCTGTGCTGAGTCCATGGCGACGTGCGCTCTTGCGTATCCAAGTAGGATGGAAGTAGGCACTCTCAAGAACAACGTTCTTTGTCGTATCATACGTACCTGCCCCCTTTCCACCGAATATACCAGCGATACACATTGGCTCCTCGGCATTGCAGATGCTGAGATCGTGCTCTCCGAGGGTGTGCTCCTCACCGTCAAGGGTGACAAACTTTGTGCCTTCAGGCTGAGTGCGAACCACAATCTTATGACCTTTCACCATGTCTGCATCAAAGCAATGCATCGGCTGTCCATATGCCATCATCACGTAGTTGGTGATGTCGACAATGTTGTTGATTGGCCGCAGGCCTATCACCTTCAGTTTGTTCTGAAGCCACTCAGGACTTTCCTTGACGTCGCAGTCCGTAATGCTCACACAAGCGTAACGCTTGCAGGCCTCCGTGTTTTCTATTTCAACTTCTATTGGCAGATCATTGTTGTCCACGCTGAAATCCGAACAGTCGGGACGATGGAGAGACGTCTCATGTCCATTGCGCTTAAGCCAAGCATAGAGGTCGCGAGCCACGCCCCAATGAGAAAGAGCATCTGAGCGATTGGCAGTGATGTCTATCTCTATCACCCAGTCACTCTCCAAATGATAATATTCGGCAGCTGGTTGTCCCACGGGAGCGTCCTCTGGCAACACAATGATACCGTCATGACTTGTACCAACGCCGATTTCGTCCTCTGCACAAATCATGCCAAGACTCTCTACGCCACGAAGTTTCGATTTCTTGATAACAAACTCCTTGTCACCGTCATAGAGCACGCAGCCAAGGTCTGCGACAATTACTTTCTGTCCTGCCGCAACGTTAGGTGCGCCGCAGACAATCTGCTGCGGTTCCCCCTTGCCGAGGTCAACTGTTGTTATATGCAAGTGGTCAGAATTAGGGTGCACCTCGCAAGTCAACACCTTGCCAACGTACAGTCCTTTCAGTCCACCCCTTATTGTCTGTACTTCTTCAAGAGCATCTACTTCGAGTCCGCATGACGTCAGCGCGTCGGCTGTTTCCTGCGGGGTAAGGTCGAAATCGACATACTCCTTTAGCCATTTATATGAAATCTCCATATATGTATTTATAATATTTTTTAAGTATACTCAAAACTTGGTGCAAAGTTAATATTTTTTGGGTAAGTGAACAAAAAACTCCATACATATTTTACACAACAAATGGGGCAGATATGTATATTACAAAAAAAGAGACGCTCATTATTGAGTATCTCTTTTTGTCGGGGCGACAGGATTCGAACCTGCGACCACCTGGTCCCAAACCAGGAGCGCTACCGGACTGCGCTACACCCCGTAATTGCTAAACTAAAAAACTTATAGCTTTAAGCTCTTGCATTGAAAACAGTCGGGGCGACAGGATTCGAACCTGCGACCACCTGGTCCCAAACCAGGAGCGCTACCGGACTGCGCTACACCCCGTTTTTCAATTGCGAGTGCAAAGGTACACATTTTTTTTGACACGAGCAAACTTTCTGATAGCTTTTATCAAAATAATGGTCACAAAGACAATTTTGGAAAGCCACAGCATCCATATCATTGTCTTTGTGACCATAAAAATACGGTCATCAAACATGATTGACCAGTTATATACCAAAAAGGATTAATCCTTTATGATGTCAAGCTCTTTGAATACCTTCTTGAGAATCTGTACACCGCGTTCAACCTGCTCCTCGGTGTGGGTCGCCATAAGTGCGAAGCGCACGAGTGTATCCTGCGGGGCACATGCAGGCGGGATAACGGGATTGATGAACACTCCGTACTCGAAAGCTTTGGCTGTTGCATGGAATGTCTTGTCAACATCATGCACATAAAGCGGAATAATAGGACTCTGCGTCTCGCCAATCTCGAAGCCTTCCTCCTTAAAACGACGGAGAGCATAGCGAGTGACCTTCCAAAGTTTTTCGATACGTTCCGGCTCATTCTGAATAATATGGAGAGCCTCAAGAGCAGCCGCTGTTGCTGCAGGCGTATTGGACGCGCTGAAGATATATGTACGGCAAGTATGGCGTAGATAGTTTATTGTATCCTTGTCGCCGGCGATAAATCCGCCGATGCTCGCCATTGACTTGGAGAACGTACCCATAATAAGGTCCACCTCGTCTGTAAGTCCGAAATAGTCACAAACGCCACGTCCCTGTTTACCGAATACGCCAAGACCATGAGCCTCGTCAACCATGATGGAGCAGTTGTACTTGTGCTTGAGCTCTACTATTTTCGGAAGATTTGCAAGATCGCCTTCCATAGAGAACACGCCGTCTACGACAATAAGTTTCACGGCCTCATGGGGAAGATTCTTGAGCACACGCTCAAGGTCGTCCATGTCGTTGTGTTTGTAATGGAGCTGCGTTGCGAAAGAAAGGCGTCTGCCATCAACGATACTTGCATGGTCGCGGTCATCGCAGATGATATAGTCACCACGTCCAACAACGACAGCAAGCACGCCACTGTTCACGAAGAAGCCCGTGGAGAAGCAGAGTGTCTCATCCTTTCCGATATATTCAGCGAGTTCCTTCTCGAGCTGAACATGGAGATCAAGCGTACCATTCAGGAAGCGACTGCCAGCGCATCCAGAACCGTACTTGTCAAGAGCAGCCTTGGCTGCATCTATAATACGCTGATCACCAGTAAGTCCTGTGTAAGCGTTGGAACCGAACATAAGGACCTTATGTCCGCCCATTTCCACTTCCGTACCCTGCTTGCTCGTTATCTCACGAAAATAGGGATACACGCCTTCTGCCATATATTTCTGCGGAAGGCGATAACTTTTGTATTTCTCTTGTAATTGTCCCATTATGTATTTTTAATAGGTCTATTAACCTAATATTGTTATTTCCAAGGTGCAAAGTTACAAAAAAGATGCAATATAAGTACATTTTCAGCAAGAAAAGTGGCTTTTTGGTAATTTTAATTAAAGAAAACAGGTCATACAACAATAATTTCGTAACTTTGTATCCTATTTTATTGTATACAATATGAAAAAAAGAGCCGTCTTTATCATTAATCTCATTTCCGGAACGTCGGACAAGTCTGCCATTCCCGGAATGATTGACAAATATCTTGACAAAGAAAAATTCGAGTACGAGATTGCCATAACCCAGTATGCTGGCCATGCGTCAGAGATAGCCGCCAAGGCTAAAGACGAAGGAGTAGACATCGTTGTGGCTGTCGGCGGCGACGGCACCGTCAACGAGGTAGCACGCGCCATTGTCCACTCAAATACGGCACTCGGCATAATTCCATGCGGTTCGGGCAACGGACTCGCACGTCATTTGCTTCTGCCGTTGAACGCCCGGAAAGCCATTGACATCATCAACGCTTGTGAGATACGAGATTTAGATTATGGTGTAATCAACGAATTTCCGTTCTTCTGCACATGTGGGATGGGCTTCGACGCCTTTGTAAGCATGAAATTCGCAGAATCAGGCAAACGCGGACCACTCACATACATAGAAAACGTGCTGCGTGAAGGACTAAAATACAAGCCCGAGACATACACCGTTGAGGACGAAAGCGGCGTACACCAGTACAAAGCGTTTCTCATCTCCTGCGCCAACGCCTCGCAATACGGCAACAATGCCTACATTGCTCCGCAAGCATCCATGAGCGACGGACTTATGGACATTATCATCATGGAGCCATTTGACATCTTCGAGGCTCCACAGATTAGCATCGAAATGTTCAACAAGACACTTGACAAGAATTCAAAGATAAAGACCTTTCGCACAAAGAAGCTACACATCCATCGTGACGCTCCAGGCGTAATCCACTACGACGGTGATCCCGTCATGACAGGCAAAGACATTGACGTTGAACTTCATCCTAAAGGCATAAGAATTATCGTCAACCCGTTCGCTGACAAGAGCACACGCAAGCCAAACATGCTTCAGAATGCGGCTGCCGAACTTTTCAACGAGATCAATGACATTCGGGAGGAAATAAACCAACGCGGACGAAGATTTCAACAATGGAGCAAAGCCATGCAGAAGAAGTTAAACATATAATATATATAATATATAGGTATGGGCAGTAGCATGTTTACATTCAAGAAATTCACTGTCTGCCAAGAGCAGTGTGCGATGAAAGTTGGCACTGATGGAGTACTCTTAGGCGCATGGGCAAATGGCGGCAAAGAAATTCTTGACATTGGCACCGGCACGGGGTTGATAGCTCTCATGATGGCTCAGCGTTTTACTGGAGCGCACATAGACGCCGTGGAAATAGACCACGACGCAGCCGAGCAAGCTAAGCAAAATGTGGAGGCATCGCCATTTGCCGACCGCATACAAGTCATGCAGACGCCAATACAACGCTACCCTACCATAAGAAAATATGCTTCCATCGTGTCCAACCCGCCGTTCTTTGTTGATGCCCTTCTCGCCCCTGATGCACGGCGCACAACAGCGCGCCACTCTACAGCTCTGACATATAGCGACCTTTTCACAGCTGTTAAAAGTTTGCTTAGCAGCGATGGCGAGTTCAGCGCCATCATCCCTGCAGAATGTCTGACGGCCTTCACGAGCCAGGCTTACCTCGCAGGCCTCTCAATGACGCGGCGATGTGCCGTTCGCACTACGCCGCGCAAAGTTCCGAAACGCTATCTATTAGCATTCATGCATGCCAACACGTCGCATGATATGGAGATTACAGAGGAATGTATACAATACGCCGACGGCAGCCGTACTGACTGGTACACACGGCTTACTGCCGATTTTTATATTAAATAAAAAAGAAGAGTTCCATATAAAACAAGAAATGAACAAGAGAACAAACACTTCGATACAGATGATTGCCGATTACGACGGTGATGTGACAAATCTGTTTAATGTGAACATTGAGGGCGAACTGCCCATCCTTGCCACACGCAATATGGCAATGTTTCCGGGAGTAATAACGCCTGTACTCATCGGAAGAAGACAGAGCCTCAATCTTCTCAACCAGATACGCAAGCATCCCGACGCCGCTTTCGCCGTATTCTGCCAACACAACCAAGAGATTGAACATCCTTCCGGAGCCGACCTTTTTGAATATGGCGTATATGCCAAACTTGTGAAAGTGCTCGAGATGCCTGGTCCTGGCAATAACGTCACGGCTATCATTCAAGGATTAGGCAGATGCCATTTAAATAAGATAAATGGAACAAAGCCGTTCCTGACGGGTGAGGTGTCGCCCGCCATGGAGGAGATGCCTGCCGTAAACGACAACGAGTTCAAGACGGCCATGGAGGATCTCCGCAACATCACCACAAATTATATAAAACTTAACGAGGACTTGCCCGACGAGTCGCAGTTCGCACTCAACAATATCTCAAACGACGTCATTGCCGTTGATTTCATCTGCACCAACATGCCTTTTGAAATGACGGACAAGGCTGAACTCATAGCCACGCCTTCAATAAAAGAGCGCGTTATCAGCACATTAAAAGTGCTACACAAAGAGATGCAGCTCCTTGAAATAAAGCAGAACATCCGCACAAAGACGAGAGAAGACCTTGACGAACAGCAACGCGAGTATTTCCTTCAACAGCAAATAAAAAACATCAAGGAAGAACTCGGAAAGGGTGAAGGATCTCCTGAGCGAAGAGAACTTGAAGAGAAGGCGAAGACAAAGAAATGGTCGGATGACGTGAAGAAGGTGTTCTTCAAGGAGCTCGACAAACTTGACATGTTCAATCCGCAGAGCCCGGAATACAGCACGCAGTTCAACTATCTCCAGACGATGATAAACCTTCCGTGGGGAGAATACACGAAGGATAATCTCGACCTGAAACGCGCGCAGCGCATTCTCAATCACGACCACTATGGCATGGAGAAGGTGAAGGAGCGCATTCTCGAATATATGGCAGTACTGAAACTGCGCGGCGACCTCAAGTCGCCCATCATCTGTCTCTATGGTCCTCCGGGAGTTGGCAAGACATCGCTCGGAAAGAGCATCGCTGCCGCCATGAAACGCAAGTATGTGCGCATGTCGCTTGGTGGACTCCATGACGAATCGGAAATACGTGGACATCGCCGCACGTACGTAGGCGCCATGCCTGGACGCATCATCAAAAGTCTCCAGAAGGCAGGTTCATCTAACCCCGTATTCATTCTCGACGAGATAGACAAGGTTACGCAGCAAACCGTCAACGGCGATCCTGCGTCTGCCTTGCTCGAAGTGCTCGACCCGGAACAGAACAATGCCTTCCACGACAACTACCTTGACGTCGACTTCGACCTCTCCAAGGTTCTGTTCATTGCCACCGCCAACGACCTCGGCACTATTCCACGCCCATTGCTCGACCGCATGGAACTTATAGAGGTAAGCGGCTACATCACCGAGGAGAAAATAGAGATAGCAAAACGCCATCTCATCCCGCGTGAGATCGACAACTGCGGACTGGATAACAAGAACGAGAAACTGACTTTCACAAAGGCCGCAATAGAAAAAATCATAGAGCAATACACGCGCGAAAGTGGTGTGCGCCAGCTTGAAAAACAATTCAACAAGGCTCTCCGTAAACTTGCCTACAAGAAAACCATCGATGGTATCTTGCCTTACGAGAAAATCACGCCCAACGAGATAGAAGACATGCTCGGCAAGCCACCTTTCTACCGCGACATATACCAGGGCAACTCATACGCAGGTGTGGTTACTGGACTCGCTTGGACAAGCGTCGGCGGAGAAATTCTCTTCATCGAGACATCCCTCAGCAAAGGAAAGGCTGGCAAACTCACGCTCACCGGCAATCTTGGCGACGTTATGAAAGAGTCGGCTGTCATTGCGCTTGAGTATGTGAAGGCCCACATCGACACGCTTGGCGTTGACTATCGTATTTTCGACCACTGGAACATACACATCCACGTACCCGAGGGAGCGACGCCGAAAGACGGTCCTTCTGCAGGCATAACAATAGCCACGTCGATTGCCTCTGCCCTCACACAGCGCAAGGTGCGCAAGAATACGGCAATGACAGGCGAGATAACACTGCGAGGCAAGGTGTTGCCTGTAGGCGGAATAAAAGAAAAGATTCTCGCCGCAAAACGTGCCGGCATCACGGACATCGTCATGTGCAAGGATAACCGCAAGGACATTGAGGAGATTCCCGAGATCTACCGCAAGGGAGTTGAATTCCACTATGTAGAGAATGTGCAGGACGTTTGGAAGTTTGCGCTTACCGACGAAATTGTAGAAAACCCCATCGACTTTAATATAGAAGAAGAGAAAAAATGAAATTTGAACTCCAACATACAGACAACGCCTCTGACGCACGCACTGGCATCATCACTACCGACCACGGACAGATAAAGACTCCTATCTTTATGCCCGTGGGTACGGTTGGCTCGGTGAAGGCTGTGCACTTCTCCGAACTGCGAGAGCAAGTGAAGGCACAGATTATCCTTGGCAACACCTATCATCTCTATCTGCGCCCCGGACTCGACACGCTGCGCAAAGCGGGCGGACTCCACAAGTTCAACACATGGGATCGCCCCATTCTTACTGACTCCGGAGGTTTCCAGGTATTCTCACTTACTGGCATCCGCAAACTTCGTGAGGAGGGTTGCGAATTTCGCTCCCACATCGACGGATCAAAGCATTTCTTCACACCGGAAAACGTCATGGACACGGAACGTATCATCGGTGCCGACATCATGATGGCCCTTGACGAGTGTCCTCCAGGCGAAAGCGACTATGAATACGCAAAGAAAAGCCTCGGACTGACACAACGCTGGTTAGACCGTTGCATAAAGCGCTTCAATGAGACCGAACCGCTCTACGGCTACAACCAAAGCCTCTTCCCTATCGTGCAGGGCTGCAAATACAAGGACTTGCGACGTGAGGCAGCCAAGTTCGTGGCTGACAAGGGAGCCGACGGCAATGCCATCGGCGGTCTCGCTGTCGGTGAGCCTACGGAGGTGATGTACGAGATGATAGAGGTAGTCAATGAGATTCTGCCAAAGGACAAGCCGCGCTACCTTATGGGAGTAGGCACCCCGCAGAACATCCTTGAAGCCATTGAGCGTGGCGTCGACATGTTCGACTGCGTAATGCCTACGCGCAACGGTCGCAACGCAATGTTGTTCACCTACAACGGAACGATGAACATGCGCAACAAGAAATGGGAGCAAGACTTCTCCCCTATCGATCCTGACGGATGCGACATCGACCGCATACACTCAAAGGCATATCTGCACCACCTTTTCAAGGCTGGTGAGCTCCTCGCCATGCAGATTGCAAGCATACACAACCTCGCATTCTACCTGCGACTCGTCACCGACGCAAGAACGCACATTGAGCAGGGTGACTTCGTGCAGTGGAAAAACAGCGTCATTGACAATCTCGGAAGGAGAATATAAAGATGAAAAGAAAGAACATCAAGCGACTGAGACATTGGCTACGCTTTGTGCGGTGGTGTCGTGTCCACACGGCATGGCTGCGCAAATGCGCCAAGTGGTTGTCGGCTAAACTGAGATTCCTGAATGTTGTCAATCCGTTTCACTACATAAAGATTCTCGATTGGTACATCATCAGGAAATTCATCGGAACATACATCTACTCCATCCTACTGATTATCTCCATCAGTATCGTTTTCGACGTCAACGAGAACTTGGCTAAATTCACGCAGTACCATGCTCCGCTAAAGGCCATCGTTTTTGACTATTATGCCAATTTCGTGCCTTACTTTGCCAATCTTTTCAGTCCGCTGTTCGTATTCATCGCCGTTATCTTCTTCACATCCAAGCTGGCATCCAACTCCGAAATCATTTCCATGCTTGCCGCCGGCGTGTCATTCAAGCGCCTTATGAGGCCATACATGATCTCGTGCGTACTCATTTCCGGACTGTCATTTGTCCTCAGCGCCTATGTCATACCGCACGGCACCGTGATTAGACAGAACTTCGAGACGATGTACAAAAACAAGAAGAAGAACACGTCAGCCGACAATGTCATGCTCCAGGTGGATCGCGGCACAATAGCTTACATACAGCATTACGACAACAACCAGAAGCGCGGCTACGGCTTCTCGCTCGACAAGTTTGAGAACAAGAAACTCATCAGCCATCTGACTGCTATGGACGTGCAATACGACACCATTTCCGACTCCAAATATCACTGGACTATCTCCAACTGGAAAATCAGAGAGCTGCGCGGATTGCGCGAGCACATCACCAGCGGTATGAAGCGCGACACCGTAATACAGATGGAACCTACCGACCTTGTTTACTCTAAAGGGCAGCAAGAGACTTTCACAAGCCCAGAACTCAAGGCTTACATCTCTAAGCAACGCAATCGTGGCAGTGGCAATGTCGTGCAATATGAGGTAGAATATCACAAGCGCATAGCATCGTCATTCGCCTCCTTCATCCTTACGACAATAGGTCTGTCGCTGTCGTCACGCAAGAGAAAGGGCGGAATGGGAATGTACCTCGGCATAGGTCTTGCACTAAGTTTCGGCTACATTATGCTTCAGACGATATCGTCAACATTTGCCATAAACGCCAACACGCCCCCGATGCTTGCGGCATGGATTCCAAATCTCATCTTTGCCGTTGTTGCCTACTTCTGCTATAAGAAGGCACCCAACTAACAAATAGCATTTCAACACACATCACAAATAAAAAAAAATCACAGATTAAACATATAATATAATGTATTTCGACGAAACACAACTTAACGACCATGTGCTTGACGCACTCTATGATATGAGATTTGACAAATGCACTCCTATCCAAGAGAAGTGCATTCCGCCAATCCTTGAAGGCCGCGACCTGCTTGGCGTGGCTCAGACAGGTACCGGCAAGACTGCCGCTTATCTGTTGCCCATTCTTTCAAAACTCGACGATGGAGGCTACCCTTCCGACGCCATCAACTGCGTAATAATGAGTCCTACACGTGAGTTGGCACAGCAAATCGACCAAGCAATGCAGGGCTTTGGTTATTACCTCTCGGGCGTAAGCAGCGTCGCTGTATATGGAGGCAACGACGGCAACCGCTACGACCAGGAGCTGAAGAGCTTTCAAATGGGTGCGGATGTTGTCATCGCCACGCCCGGACGCCTTATCAGCCACATCTCGCTTGGCTCTGCCGACCTCAGCAAAGTGAGCTTCTTCGTGCTCGACGAGGCCGACCGCATGCTTGACATGGGCTTCTCCGAAGACATAAAGATGATTGCAAGCAAACTTCCTGCTACTTGCCAAACCATTATGTTCTCAGCCACTATGCCTCAGAAAATCGAGGAGCTTGCAAAGACTCTGCTGAAGAACCCTGTGGAAATAAAAATCGCTGTTAGCCGTCCTGCCGAGAAAATCAAGCAGAGCGCCTACGTTTGCTATGAGACGCAGAAGATTGGCATCATCAAGGATTTGTTCAAGAAAGGCGACCTCAACCGCGTAATTATCTTCTCTGGCAAGAAACAGAAGGTGAAGGCCATCAACCGCGCCCTGCAACAGATGAAAATCAATTCTGGCGAGATGCACTCCGACCTTGAGCAGGCTGAACGCGACGAGATTCTCTACAAGTTCAAGACCGGTCAGATTGACGTGCTTGTAGCCACTGACATCGTGGCACGAGGCATCGACATCGACGACATCGCTATGGTCATCAACTTCGATGTGCCTCACGACCCGGAAGACTACGTTCACCGCATCGGTAGAACTGCTCGCGCCGAGCGCGACGGCATTGCCATCACTTTCGTGAGCGAAGACGAAATCAGCAGCTTCAAACAGATAGAGAAGTTCCTCGGACGTGAGGTGGAGAAGAATCCTCTCCCAGAAGGACTTGGTGAGGCTCCCGACTATAATGCCATCCACAGTAAAGGCGGCAGAGGCAGAGGTAGAGGCGGAAGAAGCAAAGACGGCGAAGGCAGAAACAGTGAAGGTCGCTCGCAGAAAAGAGGGGGCAGACGCAGCGGAGCCGACCGCAAGAACAAAGATGAGAAGGAAAACAGCGTAAGCAAGGAAGACGTACAAAATAAAGAGTCACGCCCCGACAAGGAGAATGTCAATCCTGCCGCTGGCGAGGACACTGCTGCCACACGCAAGAAGCGCAGCCGCAAGCCACGTCGCAAGCCCACTGCCAACAAAGAGCAGCAAGGAAATGAAGCTTCATCTGAAAAGAATGGCAACGCTGAAAACAACAAGCGCAAAACAGAAAACAACAAGCGCAACGCTGAAAACGGCAAGGCTAACGGCGAGCGCAACGCTGACAATCCACAGAAGCGCAACGGAGGGCAGCGCCGTAGACAGCAACGCAAACCAGGAGAGGAGAACGGAAAGAGCAACCGACGCAACACGGAGCGAAAGCCCAAGGTCTCCACGACTGAGAATGTGCCTGCCGTAAAGCAGTCGAGCTCTCTCACACAGATTCTCAAGAAGCCTATTAGCTGGCTGAAGGCGCTTGGAAAGAAAAAGGATTAATTTTTTCATAAGGGATTAATAACATATTAAATATGTACAGAATATTCCTCTTCGCCCTCACCTTTCTGTTTGCGACTGTTGTCTCTAATGCCGACGCCCAGACCAAAAAGCAAGACCTGACGGTGATGTCCTACAACATACGACATGGCGAAGGCATAGACAATAAGACCGACTATCTGCGCACTGCCCATGTCATTTCGTCACAACATCCTGACATGGTGGCGTTGCAGGAGGTTGACAGCGTCACTTCGAGGAGCAACGGCCACGACGTGCTCCTTGAAGTGGCAAACGCAACTGGAATGTATCCTACATTCGCACGTGCCATCAGTTTTGAAGGAGGCTCTTATGGTGTGGGCATCCTCACAAAGACGCAGCCTATCTCTACAACGCGCATTGCACTGCCGGGACGGGAAGAAGCGCGTGTACTGCTCGTTGTCGAACTGCCCGACTATTATTTTGCATGCACCCATCTCTCGCTGACAACCGAGGATCAGATGGCATCAATCGCGACAATCAAGGCTTTTGCCGAAACATTAAATAAGCCTTTGATTATCGCAGGCGATTGGAACGCTCATCCTGACGACGCCTTCATGAGTGACATTCAGCAATACGTTATGGTTCTCGACGACATGACAACCAAGTCGTTTCCTGCCGACTCTCCCAACGAATTGCTTGACTATATCGCTATTTGGAAATCAGCAGACACGTCTTTCAAGCTAAAGACATTTAAAGTAGTAGACGAGCCCATTGCTTCTGACCATCGCCCTGTTGTTGCCAAATTCAAGCTTTGCTCCAAGCAAAAGAAGTAATTCAAGCACTGACAAAAGAAGTAAATGGCAAGAATTTGACAAAAAACGTAATAAGCAATAAAAAAAATTCCAAAAAGTTTTGGAGATTAAAAATAAATGAGTACCTTTGCACTCGCAATCAAGAAAAGAAGTTTATTGCTTAAAGAGGAGGCTCCGTAGCTCAACTGAATAGAGCATCTGACTACGGATCAGAAGGTTGCAGGTTTGAATCCTGCCGGAGTCACTACTTATTTTAAAAGAGGATGTTATTCAGCATCCTCTTTTTTTATTCCCTATTTTATTCCCTATTTTATCACAAATTACTTTATTGCTGTGAATACCAGGCCTTGGCTTTAGCCTCAAACTCTTTGCGTTCGGGGGGGGGGGCTTTCATCACCGTATTTTTCTTGCAGGTGGTCGTCAAATGCCTGAAAAGCAAAAGTCCCACCCTGGTTCGCTGTTCTATGGGAAGCGTGGTGGGAACTGTTACTACAACAGTTTACTAATTCCTTTGGAATATGCAAAATATTTTATGATAATTTTCGCTTAGGCAAATCCCTTGCGGAATAACTGTTTCTTATGGAAGAGAATGTTACTTCTTCAGCATCGGCTCACACGTAAGGTTGACGCCAAGCTTCTTGAAAATCTTCTGGTCGACATCACTGAGCATCACGGTGCAGTGCACCTGGCAACCACGCAACTTAGGCAATTGCTCCAAGGCATGGCGACAATTGTCATCGTTCTCGGAGAGAACGGAGAGAGCTACGAGAACCTCGTCAGTATGCAGACGTGGGTTGTGGCCTCCAAGATAGCTAATCTTTGTGTGCTGTATCGGCTCTATCATCGATTGCGGAAGGAGCTTCAAGCTATGGTCAATGCCAGCGAGATGCTTCATTGTGTTGAGCAGCAATGCTGCCGAGCAGCCAAGCAACTCGCTCGACTTGGCTGTGATAATAGTGCCGTCCTCAAGTTCTATTGCTGCCGACGTATGCCCAGTCAGTTTTTTGTAGTTCTTGGCAGCAGTTGTAGTGCGGCGGAAGTCGGTTGTAATCTTCGCCTGATTGAAGAGCAGCTGTATCTTTGCTATCTCCGACTCGTTGCAAGCACCTCGCGCAAGTTTGTTGGTGGCGTCATAGTAGCGGCGTACAATCTCATTCTTGGAAGCCTCGCAGCAAGCCTCATCGTCACTGATGCAAAAGCCAACCATGTTCACGCCCATGTCCGTTGGCGACTTATATGGATTTGAGCCATAGATACCCTCGAAGAGAGCATTGAGGACTGGGAAAATCTCTATGTCGCGATTGTAGTTGATGGCAATCTTGTTGTAGGCGTCAAGATGGAATGGATCGATCATGTTCACATCGTTGAGGTCGGCAGTGGCAGCCTCGTATGCGATGTTGACGGGATGCTTCAGCGGGAGGTTCCACACGGGGAACGTCTCAAACTTGGCATACCCTGCACGCACGCCACGCTTGTTCTCGTTGTAAAGTTGGCTGAGGCATACAGCCATCTTGCCGCTACCTGGGCCAGGAGCTGTCACTATGACGAGAGGCCGTTCTGTCTCCACATAGTCGTTCTTGCCGAACCCGTCGTCAGAGGCAATTAGGCTGACATTGTGCGGATAGCCTTCAATGAGATAATGGTAATAGGTCTTGATACCCTCACGCTCAAGACGCTGGCGGAAGGCTGTGGCAGCAGGCTGCCCGTTGTAATGAGTTATGACAACCGAGCCCACCATGAAGCCGCGATTCTGAAACTCGCCACGCAAGCGGAGTACATCCTCGTCGTAGGTAATGCCGAGGTCGGCGCGCTTCTTGTTCTTCTCGATGTCGGTGGCACTGATGACGATTACAATCTCTATGCTGTCGCTCAACTTCTGAAACATACGCAGTTTGCTGTCGGGCAGGAAGCCCGGCAACACGCGACTTGCATGATGGTCGTCGAAGAGTTTGCCTCCCAGCTCAAGATAGAGCTTGCCGTCAAATTGTGAGATACGTTCCTTGATGTGCTCAGACTGTATTTTCTGATACTTCTCGTTGTCAAATCCTATTTTCATAAAAGCCAAATAAATTTGCTTGCAAAATTACAAAAAATCGAAAAGAAAATAGCCTATTTAACGTGAATATGGTTATATAGAAAGAAATATAAAGATAAATATGTGCTGTCTCGGGAGAGCTCACCCTAAAACGAATTAAGTGGAAATTCCTCTGTTACAAGGACTTTCCACTTAATCTATTGAGAGTCAAATATTTCTTATTTATCCTCAACAGCAGCCTGCGCCGCAGC
>ERZ808270.707-NODE-707-length-17577-cov-10.915592_pt1 | contig 17577 bp, 9 predicted proteins | sample MGYA00521082_ERZ808270 | MGnify/ENA primary metagenome ERZ808270 (study PRJEB31516, sample SAMN03275594) | gut metagenome | biome: mammalia-associated habitat; material: feces | host: Papio cynocephalus | place: Kenya | collected 2012-07-27 ... | reverse complement strand
TTCAAATGCTTGTCCTCCAGCATCTTCTTGTTCCAAGCCTTTGGTGTGCTGCCGGCGTTGGATAGAAACCTTGCAGGATGAATCATCTCAACGACATCGCAAGCTGTGTAGGCACAATCCATAAAGAGGTTATAAATTGGGCCGTTATAAGTCTTCTGCTCTCCCACGGCATTGTCTTGATATGGCGGATTGCCTATGATGATGTCGGTGTTCATGGCAAGAAGTTCTTTCATTGTCTTTTCTTTCTTTTTATCGTTCAACAAATCGTAAGAATTAAAATGTTCTATAACATTATTTACTGGCAGTCCCAACAGTTCATATACTTTACGTGTAAACTCGTAGGTAAGAGGTGATGTCGGGATGGAATATATAGTGTTTTTCACTTTATCTCCAAATGCCTTGAAGAGCGCGTTGGCAAATTCGCCTTGCTTAGCTGCGATGTCTAAGACCTTGGTGCCTTTTTTAATTCTGTCGGCAGGCAAATATCTTACCATCTTATCGGCCACCCATGCTGGTGTTACCACTTCAGACGTAGAGAGCCTACCGAATTTTTTCATGGCTCTGTCCACTCGCTCACCAGCTGGCACCGACTTGTCGTGCGACAATCTGTTCATGTGCGACACTTTGTAGTCTAAATCGCTCAACACGAAAGGGTTAATGACTTTTCGTATGGTCTGCAACACTTTCTTGTCTATGCCAACATTTCGTGCAATGCGCTTGTTTGCCTCGTTGGAATCAACAACCCTGAGTATGTCGTCGAGCGATGCTACCTTGCTATTGGTGAGGAAAGCGAAGAAGAGGATGAGCGAATAGTATGTTGACAGTTTCTTGTGTAAGTTGTCAACATCATTATTGTTGTCGCTCTTTTCCGTGCTTGTTGCCGCAGTGTCACTTTTGTCATCATCATCTTGTTCGGCATCAGTGTCAATGTCGTCACCATCGCCTTTGTATGCGGGCATCTTTATGCCCTTTTTTGAGTTGATGGGATACAATGTCTTCAAGGCATCAAGGACATCGCTTTCTGAGAGCAAGTTATCGTCAATAGGAATCTCCGTTGCTTCATCCATAATACTCTTGCTGTTGGAATAGGCACTGACAGCTTCAAGGATATCATTTGGCTCCACTTGCCGCAACTTGTCCTTGTTCACGACTATTATAGGCGATATTCGCAATTCTTCGGCTATGCGCTCATTGAGTTTGCTGTTGCCTTTTTTGTCGGTGTTCACATTGTAAATCTGAGCCTTAGTCTCTTGCATCTTGAACATACGCCCAGGCTCGAAATCTACAAGCAACGTTTGCGGCTTCATGTTGTATTTGATGACGTGGCCATTGCCGTCTTTGTACTCTTTTATGTATTGGTTTTGCAGACGGAATATGGCTTGGTCGTATTCTTGTGGCGACGCGCTGTCTTTTAGGAATATCATGGTGTCCCATTGCCTTACAGTGGTTCCTGTCAGCATCCTGTTTACCGTCAGCGTGATGGTCTTGACATTTCGGCTTTCACACTGCTCAATCTTGTCTTTCACATTTTGTATGCCCTTGAATATTTTGTCGTCGTCCACTCCGGCAATGTTCAGTATCTCATATTGTCCAAGACGCTTAAAGTCATTTCTGTGAGCCTTTATCAAAGATTCCATGGCATCGCATGAGGCACGGTAGGGTAGTACTATAACGATGTGGCGGCATAGTTTTCCTGCTTTGATGCGACTGTCGTTGAGAAAGCTGAGAATGTTGCCGTCTTCTTTGCTGCCGTCTATTGCCATAAGCAAGTCGAGCACTTCTTGCCCATGAACGAACAGTTTGTGGAGTCCATTCTTGTTTTTCAAGATAGACTTAGGACGCAGCAACTCATTGAGGGCATACTCAATGTTGCTTTTCTTCAGCTCTTTCATCTTTCGCATTGACGAATCGTTAAGGTTGAACGCAAACCGAATCATTTGCGGAAATCCATAGTAAGGGTTGTCCCATTCGTCGCATTCGTCATCACCAAGATGGTCGGCGTCCCATTGTTCCTTGTCTTTTACAATATCCGAGAATTGGTAGAAGGCGATGATGTCGTCTTTTTCGAACTCACTACCCATCAATATGCGGTATGGTGTGCCAGACAGATGTATCCGAACTCTTGACCGCAAGAGTTTAAGCTCTTCGCTCTTCTCATAATCATCTGATGTCTCAGCATACTTAGCCTCCGACTTTAGCTCGCTCTTGTTTCCCCTCAGCACTTTTCCATACTCTTCAGCTCGTGCGCCATAATGTGTCTCATCGATAAAGAGCATATCCCATTGCCGCGAGAAGACATCCTTGTGCCTTGTCTTGATGGAGTCGCCGCTTAGGTCTTGCAGTGTCAGGAAGACCACGGCACGGTGTCCGTTGTTTAGAGTGTCGTTTATGATGTCTTTATTTCTTCTTAAGCTGTCGGTGTCTATGAAATCAAATCCATCAAAGTTGTTGATGCTTTCAACAGTTCTCTTCCATTCGTCCTTTACATCTGCCTTTCCAGAAACAACAAGTATTGCCTTGTATTTTTTATTGGAAAGGGCGCAACAGAGTGAAGTGAAAGTCTTGCCAAAGCGCATGACGGCATACATCAAGAGGTTTGTTCTGCCTTTCTTTACCGCCTTGGTGAAATTGGACACGGTTTCGGCTTGGTTGGGACGCAAGGCATAAGGCGTGTCACCGCGCCGATAAGTGAATGTCATTGGTGTGGGTCTCTTGTCGAACGTATAGAATTGATACTTGCCTCGGCTCTTCTCGAAATCCAGTTTAATGTCCTTGATGGCCTCTTCCAGGTCTTTGTTGGTGGCATGCTCAAAGAATTCTCTCGAATAGTAGGGCAGGTCTTTAATGTCCGTTGGCAGAAGGCGATGGAAATGCTTTTCATGCTCAAGGAAGTGATGCACTGCGAAATCACGATAATACACTTCATCACTTACTTTTGATATGGACGAATAGGCCTTTTCGAGGTCTGGAAAATATTTGCGCCATTCTGCCAGTCGTTGATCCACAGGACGGTATGTGTCGCCCACTTTCAGGTAGTTTGGTACGGTGCCTGTGGTGAACGCGTATACTTGTGGCTCGACACGCCCTATGATATATTTGTCAAGAATGGTGCCATCCATGCTTATTGCTTATTGTTTAATAGTAGATGATATGGATAAGTGTTGCCCGACTGGAAAGACTTTATCAGCACTGGTATGCCGTTGTGCATGTGTATGTTGTTGGCCTTGCATCCTGGACATGTTTTCCGCTCTTCCTCGCCATACAAGTTGTGGGTAATCACATCGTGGCATGAGTTTGGCACTACGCATTTTAGACCATCCATCTGCCAGATGTTCCATGATATGATGTCGGCAATTTGCTTTAACAATTCGTGTGTGGGGCTCTCGCCGAACTTGTATTCATAGTTGTCGATGAAAGCGTAGAGCAGCGACTCGCGTGCCAACAACAGGTTGTCGCCTTGCCATTCATAGGCAAGGCAATTTTGGTATGCCATGACAGCACCTTTTATCCAATTGTCATGGTTGTCGTTGTTTTCGTTGACGACTCTGAGCTTGCGATCCAAAAATCCTATTCTGTCTTCCAAGCGTATGGCTTGGCCTGTTGTTGTGTCATATCTGCTGGTCATGAATGGAGCCTCGCCACATGTTATCTCCATCCAGCGCAATTTCACATAGTCTTTCCAGGTCTTGCCTTCTGGGAAAGCCACCTTGTCGTGGTTGGTCTCCCATGTCTTGCGGTCTTTGCCAATCTCGCGGTTAAACACGTCTCTTCGCCCGAAGAACCTTTCGTCAATGTTGTTGACCATAAAGTTGCACACCCATGAAGGTGTGAAGATTTCGGCCATTTTCTTTGTGCGTTTGCTTTGTATGACTTTCTTCTTCATCACGCGTGGCATGACGACATCAGCGTGCTCACCCGTGATACGCTCAGCCATTATCTCGTCGTTGTAAGCATATCCGTCACCCAATGGCTCATAGTCGTGGGTAGCCCAAAAAATATGATGCGTTTGACCGTCATTCTTGTATTGTGTCACAGAACGATCGATGAGCAAAATATTCAAGATGTCTATCCCGTAATCTTCCGCCAAGTTGTTCTTTATTGTGTCAAACTCGTTTGCCATTCAATCGTCAGATGATTTCTCTTATTCGTATATCAGCGTTCCCGAAATGCACCAGTAGCTGTTGCTGCCGCCTTCGGGCGCGCCTTGCGGAATCTTCACGCAAAGTGTGTGCTTGCCGGCTTTCAGGTCGCCCACGGGTATGTATTCGGGATTGGTCACCGTGCCTGGACACCAGTTGGAGCGGCTCAGGTCTGATGAGCTGAGGCCGTTGGAGAAGTTGCCGGAGCATGGGTTGTTGTTGCGGTAGGTTCCGCAGTCGTCACGCCATGGTATGAACGTTATCACCTTCTGTCCGTCCACGTAAATGGTGTTGGGCTTTTGGTTGAACTCGTCGCCGCCGTCCCAGCCGCCGTGCCCAGTGGTGAGATAATAGAGGCGTGCGTTCTTCACGTCTTCTTTCAGCTCAAAAGTCGTTGTCAGCGAGTCGTTGAGCATGAATGTGGGGTAGGGCTGTCCTGCCTGTTCCATGTAGTTTACGGTGTTGAACAGTGGCAGTGTCTTCTGCACCTTGTGGTCTCCGTCGGGGTAGTATTTCAGTTTCACGCTCAGCCTGTGGCCCTTTGTGTCCCAGTTGCCTATGTAGGCTCCGATCCACGCTTCGCCCTTGAGCTGCTCGGCAACCGATGTCACCTCTGCCTTATACGTAACGGAGTCTACCCATGTCTGCCCTGGTACCTTGTTGTGGTTGTATTTGCGCACGCCGAATCCAGTGAAGAAGCGCATCAGCTCCAGCGGCACGTCGTATCCTGTCGTCGACGTGAGTCCGTGATAGTCGGTGTCACCGCTATGGAACGACGGCACGCTGTTCAAATCGCGCAGCGCGTCGATAAACGATTGCGCCTTGTCTGTAGGGATCATGAATATGGAACCCGTGCGGTCATACGCGTCGCCATCGGAGTATTGCACGGCTTCCACGAACACCTGGCGGTCGCTCACGCTGTCGGGCAGCTGCACTTTCTTCAGGATCACTGTGCCACCTGCGGCCGCGTAGGTCTTCCCCGCTTCAAGTTGACCGTCGGGCAGTTTGGCGTTGTTGAAGCATATCGTTTGCTGGTCGAACACCGGCACCACGATCACCCCACTTTGGTTGATGGCGTATGAATAGTTGCTCCCGTCAAGGTAATGCCCCCAGTCTGTAGGCAACAATTCTGTAGGCTTTTTCACGGCCTTTATGTTGACAGCCTCCTGAACGGCGTCGCCGTTTCTCACGACGCGCAGCACAAGGCCATCGGGCACGCCGGCCCATGTCTGTGGTGTGCCACGGAAGGCCAAGTCATTGGTATACCACACGTCGATGGTGTTTGAGTTGACTATTGTGCGCACTACCTTGCAGTTGAGGCCAAGGTATTTCTCTTCCTTCACCTCCTTGAATCCCTTGCCATATTCAAACGGAGAGTTGGTGTATACCATCTCGTCGTTTGGCATGATGGCACGGCGATAGCTGCATCGGCGGCTATAGTCGATATAGCTTTCCTGTCGCAGGCGTTTCGTTTTTGGCGCGTCGGCATTTTCCTTTTTCTTGTCCTTCTTGTCTTCTGGCCATACGTTTTCCAGCTTCACCTGGTCGCCGTAAACTTTCATTATGGTGCTTCCGGGACTTACCTTGCCCTTGTATACCGACCGATAGGTCACTTCTATTCCCTTGGCCTTCTTTAGCTTGCTGGCATAGTTTTGCGCTTCGGCAGCCATGCACATTAGCAGGCTGACCATTAGAATGCAGATTTGCTTCATCTGTTGTCTTTTAAATGTTGCGTTGAGTGAAACATTGTGTCATATATGTATGCAAAAATAACCATTTTATTTATGAATGGCAAGAGACTACCGCAATAATTTCTCTTGATGGGTGACACATGGAAAAGTGAAAACAATAATCGGGTGATTATTCTCTGAAGACAATCAGAGGGATAATCACCCGAAAAAATATCCTTACTGGCTGCTGAACTCGCGTGCATGCAAGATATCAGAGCTTCTTGAACTCTGCCAATATCTTGTCGGCGGTGTCTTTCATCTCCTCTTCGGTGAGCTTCACGTGCTTGTGGAAGTCCACGTCGGCCTCCGAGTCGATGGGGATGAGGTGTATGTGAGCGTGGTTAACCTCAAGTCCGAGCACCACCTGAGCCACTTTCTTGCATGGGAACGCGTTGCGGATGGCGATAGCCACCTTCTTGGCGAACACCTCGAAAGCGGCAAGGTCTTTGTCGTCCATGTCGAAGATGTAGTCAACCTCCTTGCGCGGCACCACGAGCGTGTGGGCCTTCTTCACGGGGTTGATGTCGAGGAACGCGTAGAACTTGTCGTCCTCGGCGCATTTGTAGCTGGGTATCTCGCCGGCCGCAATCTTGCTGAAAATAGTAGACATGATTTTATCCTCTCGTTTTGATAATTACCTAAACCTCTTATTCGGCTATGCTAATCTCGTCGACGCGTACTTTTATCGTGCCGCGCGGAATCTTGATCTCAACCACGTCGCCAACCTTCTTGTTGAGCAAGCCCTGGGCGATAGGAGTCTTGATAGATATCTTGCCTTGCTTGAGGTTAGCCTCGCTCTCCGACACGATGGTGTAGGTCATCGACTTGTTGTTCTGCAAGTTGGTGATTTTCACCTTCGACAATATCTGCACCTCATCGGTCTTCAGGCGGCTTGTGTCCACAATTTTGGCGTGCGCTATGGTAAGCTTCATCTCGTTGATTTTAGCCTCAAGATGAGCTTGGGCCTCCTTTGCCGCGTCGTATTCTGAGTTCTCGCTTAAATCTCCCTTGTCGGCTGCCTCGGCAATGGCCGCAGAAGCCTTAGGGCGCTCCACAGACTCAAGTCTGCGTACTTCGGCCACGAGCTTGTCGTAGCCTTCCTGTGACATGTATGCCATGATAAAAACAGTATTAAATAATTAGTTAAATTATTATTATTTATGGAAACAGACATACGAAAAAGAATTCCGACATTCTTTTTGGAATGTCGGAATTCCTTCTCTTACAAGTGTCTTGTTGTCCTCTTGTTTGCAAAGTTAGCCTTTTATGTTGATATTGGCAAACTTTTGTGTGTGATTTTGCTGATTATTTTTCAAAACGGAGCTTTTTTGGTGAATGTCATTGTCTTGCCTGTTGTCGGGTGCCTGAATGTGATGGCCTCGGCGTGAAGGTATAGGCGGTCGCTACCGGTACCGTAGAGCGTGTCACCTTTTATGGGGTCGTCCAAGCCGAGCTTGTGGGCGCAATGCAGTCGGAGCTGATGCGTGCGACCTGTCCTTGGCCACAGCCAAAGGCGATTCGTGTCCACTTGTTTATAATATGTCATCGCCTCTCGTCCATGCTCCATGTCCACGACCTGTCGTGGCCTGTCGTCAAGGTCTGGGCGAATGGGCAGTGAGATAACGCCTTCCTTTGGCGTGCCATACGGCATGGGATGGCTCAATACCGCCACATAGCGTTTCCTTATCTCGTGGTTTGCGAATTGCCGTTGCAGGTCGTGGTAGGCTTGCAAAGTCTTGGCTATTACCATCAGTCCGCTTGTGGCCATGTCGAGCCTGTGCACGATGAGCGGCGACGGACTGTCGGGGAATCGTTGCCTCATGGCGGTGAGCACGCTCGCGCGTCCGCTCTTGCCCGGCACGGAGAGCAGTCCGGCGGGTTTGCACGCTATGCAGATGTCGTTGTCCTCATAAATGGTTTGGAGTCGCGCTATCAAGCCATCGTCTTCGCTTTCGCTCTCCAATGGGTTGTCGTCAATGTCCATGCCTTGCAACATCCATTTGAGTATGGGCTTGCATTTGCCATTGCAAGCTGGGTAGAAATGGAGATGATGCCGCACTTCGCCCTTGGGACTTTCGCCCCACCAGAACATGGCCATGGCCTTAGGGCGCAAGCCGTGAAGGAAGGCATATTGCAGAAGTCGAGGCTCACAGCATTCGCCACTGCCAGCTGGCGGTATGCCTCCACCGCGTATCTCTATCAGGTCCTTGCTCTCGCCCTTGGAGTTGAGCATGCGGAAATGGCGGAAGAGCCACCTTTGCAGGTCATCGCTCTCTTGCCGTCGCAGGGTTCTCAGCCTTGCCAAGCGGTCTTTTTCTTCCAGGATTTCTTTCTCGGATTCCCTTTGCCTGAGCTTCCACCTGTGCAGTTCAGCGTTTTCAAACTGCCGTCGGCTCACGTATTCACCCTCGCTTTCTCCCTCGCGTCTTCCTTTCGTGAAGGTCGGGCGCTTGTCTGCCTTGCGTTCAAGCTGTTGTGCGGAATCAAGGTCCGTGATGCGTGTCGCTTTGGCTTTTATGTCATTGTTCAGTTGGGTTATTTCAGCCTCATGGCGCTTGAAATAACCGTCAGGTTGCAGGTAGTCGAACACGGCTGGCACGAATCCGTCCCAATCGGCACGACCGCATATCTGGCCGCTATAGCCAGCTATGTATTTTACATCTTTTCCCCTTGTCAAGTCGTCGTGTCCATCCACGACCAACACGCCGAACATCTTTCCCTTGCCAATCTCTTTCCTAAAACTGTCGTCCACGCGCTTGTCGCTGAAAGGCGATGGCTTGCCTTCAAGCCAATCGGCCAGTTGCTTGGTCGCGATGAGGCACTCCGGTGATGGGGAATAATAGAAAGGGTTGTTCATGTGTGTCGTGGATGTTCACGTGAAGAGCATGATGAGCATTTGCGCTATCACGACCCTGATAAACATTCCTATGGGGTATACCGACGCATAGGATATGCTTGCCGTGTCGCCCTTGCTGTTTTCGTTGGCGTATCCCAACGCCATTGGGTTAGCCATTGATCCGCATAGGATGCCGCAGATGGTGCCGAAGTCGTATTTGTGTGTATGCAGGGCGATGATGCCTATGATGAGCACAGGTACCACGGTTATTAGGAATCCTATGCCCACCCATGCCAGGCCTTCCGGTCTCAGGATCGTGGTAACGAAGTCCTTGCCGGAGTCGAGTCCGAGGCAAGCAAGGTATAGCGCGAGCCCGAGCCTGCGCAGCATGAGCGACGCCGACCGCGTGGTATAGGATATGATGTGGCTCTTCGGGCCCAGCGCGCCCACGACGATGCCCATTATTATCGGTCCTCCGGCGATGCCGAGACGCAAGCTGCTGTCCATGCCGGGTATGGCTATCGGAATGGTGCCAAGGGCGAGGCCGAGTATTATGCCGAAGAATATGCTGCCAATGTTAGGCTCCTCAAGGGTCTTCACGGAGTTGCCGAAGAAATGCTCTGCGTTGTCGAGGTCTTCGTGCTTGCCCACGATTGTCACCCTGTCGCCGTATTGCAAGCGCAGGTCATCGCTGGCAAGCAGCTTGATGTCGCCACGCACCACGCGGCTCACGTTGACGCCATATCCTGCCCTCATGTGCATGTCCTTGAGGCGCTTGCCGTTGAGACCGGAGCGCGTCACCACGCAAATGCGGCTCTCCACCTTGGCGTCGATGGCGTTCCAGTCCACGTTGCTCTTGTTCCAGTCGTGGTCTTCACGCTTGCCGAAGAGTAGCTCCAGCGACTTCTCGTCGTTCTTGTTGGTCACCACGAGCATGGAGTCGTTGACGTGAATCACCGTGCTCGCCATTGGCACTATGACGTCTTTTCCTCGCCAGATGCGCGATATTATGAACTTCAGCTTTGTGGTGTGCGCGATGTCGGAGATGGTCTTTCCCAAGATGGCCGGGTTGACGGCGAGAAACTGCGCTATGTATGTCTGGTCATCGTCCGACAGCGGCTTGGCCTCCATGTCTTGTGGCTTCACGAAGACCTTCCTTATTATTATCATGGCTATTATCACGCCCACCACGCCGAGAGGGTATGTCACGGCGGTGGCGAGGGCCACGCTGTTGCTTGGCAGCCCGAGGTGTGCGAGGGCTTGCGTGGCAGCGCCAAGCGCGGGCGTGTTGGTGGTGGCGCCGCAGAGCAGGCCTACCATGTCGGGGAGGTTAACGCCCGTGAGTGGGATTAGGACAAGGGAGAACAGCGTGCCGAATATTATCACGGCGAGGCTCCACAGGTTCAGCGTCAAGCCTTCTGAGCGAAGCGAGCCGAAGAAGTTGGGACCAACGTGCAGGCCGAGGCAATAGACGAACATCGACAGTCCGAACGTCTCTATATAGTCGAGGATGTTGTGGTCTATCGACAGTCTCAATTCTCCCGCCAGGATGCCGATGAAGAATACCCAGGCTATGCCGAGCGATATGCCCTTGACCTTGAATTTGCCAAGGAAAAGTCCACACGTGATGATGAGCGATACAATCACCACCGTTTGTATGGAAGAATGGATGGTAAAAAGGGATGAGAAATAGTTCATTGCCTTTTATGGATTGCCGTTTACAAGATGTTGAGATAGTTCTCCAATGGTATTCCAGCGTTCTTGTCCTTGTTGTCCTTGTTGCGGTCTATCAGGGAGTAGACCGCGTCCATGGCCTTCCTCACCGATGGCTTCAGCTCCATGCCGTCGAGCAGGTGGCCAATGAGCACGGCAGAGAAGATGTCGCCTGTGCCGGGGAAGTGCACGGGTATCTCTGTGTACCCTAACAGGAAATGCTCGCCCGTGGCATGGTTGAAACCAGCCACGCAGTGCTGGCCGTCCACCGTGACAGAGGTAATGAGCACCGACTTGGCGCCGTTGGCGTGAAGCCTGTCGAGCAGCATGAAGGCTGTGGCCCTGTCTATCCCCTCAGGGTCATATTGGGTTCCAGTGAGGTAGCAAGCTTCGGTATAGTTGGGGTATATGAGGTCGGCAATCGCGGTCATCTCTTCCATGCTTTGTATTGTCGATGGCGTAACCCCGTTGTAGAGCTTGCCTTCATCGCCCATGATTGGGTCCACGAAGATAGGCGTGCCAAGTTTTTCCTGCTCTTTGCAGTAAGCGGAGATTATCCGCGCCTGGCGCTCGGATGATATGAAGCCAGTGGCTATGGCGTCGAAGCGGAAGCCGAGTTCTTTCCACACCGGGAAGACCCCAGTGATGTAGTCGGTGGTGTCGAGCAGGTTGAACTTGCCGTAGTCGAGCGTGTTAGATACCAATGCGGTGGGCAGGTTGTAGGTGACATGCCCCATGTATGAGAGAATGGGAAGCATGGCCGCCGAAGCCACCTTGCCATAGCCGCATATGTCGTTGATAAGAAGAATCTTTTTCTTAGCCATGAATTTGGAATTGGCTTTAATGATGACATAAAGCTTTATTGGTGCAAAATTACAACAAAAATCTTGCATGGAGTTGGTTTGAGGCTAAACATCCCTCACAGAGTGAGGATTTTTGTGGATTTCCGCATTTTTCTTTCGCAAAGTTAATGCTTTCTGCTTATTCCGCGTAAGATTTTTGCGGATTTCCGCATTTTTCTTTCGCGTCGGCTTCACGCTTGAATCGCGTCGGCTTCACGCTTGAATCGCGATGGCTCTACGCTTGAATCGCGTCGGCTTTACGCTTGAATCGCGATGGCTTTACGCTTGAATGCCGAAACATGACAAAACGCGGCAGGAAAAATGGTCGCGGCAAGATAGCTTTCGCGCTCTATTGAGTTTTAGCTGACAGCAAATAATATCAAAGAATAAAGAAAACTTAAAATAAGGAAAAGGTGTAACAATTCCTTTGCGGTATCGTTTTTTATATGTAGCTTTGAACAAAACAAACCATAAATCTCTACTTTATTATGATGTCATTTCCTGACAACGAATATTGTCTTATCCTCGCTGGTGGAAGAGGCCAGCGCCTATGGCCATGCAGTCGCGATAGCCGTCCGAAGCAGTTCCTGGATTTCTTTGGCACCGGCAGGACGCAAGTGCAGCAGACATGGGACAGGATGGCAAGGATAATATCCCCCGACCATATCTTGCTCAGCACAAACGCGCAATATCTCGACATCGTGAGGCAGCAACTGCCAGAGTTGCCAAGGGAGAACATTCTCGTGGAGCCGATATTGCGAAACACCGCGCCAAGCATGGCGTGGGCGTGCCATCACGTGGCCAAGCTGAACGAGGACGCGGTATTGATAGTGGTGCCCAGCGACCAGCTCATTCTCAATGAGTCCGCTTTCAACAAGAACGTGAAGGCGGCAATGGACTTCGCCGCGTCCCACGACACCTTCGTGGCCATGGGCGTGAAGCCCACGCGGCCAGAGCCGGGTTATGGATACATACAGACCGACAAGTCGATTGAGAAAAACATCTTCAATGTGAGGAGCTTCACGGAGAAGCCAGACAGGGAGTTCGCCAAGATGTTCATGGACAGTGGCGAGTTCTTGTGGAACACCGGCATCTTCGTCGCCAACACCAAGACTACCAAGAAGATGTTCACCAAGTTCTTGCCTACCGTGCTCGCCGCTTTCGACAAGCAGAATCCCAATGCCACGTTTGAGCAGGAGGCGGCTTACATGTCGGAGAGCTTCACGTCGTATCCCAACATATCCATAGAGGCAGGAGTGCTCGACAAGCTCGACAACGTGTGCGTGATGAGCTGCGACTTCGGTTGGGCCGACCTTGGCACGTGGCACGGCATATACGAGGCTTTGCCCAAGAACCATGATGACAACGTGGTCGTCGATTCCGACGTGTACATGGAAAATAGCCACCACAACGTGGTAAAGCTGCCAAAGGGCATCTTGGGTATCATCAGCGGTCTCGAAGGGTTCATCGTGGCGGAGAAAGACAACGTGTTGCTCATCTGCAAGAAGGAAGACTCCTCGGCCTTGGTGCGCAAGTATGTCAACGAGGTGCAATTGAGGAATGGCGACAACTATATTTAAACGCCCTTGGCTTGCACAAATAAGGCTCGCAAGCCTATTCGCCCTTGTCGCCGCGTTGCTGCTGTCTTCGTGCTCTGGCGATCATTCCTATAAGTACAGGATAGGAGTATCGCAGTGTGTTGGTGGCAAGTGGAGAGAGAAGGTCAACGACGAGATGCTATCGGCTCAACACCTCTATGGCAACGAGGTGAAGGTGAGCATTGCCAACGCCAACAACGACTCTCGCCTGCAAGTGAAGCAGATAGACTCCCTTGTGGCCTCAGGTGTCGACCTCATAGTGGTGTCGCCAAACGACATGACTATAGCCCCGGCCATAGTTAGGGCAAGGAAGAATGGCATACCTGTGGTGCTCTTCGACCGCAAGGTGCGCAGCGACGACTACACGGCGTATATTGGCGGCGACAACGTGGAAGCTGGGCGAGCCATGGGTCATTACGCCTTGTCGCTGTTGCGCGTGCGTTCGCTTGACCACGTTCCACGGGTGCTTGAGTTGACAGGAGGCACCACGTCTTCGCCAGCCATCGACCGCCACAGGGGGTTCGCGTCGGTGATGAAAGGCCGGGAAAACATTGATTACAGTTTTGTCGATACCGATTGGTCCACGGAGGTCATTCACGAGACAATGGCCGACTGGCTCGACCGCAACCCCTTGCCCGACATAGTGTTTTGCCATAGCGACCTCGCCGCGAGCGCGGCCTATGATGCCGCCAAGGATAAGGGCGTGGCAGGAAAGATAATGTTTCTCGGCATAGACGGCTTGCCAGGCAAGGGCGAGGGAATAGAGGCCGTGGAGAATGGCAAGTTTGCCGGCACTTACATCTATCCCACCCATGGTGAGGAAATAGTGAGGTTAGCGCTTGACATTTTGCAAGGCAGGAAATTCAAGCGAGATAACTTCATGAAAAGCGTCATCGTCACGCCCGACAACGCTTCCATAATACAGCAAACCAGCATGGAGATGCTCAGGCAAAGCCATGACCTGCTCGTGTTGCAAGACAAGCTTGAAAACTATCTCGGCCTCTATAACACACAACGCACCATAACCATTGTGAGCATCATGGCAATGGCCTTGCTCGTCATAATCGTCTTGCTCGTATGGCGCATGGTGGTCATCACGAGGCGCATAAACCGAAGGGAGAAGAAGATAAATCGTGAGCAGACGCTTTTCTACAACAACGCGCGTCACCAACTGCGCACGCCGCTGACCCTCATCGACGGACCGATAAGGAAACTTGCCGGCAGCACGTCGTTGCGGGCCGATGACCGCACGTTGGTGGACATCTTGAAACGCAACGTGGAGCAGCTCTCACATATAGTTTACGATGTGCTCAACTTCAATCCTGACGTGGCGTCGGACTCTACTACGGACGACAAGGATGAAGAAAAAGACAAGGCTGTCTCCGACACCAACGTGCTGGTGCAGCTTCTTGAAACCACGAGAATGGCCGATGAAAGGGAAGCCGACATTGGCACTGACAATGACAGCGGTCTTCCGACAGTGCTCATAGTTGATGACAACGCCGACATGCGCACATACCTCAGGACTCTCCTCTCCGACAAGTACCACGTGGTTGAGGCTGCCGACGGTGAGAGTGGCCTGAAGGTGGCTCGTGATACCGTGCCCGACCTCATAGTGAGCGACGTGATGATGCCCGTCATGGATGGCTTGCAATTTTGCCGCAAGATAAAAGATGACACCATGACATCCCACATCCCTGTAATCCTCCTCACGGCACGTAGCACGGAGAGCCAGCAAGTGGAGGGCTTGGGCTGTGGGGCAGATGCCTACATGACCAAGCCATTCAGCGCCAACCTGCTCGTGGCGCGTATCGCCAACCTGCTCAAGAGCCGTGCCCAGCTGCGCCACCTCTTCGATGGCAACAAGCAGGAAGGCAAGGCTGAGGAGATGCGGATGGCTTCTACAGACTGTGAGTTTGTCAACAGGTTGATGGACGTGATAAATGACCACATGGCGGAAAGCAACCTCAAGATGGACGACATAGGAGCCGAGATGGGCATAAGCCGCGTGCAACTATACCGCAAGGTGAAAGCCTTGACAAACATGTCGCCAGTGGAGTTTCTCAAGCAGATGCGTCTGAAAAAGGCCACGACAATGCTTTTGCGGACAAACAAGACGGTTTCCGTCATAGCCTACGACATAGGCTTCAGTTCGCCAGCTTATTTCTCCACTTGCTTCAAGAAGCAGTTTGGCAAATACCCTACCGAGTACAGGGAGGAAAATTGCGGCAAGAAGTTATGAAAGATTGTAGCGTGGCAATGCGTGTCGTGGCGTCTTACGCCTGACTGCTAAAAGATAAAGGCTTTTGCCTATTATAAAAATCGTTCAAATGACTTAAAATTGTTTCATGTAACAATTTTGAAACCATTTGAACGATTTTTTTATGTTTTGTATGCTCGCGAAAACTAATTTTGCGGCGTTACTTAAAAACAAATAATCGAAAAACAACTTTAAAAACTATTGGCGATGAGGATACATTCTATCCATCACAGACTTTTGTTGCCATTATTGTTGGCTTTTGTGCATTCGGTTTCGATGTTCGCACAAGGCAACATTACCGTAAAAGGTACGGTGACAGACAACACTGGCGAGCCCATTCTTGGCGCGTCCATCATTCAAAAAGGCACTGGCAACGGTGTGGTGTCCGACCTTGACGGTCATTTCACGCTTGTCGTTCCACAGGGCACGACCCTCAGCATTTCTTACATTGGCTTTGCCTCAAAGGAGGTGAAGGCCGCTCCAAATCTTCAAGTCAAATTAAAGGAATCGGCAAACGACCTCAACGAGGTCGTGGTGACAGGTTATCAGGTGCAACGCAAGGCCGACTTGACCGGCGCGGTGTCTGTCGTGAAGACAGGTGTGCTCACCACGTCGCCAGACGCTGACCCGATGAAATCGTTGCAAGGCAAGGTCGCGGGCATGACCATCACCGGCACTGGCTCGCCAAGTGGTTCGGCGACGGTAAGAATCAGGGGCGTGGGTTCGTTCAACTCTTCCCAAGACCCACTCTACATCGTGGATGGCGTGCCAATGACATCAGGGCTCAACACGCTTAATTCCAACGACATCGAGAGCATGCAAGTGTTGAAAGACGCCGCCTCCGCTTCCATCTATGGCAGTCGCGCCGCGAATGGCGTGATTATCATCACCACGAAGCACGGCAAGAACAACAACAAGGTCAACATCGACTTCACCACAAACCTTACCGCGCAGTTCTATACCAGCCAGTCGAAGATGAAACTCCTCGACACCAAGGGCTATGCCACGGCAATGGCCCAGGCCGCGCTCAACGACGGCATCGACCCCGTGGCTTACGCGAGCAACTACGGCCTTGACCTCAATGCCAAGCAAGGCATAGGCATCAACGTCTGGAACCCTACGACAGGTCAGTATCAAGACTTTACCGTCAACGGTCTTTATGGTGGCTACATCAACAGCAAGCGCACCATGGCATGTTCGGACACCGATTGGGTGGACGCGATTTCACAAACCGGATTCTCGCAAAATTACAACGTGGCTCTGTCGAAGGCTAACGACAAGAGCTCTCAGTTGTTCTCGTTGGGCTACAAGAACAACAAGGGAATATTGAAATATACCGATTTCCAAAGCCTCTCGGCCCGTATGAACACTTCGTTCAACGTCGGCAAGATGGTGACCGTGGGCGAGAATTTCACATTGTCTTATACAAGTCAGGTAGACTCCGCCCCCATGGAGAACGCCTTGAAGATGTCTCCCACAGTGCCTGTCTATGAGACAGACGGCGTCACGTTCGCTGGGCCAGTAGGTGGCATGAGCGACCGCCAGAACCCTCTGCGTGAACTTTACCAAAACAAGGACAATCATCTCGACTACTGGCGACTCTTCGGCAACGCATACGTTGACATCAAGCCTTTAAAGGGTCTCGTGTTCCGTTCCAATTTCGGCATAGACTACACCACGTCGTTCATCAATGCCTTGACACACACGTTCAAGTCGGACATTGTTAACAACAACATAGCCAAGACAGATCTCGGCCAAACCAACAACACCAATTACACGTGGTCCAACACGCTCAACTATCTCTTCGATATCAAGAAGCACCATCATTTCAATGTGCTCTTGGGCTCTGAAATCAACAAGCAGAGCGTCGTGGACTTTCATGCTATCTCGGAAGTGTATTCCATCGAGTCGACCGACTATATGTGGCCTAACGCCGCCACTGGCACCATGAGGAACACTGGCGCCAAGGTCGGCTATCGTCTCGCGTCGTTCTTCGGAAAGGCCGACTACAACTACAACGACTTCCTGCTCGCCTCGTTCACCCTTCGCCACGATGGCAGCTCACGCTTCGGCAAGAACCATCGTTGGGGCGACTTCCCCGCCGCCTCGCTTGGCTTCCGCTTTTCTCAGTTGCTCCACGAGAAATGGCTCGACGATGCCAAGCTTCGACTCTCTTGGGGTAAGACAGGCAACCAGGGCATCGACAACAACGCCCATTATGGCCTGTACGTTACCGATTACGGCTTGGATCGCGTCACGTCGACCGCCTACGACATTTTCCTGCAAGGATCCGGCACGTTCCCCTCAGGCTATCGTGCCACGCAGACAGCCAACGATGACCTGAAATGGGAGACGACGACACAATACAACATAGGTCTCGACTACACCATGTTCAATGGTAGTCTGTACGGCACGGTGGATGCCTATATCAAGAACATCGACGACATGCTCATCAACCC
>ERZ808270.705-NODE-705-length-17591-cov-6.080577_pt1 | contig 17591 bp, 17 predicted proteins | sample MGYA00521082_ERZ808270 | MGnify/ENA primary metagenome ERZ808270 (study PRJEB31516, sample SAMN03275594) | gut metagenome | biome: mammalia-associated habitat; material: feces | host: Papio cynocephalus | place: Kenya | collected 2012-07-27 ... | reverse complement strand
ACTTGATGTTGGATATTTATACAAAATTACAAATTTAAATTAATATACGATGAAGTTCTAAAAAGGAAGGGGTAAGAAAAAGGAGAAGAGGATGAGTCAAAAGAAAGTATTCCTCTTTTCACTCACCCTCTTAAATCATCAGAATCTATATCCAAGCGTAAGCAGAAGCTGATGGTGCTTGTTTGTCACCTCAACAGCGTTGCTTACGTTGTCGTATGCATAAATGTTGCTTGGGTCGGCATAAGACATAAACGGATAGAAGTCGCCCTTCTGACAGCTATACTGATAAGCCAAGTCAACAGACAACTGCTTGTAGCTGTAACCCAAACCTGCCGTGATGCGGTTGATAGCCTTCCAGTTAGTGTAATCTGTAGTTGAACTATAGTACGTGCTGTAAGAATTTGCCGTAGCATCTTTATATCCTGTCTTGTTGTACATTGGCGACACGTAGTTGTATCCAAGGCGAAGAGCCAAACTTGATATAGGCTTGTACTCAACGCCAGCCTTCAATGTGGAAACACCCTTTAGCACACTTTTAATGTTGCTCTTCATCGACTCGTCACGATAGGTTTCCTCATAATAGTTGCCCCAATAGTCATAACTGCCTCCATCATTAACTCGAATGTCAGACGTGCTGTAATCTGTGAACTCGTATGTAACACCCAAAGCGAGATAGTTGCCTACTGTATGACCAAGGCTTGCTCCGAATCGCCACGGCGTGTAGAACTTGTAGTCATAGCGCTCACCTATATTGTCATTTCTGTTGCCGTAGCCCTGCTGAAGACCATTAACGAAGGAAGTGTTGTTGGTGGTGGAGAGATCGTACCATGTCGGTGTGTGTACATAAAGACCAATTCTGAATGGGGAGTCCTCCACAGGACGGAAGATTACACCTGCCTTAACGTCAAAACCCGTACCCGTAATCTTGCGCTCGTCGGCAATGGTAACATCGCCAATAGAATTGTTAGAGGCATTAACGAGGCTTTCCGTATATACAGAATTGTTCTTGTAGTTGACATCATAGAGTCCGAATGTCAAACCCCAGTAGAAACGGTCGTTGACGTTTCCGCTAATGTCAAAATTGTACTCACCAATGTATCCGCTCGCGCCGCGTGCAAAACTGAAACCCGTCGCGTTGTAGAAAGCAGGGGCTATCTTTCCGTTGGCGTCCAATTCGGTACCGCTGCCTGCTATATAATTACCGCCCTCCACGTTGTTGTCGCTCATTCCGATGAGTTGGCTGTTAGCATCGGAAAGCAATCCGTTGCTGTAGAGATAATCGAGCTGGCTGAACGTATAATCAGTAGTCCCATTCCACGTGCTTGTGAGTTTGCCGTTGTTTCTACCAAGACGGTAAACGTCATTATAATTCTTCATAGCCGAAAGCTTGTTCTGCGACGCGTTGTGGAGAGCACCCACGGCTGTAAGGATCTGATTGAAGTTGCGACTCTTATTGTAGCTGACTCCAAAGTTCACGTAAGATTTTCTGCCTGAGCGCATGGAATAGACAAAACCGGCTTGGTCGAAACTCATGTTGGTGCGATCCTTACCTATGTCCTTAGCATCCGACTGCGTGTTGGTTCCAAACGAAAGGTTCACCATACTACGGCGAAACAATCCTATGCCAGCAGGGTTGCTCCCCATTGTGGAAATGTCGGCACCTAAAGCCTCCATGGCTCCACCCATGCCAACATAGCGTGCCGTACCATTAAGGTCTTTTGCCGCGAGTTGCGCGTTATCATAAGTTTCCTGTGCTGTGGCTGCCGTGCCGAGCATTGCCACAGACATCAATGTCAATATTTTCTTCATAATGAAATGAACTAAGAGAATTTCTTTTTATTTCTTGCTTGTTATCTGCGGCTACCGAAGCCGCCACGGCTTCCGCCACCAAAACCGCCACCACGGCCTCCGCCGCCGAATCCTCCTCCGAAACCGCTGCCGAAGGATGAACCACGATTACTACCGAAATTGTTGGAGCGGACTGGTTGGCGCACATTCTGATTAGTGAATGGCTGGTTGTTGTTGGAAGACTGATTATAGTTGCGGCGCTGGCCGAAGCCATTGCGAGAGTTACCCCAGGAATGTGATCTGCGGTTGGCGTTGTCCATGGGCATACCATTATATCTTGGCGAATAAGATCCGCTACGCCCCACAGCCGTCCCGAATCCTCCGAAGGAATGATTGCGTGTACCAGTAGGTCCATTGTAAGAATAATGATAAATCGGCGCATGCCATCCACTCCATCCCCAATAAGGATAGTTCCATCCCCAATAGTCATAGCGCCATGGCGAATACCACCCGCCATACCATCCAGCATAATAGGGAGAATAGAAGGGGTCGTACCATGGATCGTACCAACCATAATAGCCTCTCCAATATGAGTAAGGGTAGCTCCACGAATAGAGTGCAGGATCATAATAGCCATCAAAGCGTCCCATGCGACGTGCGCACTTGAAATCATCATCGTCGTAATAACGCTCTGAACCGGGATATATGGTTATAGTAGAGTCAAGGTCGGCCGTGCCGTACGTGCCGTCACCTTCATGAAACTCAATGATGTCATTACCCAATGAGTCAGTGCCTATCTTCTGATAGTAGCTCTTGAGCTTGCCGCGTCGATTGTACTCGTCGACATCACGGCTTGAGCCGCAATAATAAGGCTGATGGTTGTATTCTGATGTGGGCTCATTTGCAACACTATTCCCTATCGTCTGTTTCTTCGGGACGAAATAGAGATCGTCGTCTTGTGCCAGCATCGTAAGAGGCATGGCGCAGACAAATGCAGAGAACAATAAACGTGTTATCATAATCAATTTGTTTTAAGTTCTACTTTTACAATTGCAAAATTAATGCTATTCTGAATACAAAAATAGGGAAAAACCCTAAAACGTGTTAGGTTTTCCCCTAATTTTAAAAATCTTAACTATATAAGCCGCTATGTCAGCGTCCAACTTACATCACGCCGTCCTCACGCAGCTTAAGTTGCCACTTCCATGCAGATGCAAGAACATCCTCAAGTTTTGACTCAGCCTTCCAGCCAAGCACCTTGTTTGCCTTGGTGCAGTCACCCCAGATCTTCTCGATGTCACCCTCACGACGCGGTCCATAAGCCCAGTTGAGTTTTACGCCCGTTGCCTTCTCGAAGGTCTCAACGATTTCGAGTGTAGAATTGCCTTTGCCCGTGCCAATGTTAAAGTATTCGATAGGCTCTGTCTCTTTGTCAAGCACGCGTGCCATAGCTGCCACATGAGCCTTTGCAAGGTCAACGACATAGATGTAATCGCGGATGCAAGTGCCGTCGGGCGTGTTGTAGTCGTTGCCGAATATGGTCAGCTGCTTTCTTATGCCGATGGCTGTCTGCGTAACATAAGGGATAAGGTTGTTGGGAACGCCATTGGGCAACTCACCAATCTCTGCAGAGGGATGCGCTCCGATCGGGTTGAAATAGCGCAGGACTATGCTCTTGATGGCAGCACCGCTATGAATGTAATCGGCGATGATTTGCTCGTTGATTTCCTTTGTGTTGCCATAAGGAGATGTGGCCTTCTGATGAGGGGCGTCTTCCGTTACGGGGAGATTCTCAGGCTTCGGTTGACCATACACCGTGCAACTTGATGAGAAGATGATGCCCTTCACATTGTGCTTTGGCATAAGCTCAAGCAGATTGACAAGCGACACGATATTGTTACGATAGTAAAGCAATGGTTTCTGAACACTCTCGCCTACAGCCTTTGAAGCAGCGAAATGGATGATACCCTCAATGTCGGGATATTTTTCAAACACAGCTTCTGTGGCAGCCTTGTCGCGCAGGTCAACCTTCTCGAACGCTGGGCGTACGCCCGTGATTTTCTCAATGCCGTCGAGAACCTCAATCTTCGAGTTGGAGAGGTCGTCGACGATTACCACCTTATAACCAGCCTCAATGAGTTCGACGGTTGTGTGCGAACCAATGAAGCCTGTACCACCTGTTACTAAAATTGTCTGTTTCATTTGATAAAGGTTTTAAAATTGTTTATAATTAATCATTATCTGTCAATGTGTAAAAACAGCTCTAAGTCCATTGTCAACGCCACTGAAGCCCATGAAGGCAAGCGAGAGCAGGCCTGCCGTAATGAGCACAATGCTTATGCCTTTCATCCCTTTAGGAACGTCGGTCAATGCTAACTGCTCACGCAGGCCGGCAAACACCACAAGGGCAAGGGCAAATCCAATTGCCGTGGAGAAAGCGTAGACAACACTCTTTACGAGGGTGAAGTCTTTCTGAATAACGAGAATGGCTACACCAAGCACAGCACAATTGGTAGTGATGAGGGGAAGGAAAATGCCCAAAGCCTGATAAAGAGTGGGCGAAATCTTTTTTAATACTATCTCCACCATCTGCACCAATGACGCGATGACAAGAATGAAGGATATGGTCTGCATGTACTCCAAATGCAGAGGAACGAGCACATACACTTGCAGCAGAAAAGTGACAATAGTTGCAAGCGTAAGGACAAATGCCACGGCAGCACCCATTCCGAGAGCCGTGTCTACCTTCTGAGAAACGCCAAGGAAAGGACAGATGCCCAGAAATTGCGAGAGTACAATGTTGTTGACGAAAATCGCCGATATAAAAATCAATATGTATTCCATGACAATGAGCCTATTTCTTAAATTTGTTTACGATTGCTATCAGATAGCCTAAAGTGAGGAATGCTCCTGGAGGCAACACAAAAAGCAGCACATTGGTGCTTTCCGGCAACAGTGAGAAGCCAAATAAAGAGCCACTGCCTATCAGTTCGCGCACGGCTCCAAGCAAAGTAAGCGCGACTGTAAAGCCCAATCCGATGCCGACTCCATCGCACAGACTTGCCAAAGGCGTGTTTTTGCAAGCGAAAGCCTCTGCTCTACCAAGGATGATGCAGTTTACAACAATCAAGGGTATATACAACCCCAAAGCATTGTTGATGGCTGGCAGATAAGCCTCCATGAGCATCTGCAACACGGAGACAAATGTTGCTATGACGACGACAAAAACCGGAATTCTCACCATGTCTGGCACGAGACGCTTTATTAAGGATATCACAAAATTGGAGCAAATAAGCACAAACATCGTTGCCAACCCCATCGACATGCCATTAATTGCTGACGTTGTGGTTGCAAGGGTCGGACACATTCCGAGAAGGAGAACAAATGTTGGGTTCTCCTTGACAACACCATTATATATTATATTAAAGTACTTCATGTCTTCTATTTGCCTTTATTGTTTTCCATTACTACCTCAGCTGCCTGACTAACGGCCTTTAGAAAAGCTCGTGAGGTGATAGTAGATGCTGTTATGGCGTCAATGTCGCCACCATCCTTCTTTACGGTCAAATTACAGTCTTTCGGATTCTTTCCAATGATATCGCCTTTTGCACCTTTCTGGAACCAAGCGGCAGCCTTTGCTCCAAGTCCTGGAGTCTCTGCCGTCTGACGAATTGCATAGCCAAGAATGGTTGCATCATCTCTAAGCCCTACAAGCACAGTCAATTTGCCACCGAAGCCCATCTCTGAAGACTCAACAGCCCATCCAGCTACTTTTTCTGGTTCTATCATCAACTTGTGGACGATAAAGGAGTAACTCTTACCGCCTATAGTTTTGGTGACGGTATTTACAGACACTTCTCTAACTTTCTTTCCTCCCATTACAGAACGTATGTCGTCATTGAGCGACTGCTGTTGCACAAGTTGTTTAGGCTTTTCCGTGATATGGTTGACCCAAGCAAGTATGGCGCCCGTAACCACTGCCGCAGTGACAAGCACTATGACCATATTGGCCATTGAAGACTTTAGCTTTTCCATTATGCCTTTACCTCCCCAAATCTTTTAGGTTTGCAATAGTTATTTATTAGCGGTGTGAAAGCGTTCATAATCAAAATCGCGAATGACATGCCTTCGGGATAAGCTCCCCAGTTACGTATTACAACGGTGAGGAATCCGATTCCCACACCATATACTAATTGTCCCTTGTGTGTCATTGGTGATGTGGTGTAATCAGTAGCCATGAATATGGCACCGAGCATAATACCACCGCTCAACACGACGGCAAACGGATCGGCATAAACAGGAGAGAACAAATGAAGGATTTCGGAAAACACGATGATGACTGTTATTATCGCAACTGGAATGTGCCACGTGATAATCTTCTTCCAAAGCATGAAAGCCAAACCAAGCAACAAAGCCAGCGCACACACTTCACCTAATGCCCCACCACCAGTCGTAATGCTGTCACCGAGAAGAAGATGAAAAGAATCGGGCAACTTGGCAAGAATAGAGCTGTCGCCAGTGTTTATGGCAGTCTTCATTAGGCTCAGTGGAGTTGCTCCTGTCTTTGCGTCAAGATATGACATTTCTTGCCCAATGAACGGCCATGATGTCATCTGCACGGGGAAACTCACGAGCAGGAAGCACCTTCCAACTAAAGCTGGATTGAACAAGTTGCAACCAAGCCCGCCAAAGCTTAACTTTGCAATGCCTATTGCAACCAATGCTCCGATTATAACTATCCATACTGGCATATTGCTCGGAAGATTCATTGCAAGGAGCAAACCAGTAATTACGGCAGAGCCGTCCCAAAGGGTTGATGGTCTGTGAAGTATGAAGCGACTTATTGTCCATTCAAAAAACAGACATGACAAGACGCTTGAGGCACAAACTATGACGGAGCCTATGCCAAAGAAAAAGAAAGAGGCCAACAAGGCAGGAACAAGTGCCAAGACCACTCCATACATATTGCGCCGTATATCGTCTGCGCCATGTATGTGGGGTGACTGGGATATTATAAGATTTGACATCTGTATATAATGTTATTTATCATGTTGTTCTTATCCAAAGGATAGGTCAATGCTTACTTGATTTTATAATAGCCATGACCGACTGCTTTCCAAAGCGTATGTTGTCGAGCAGAGGACGATAGGCTGGGCAGGAGAATTGGCATGAGCCACATTCTATGCACGACGTTATGTGCTCTTTATTTGCCCGATCAAACAGTTTGAGGGAAGAAACCTTTGCAAGCAAGTAAGGTTCAAGTCCCATCGGGCAGGCTTCCACACACTTTGCACAACGTATACAAGGGAACGGATTGTGACGTCGCGCTTCGCGTCCTGATAGAATGGTGATACTATTGGTCCCTTTTACAACCGGTGCATCCAAAGAAACTATAGACTTGCCCATCATCGGACCACCGAAGAGTACTTTGTTATCGCTTACTGGTAAGCCTCCGCAAGAGTCTATGAGTGCAGAAGCTGGCGTACCCATCCTCACGAGAAAATTGCCTGGTTTGGCAAGTTCCTTACCTGTCACTGAGACATAGCGTTCGAAAAGTGGTTTGCCTTTCATTACAGCCTCATAAACGGCAAATGCCGTAGCTACGTTCTGTACGACGGCACCTACTGCAATAGGTATTGCTGGCGGAGGAGGCACTTGGCGACCAAGGACGGCATCGATAAGCTGTTTCTCTCCTCCTTGTGGATACTTTTGCTTCAACGTCACTACTTCTATGCCATCCTTTCCACTCACAGCTTTAGACATGAGTGCGATGGCAGACGGCTTGTTTGCCTCTATTCCTATGTAACCTTTCGTCACACCGACGGCCTTCATGAGAAGTTGTAGACCGACAACTATCTCTTCGGCATGTTCCATCATCAACCTATAGTCAGCTGTAATATATGGCTCACACTCCACTCCATTAAGGATAACACATTCTGCGACAGCATTCTTAGGCGTAAGCTTTATGAATGTAGGGAAACCTGCACCTCCCATTCCAGTTATGCCTGCTGACTTTATACGCTCGACAATGGTTTCGGCAGTCAACTCCGTATGAGACTCTATCGTCTCCAAAGAAGAAGAACGGTCTATGCTTTCCTCCCATTCGTCACCTTCCACATTTATTATGATTGCCGGCTTACGATAGCCAGAGGCGTCAATGATGTCGTCTAATTTTGACACCACTCCCGAAACAGAAGAATAAATTGGCGCAGAAACGAATCCACCGGCTTCTGCAATAAGAGTTCCTACTTTTATTCTGTCTCCCTTAGCAACGACAGGCTTGGCTGGGGCGCCGATATGCTGTGACAACGGAAAGAAGGCTTGTTTAGGCAGCTCAGCCACAATCGTTGGACATTCCGCTGTAAGCTTATTGTCCTTAGGGTGAACGCCGCCTTTTCTAAATGTCTTGAATATCATGATTCGGATTTAATCTGTTTCTGAGGGAAGTTTACACTAACAATGGCACCGCGTGGGCACACACTCTCACATTTGCGGCACAAACGGCATTTAGATGGGTCGATGTAGGCCACGTTGTTTTCTATATGGATGGCTTCGAACTTACATTCTCTCTCGCATTTTCCGCATCCTATGCAAGAATTGGAGCAAGCTTTTACAGCCACTGCTCCCCTATCTTTGTTAATACAAGCCACAAACATGCGACGTTCCTTTACTCCACGAGGACGTAACTCTATGATATTTCTTGGACATGCCGAGGCACACGCGCCACAGGCAGTACAGAGAGTAGAATCCACTTCTGGCAAATGGGTTTCTTTATTAATTTTTATGCCTCCAAAAGAGCAAGCTCTCTCACAATCGCCACAACCGAGACACCCGTAGGCACACGCCGTTTCACCCATGGCGCAAGAATTCTGCGAAGCACATGTCTGAAGACCATCGTAGACTGCTATACTCTTGCGGACATGACAATCGCCATTACAACGCACAACAGCAACGCGCGGCTGCTCTACCTTGACCGCCAAACCGAGTAAGGAGGCTATCTTCCCCATCGTTTCTGAACCGCCGACCGGACATGAAAGGCCATCAATAGAACCGATATCAGCTCCCTTTACAAGAGCAGACGCCATGCCCGAGCATCCTGCGAATCCACAGCCTCCACAATTAGCTTGGGGGAGAAGAGAAGATACTTCACCAATTCTTGGGTCTTCTACAACAGCAAAACGCACGGAACACCAATGTAATACTATGGCAGCCACAAAAGCTATAACGCCAAGCACCAAAAGTGCCGCTAAGATGTAATTCATTATTATTTATTGTATTATTGGTTTTCTATTCTGCACGACTCTCGTTAGTCGTATTCTAAATTTACGCTCTATAATGTTACGAAGCATATATATAATTATGTAATATATTATTAATAAGGCAAACGCAACAAGAGCACTTTTGCTGTCAGAACAGCCAAAGATATTGGCTGCCAAAACAGATATAAGCATAAGTAGCAAAGGAATGAAGAATCCAACGAATACAGCTTTCAAGCCTCCTCTATCAGAAAGTTCGACCTCCACCTCATCACCGACATTACAAAGAACTGACGACTCTTTAAAGACATCGACCACAAGTTTTTTCCCTCCATGAACAAAACATTTTTCCGGATGTTCACATGAAACACATGCAGAGGTTCTCTGAAGACACACTTTCACGCTATTCCCTTCTACGGAATCTACTATTCCTAATCTGCGTGTATTTGAGAAAGAAGCGTTACATTTGTCCATACATTATAAATTCATGTACAATGGTTCAACTTGTTATTTTGTCCTACAAAAGTAATATTATAATTCGTAACAACAAATAATTAATTGATATTTTTCGGGGTTTTGTTTGCATTGTTGATAAAAAAGCGTACATTTGCACATGAAAGACATTATCTCAAAAAACAAAAATAATATGACAAAAGCTTCCGAGCAAACATTGCAACAAATAGAGCGCTTTTTGAAGAAGATTGCACAGAAATTCCCTTCAGGGGAAGATTTGTCGATTGTTACAGACATACATGTACGTGTGTCTCAAGAGAGTGGCGAAATGGTAGCATTCGACGATGACGACAAGGAAATCACCCGTTGCGTAGTTGAAGAATGGATCAACAACAATGACGAGGATTTCTATGAAAACATCGAGCAAATTCTCGTGACGGCTTTCGCGTCGTTATCAACAATTGCTGATAGCCTTGGAATACTCAAGCCATATAGCTTTGTTCTTGAAAACGACGACAAGGAATATGTGGCTGAAATTTACATCGCTGATGACGACACTGTTATTATCGGTAAGGACCTTATGGAAGGTCTTGACAATGATTTAGATTCTTTCCTTGAGACCTTACTGAAAGAAGATAATAAATAACAATAAAAATAAAGATGGGATTGGATTTAAGCAACTTATATTGCGCTTAAACCAATCCCTTCTCTTTTCACATTATACTTTGCATAATTGTGTGTGTTACAATTTAATTGATTTCTTCACACCTTTGCTTTCATTGCTCATTCGGTCGAGAGCTGTAACTACATAAACACACTTCCTTGTACCATCTACATAAGGCAACTTGAAATACTCATTCTCTGTGATAGTTACTATTTTTGTAGGGTCTTCTATATTTACTTTCTCTCCGGCGTCAAAACGATACACTACGTATTTTCTTGCCTCATCTTTCCAACTCTTACCTTTTGGCTTGCTCCAAAAGAGTATTAACCCATCGGGAGTCCATACAGGCTTCACTCTCTTTGGCTTACTTGGAGCCTTGTCGTCAATAAAAGGCATCTTCGGTTGAAGAGCAGGATGACTCCAATATCTTGTACGAAGCATGGTGCCATAGTTACCGATATTGTCAACAACAGCCTTCGCATACCACAATACAGTACCTTGCACATTGGTCATTTGAGAATGTAGCGAAAATTTGGCAGGCATCTGATTGCTTCTCGGATTGTCCACGTCTGCATACTTTACCGTACGTTCCACATCCTCACCAATAAATAATGGACGTGCAGATGCGTAGCGGTTCCACCACTTTATAAGCGTTTTGTAGTCAGCTGCCTTGTGACCAATCTGCCAATAGAGTTGGGGCACGCTATAGTCTATCCAACCATTGTTGACCCAAAGAAGCACATCTGCATAGAGGTCGTCGTAGTTCTGCGTACCATTAGTATGGCTTCCAACAACTACTCCTTCACGTTGGTTTCTATATATACCAAAGGGCGAGATTCCAAACTTTACCCAAGGCTTAAGTTTATGAATACTCTCGCCACATTCTTTTATGAACACGTTAACATTATCACGTCGCCAATCGCCTATGTCTCTTATGCCATTGTTGTATTGTGAGAACTCTTTCTCATCCGGAATCTTAAGACCTGCCACTGGATAAGGATAGAAATAATCGTCCATATGTATGCCATCAATATCATAGCGGGAAACGATATCATCGACAATCTTTATAATATATCGGCGATTTTCCGGAATTCCAGGATTGAGAATGAACAACCCATCATAGGGGAATACATTGCCAGGATGTGTCATCGCAATATGATTAGACGCGAGGGTTGTTGTAAATTTTGTCTTTGCACGATACGGATTCAGCCAAGCATGCAGCTCCATGCCACGCTTATGACATTGTTCAATCATCCACTGCAACGGATCCCAATAAGGAACTGGAGATTTCCCTTGTACTCCAGTCAGGAAGCGACTCCAAGGCTCCAAATCGCTCTTATAAAGAGCATCACATTCTGCACGCACTTGAAAGAATATCGCATTAACTCCGTCACGCTGGAGTTCATCAAGCTGATTCTTAAGCGTGCTTTGCATTTTAGAAGAGGACATTCCTATAAACTGTCCATTCACACATTGTATCCATGCACCTCTAAACTCTCGCTTGCATGGCACGTAATTCTCATTGCCTGCTATTGCCTTCCCTATCCATAGGAAAAAGATAAGCATGAACAGGCCTTTAGTCAAAAGATTTCTTTTCATTATTATGTTGCTTAGAATTTCACATATAGGCATCAGTCGTTAGGAGAAAGTTTCTTTAACACGCTATAGGCCTTGTAAAGTCCAAGTTCACCAGCCTTGCTGAGATCTTCAATTCCTTCACGTTTCAAGCCATTTGCCACCCTTGCAAGTCCGCGATTGTAATAGGCTTCTGCCAATCCGGAATCAATGCTGATGGCACGGGTGTAGTCGTCAATGGCATGGAGATAATCTTTCTTGAGCTGATAGGCACACGCCCTGTTATAATAGAGGTACTGATTGTCACCATCTATACTCAAAGCTCTGCTAAGTTCATCGATTGTAGACGCGATAGCAAATTCTTCAATTTGCATATCTGCCTTCGAGTTATTCCCTAAAGACTTAAGTCCGGCTGAGGCTGATTTAGCAAAATCGTATCTCATTGCCTGACAATATGATTTCTGCCATAAAGCCAATACAGACGTAGAATCAATCGACAGAATAACATCCAAATCGGACAAAGCGGCTTCATAATCCTGTGTAAGGCTCTCTCCTACTGCACGTTGCACAAGAAGAGTCTTCAGCTTTTCATTATTATGAGTCTGACTAATGGAAGATGTTAATGACTCAACCATTGCCAAATATTTCTTTGACTCAGCTTCATCAAGTTTTTCCTTTTGGCTGTTTATATAAAGCAGCCATGTCGGATTAGCATCATTGAAATTCTCGACAACTGGGGCAAACGCTCTATAGGTATGTACGGCATTGCTGTTTTGCACGAACGATAAATGGAACATTGGCATTGTTTGCATATCAGTAGCTTTATCTTGTACCCTACCCCTGTACTCATTTTTGTATTCATGTTCCACATTGTTGTCATCAGAAACTACAATCTGATTGTACTTGTCCATATCTATCTCACTTCTACGCCGCATCTGCTTGCTCTTCGACTTGCTCCAACGAGGCTGGATGCCCAACCGTTTGTTCATTTGGGCTTTTAGAATACGAAATTCGTCAAGTTCTGCCTTTGCGGAGAGACCAAGTCGGCGATAGCAACTGGCGCGTCGCGAAAGACCGGTCCAAAAATTCGGAAACTGCTCAATAACTTTAGAATAGTCACGTATTGCCCCACGTAAATTGCCTGTTTTATCCAAGAGTATAGCTCTGTTGAATATAGCAAGAACGTTCTTAGGTTCAAGCTGAATAACATAGTCAAAATCGTCTATGGCACGGTTGTCATCACCAAGCTGCATACGGAGAAGTCCACGGTTGTAATGTGCGAGAAAATTGTTGGGATCAAGATCAATCGCAGTGTCATAATCGGACATGGCTCCACGCAAGTTGTTGATGTTGTAACGCGCCAAGGCTCTGTTGACATAATTGTTGACATTCTTTGGCTTTAACCTCAGAGATTTGCTCAAATAGATGTCGACCTTTTTCCATTCTGAGCGCGAGAGGGCTATCATGGCTCTTGTGTTCCATGCGTCTGCATCGTATGGAGCAATCTCAAGTCCCTTGTCAAGCCATTTATCTGCAGTCAAAGTGTCTTTTTGAAGCAGATACACCTGAGCCTTTAATGTGTAGGCACTTGCATAGGATTGCCATCTCGTTATAATTGTGTCTAAATCAAGTTGTGCCTGTTTATAGTCCTGTTTCTCAATGCGACACAATGCACGATTGTACCATGCACTTTGGTTTAATGGATTGAGCCTTAAAGAATGTGAATAGTCATCAATTGCATCAGAATATCTTTTTTGTCTGATACGACACAAGCCTCTGAGCTCAAACATATTATATATGTAAGGATTAAGTTCAATTGCCTTAGACACATCAGACTCCGAACCTCTGTAGTCATCCAAATAAAACTTGGCAAGCCCTCGCATGAACCATGGTTCATAAAGGTAGGGCTTGGCAGCAAGTACTTGATTGAAATACTGTATGGACAACACATAGTCCTCGTAATACAATGCACTCTGACCTGACACCATCAAACGATTTGTATTGTATTGTGCGCTGATTTTACAAAATGACAGAACTGCCAGCAAAACAAGAACTAATGTGCGTTTCATAAATAGTATTTATTTCTTTGGAACTTTCGTACGGTAGGTACAACGGAAACGACCGAGCAAAAGATTTTTCAGTTTTCCTCTGATCATCTGTCGGCGCATAGGAGAGATTCTGTCAATGAACATTTTTCCATCAAGATGGTCAAATTCATGCTGCATGACTCGTGCAAGATAACCATCAACCCATTCATCATGTTCAACGAAATCCTCATCTTGATACTTTACGTGTATTCGTGTAGGACGAATAACGTTCTCATGAATTCCTGGAAGGGAAAGACATCCCTCCTCCATCGACTTCTTTTCAGAGTTGTCGTCATATTCAAGTATGTATGGATTTATGAAGGCCTTTCGAAAGCCCTTGTATTCTGGTAAGTCCTCACTTAAAACATCAAGGTCGATAACTACGAGTCGGATATCCAAACCTATCTGTGGGGCAGCAAGACCTATTCCATCACTCTCTGTGAGCGTTTCAAACATGTTGGCTATCAATGTTTTCAAATCAGAATACTGAGAATCGATATCCTGAGACTCTTTACGTAATACAGCATTGCCATACGTATATATAGGTAATATCATAATAAAAATTTATATTCCCTTCATTCGAAGGTAGTCTTGAAGAATTATAGTGGCACTGATTTCATCAACGAGAGCCTTATTTTGGCGCGCTTTCTTGCTTATTCCGCTGTCAATAATAGCCTTATGAGCAAGTACAGAAGTAAACCTCTCATCAAAGTATTCTATAGGAATGTTAGGGACGGCTTTCTTCCATTGCGCAACAAACTGTTTGACACGCTGTAGATTTTCACTCGGATCACCATTCAACTGCCGCGGCTCACCAATTACAACACGCTCCACTGGCTCGCGTTTTATATAATTCTTTAAGAAAGTCATCAAATCACACGTTGCTACTGTCGCCAATCCGCCAGGTATAATCTGAAGCGGATCGGTAACTGCAATACCCGTGCGTTTCTTTCCATAATCTATCGAAAGTATTCGGGCCACTCTTTATTTGTAGTTAATTATAAATACAAAAAGCCTTTTCAAACATTAAAAAGACCTCGTTATTATTTCTTGTAAAGGAGCCAAGCACCTGGATACTCACTTACGAGTTGGTCACGAGAACGTACAGCCTCAGCTTTTGTTGCGAATGTAGCAGCTACAACACGATAAAGGTTGCGCTCAGAATTGTGTACAATCTGCGCATTCTTTCCCTCTGCTTTTAACTTGCTCTGCACGCTTTCAGCGTTGGCTCTTACGCTATATGAACCAACAACTACACTGAAGTTGCTCAATCCTGAACCATCAACAAGTGTGAAGTTCTCTGACTGAACTCTCACATTGTCGGAATTGTCAACAACTGTTGTTTCCGTTGCAGGCTTTTCTACCAAAGGTGTTACAACCGGGGCTTCTTCCTGTACTGGCTGCTCTGCAGGCTGCTCTTGCTTAGCTTGAGCTTTTAAATAAGCTTTTTTGTATGCGCTCTCACTTGACTTACAGCTTGTAAACGCCAATACAACGCAGACACCTGCGCACAAAAACATATTTTTCTTCATATTCTTTGTATTGTTATAAGTTATAATTTATTTTTTATCCAATTTGATGCGAAGTTACAAACTTTCTTATAATTATTAGCCAATTTTGTACATAAAGTTTGTTAAAGCAAGCTTTATAGACATGTATAGGTGGTATTTCTCCTTATAAAACACAAAATCGTAAATTGGAAGTCGCAAAATAATGAACTGTGGAATAAAAAATATAACTCCACAACATCAATGTTTTCTAATTTCTTGCAAAAATATATAGGAAAATTTGGTATTTAAATAAATTATCACTACCTTTGCAGTCGCTTTTAGAGATTAAATGGTTCCGTAGCTCAGTTGGATTAGAGCAACAGCCTTCTAAGCTGTGGGTCCTGGGTTCGAACCCCAGCGGAATCACTTGTGTTCCCAACGGGATCACTGAAAACATTCAAATCAAGCATTTGAAGAAGAGAGGATTTTACTGATGTAAAGTCCTCTTTTTCATTATATTAGCTTTACTTACGGCGGTAAGTGCCACAAAATCAAGAAGTTATTTAGAGGTTTAACACAATGTCTAACTTCACGGTGGGGTCATACTCAATGTGACAGAAGAGGACAGAACGGTACAGAAAAATCCCGAAAGGTGTTACACATTTTGAAAAATGGTGTTACACATTCGGCAAAAAGGTGTTACACGCTCCATGATGGTGTTACACGCTTTCAGCCAAAACCGCTAAATTTCGCTTCGATTGGCATTTCTGTAAGTTAAAGTTTCTTAAACGGAACTTTTCTCCCTTCTCCCCTTTGTTATGATGAAGCCGTCTTAAAACCAAAATGAGATGGAAAACAAATTGGTGACTGTCATTTACGACAGAAGAAAACTTTCTGCGAAGAAAGGCATGGGTTACCTTGAGGTGCGAGTAAACTTAGGGCATAAAGTCCGCAAGTACATCACTCTGTGTTACACCTCTCCCGACAATTGGGAGAAAGAAGCAGCTTCGGATGAAGCCAAGCTCCTTATTAAGAAATGTGAGGACATTCTGATTGCCATGTCTGTACTTGGCGAAGAGTCCAACATCGAAAATTTCAACCGCCACTACTCCGGCGACGACAAGAAGCCTGCGGCTACTAAAGTATTTGAGAAGCCAGTGGTCGAAGTTCTGCCTGACGAGGAGGAAGAAACAAGAGATGTGAAGAAGACCGACAACACCAAGAAGAACTTCATCATTTACATGCAGGTGGCTCTCGACAATGAGGAATTGCGTGAGGGCACGCGCAAGCACAAGCAAGTAGTGATTAACGCTATCAAGGAGTTTGGCGGACTCAATACTTTTGGCGACCTTACGCCGAAGAGTATTCTTGCCTTTGACGCATGGCTCCACAACGGCACCCGTACCGATGTGACGTGCTACGGCTACCATAAGAAGGTACACAAGTGGGTGCGCCAACTATTCCAAATGGGCGAGATTGCGCAGGATCCGTATGAAGCCGTGACGCTGAAGCGAGGCAAGAGCAAGGAACGTGAACCGCTCACGGAACTGGAGCTGAAGATGATGCGCTCGCACAAGTTTGAGGGAAAGCTGGAACGAGTAAGGGATTTGTTCATCTTCGCTGCCTACACCGGTCTGTCATTCTGCGACACGCAAAGCTTCGACTTCCATAGCATGACTAAGAAGGAAGGCAAGATGTACTACATCGACGGAAGCCGTATCAAGACGGAGACCAAGTTCTTCACTCCTATACTGGAGCCAGCCATGAAGGTGCTCGAGAAGTACAACTATGAGTTGCCGAAGATCAGCAACCAAAAGGCGAACGACTATCTGCACGTTATCCGCATGGAGCTGCACCTTAGCCAGAAGCTGACCTTCCATTGCTTGAGTCACAATAAAATCTTTTATTGATTGAATATCAACGAATTAAGTATGTCAAAGAATGTAACTGCTAACGATTTAGAAACGAGCTATATTCTTTTTCTTTCACAACTTTGCAATATACAAAGAACGCTTCGATTGCGAGTGCAAAGATAAATCTAAAATCTGAGAAACTATGTATTTTGCTCTAAATTTATAAAATCTTAAGACTTTATCCCTACCTTCAAACTTTTTTCTGGTTCTTCCGCTTTTTTTGATTAATGTCGCAATTTCATGCAATATATTTAATTACCATTCGTTCATTAGATATAACATAAAAGTATAAACAGATGAAAGTATCATTAAAACAAGGCTATAAACCGCCTTAAAATTCAGTTGGGTTTATCAGAGGATAATTC
>ERZ808270.704-NODE-704-length-17606-cov-3.159307_pt1 | contig 17606 bp, 12 predicted proteins | sample MGYA00521082_ERZ808270 | MGnify/ENA primary metagenome ERZ808270 (study PRJEB31516, sample SAMN03275594) | gut metagenome | biome: mammalia-associated habitat; material: feces | host: Papio cynocephalus | place: Kenya | collected 2012-07-27 ... | reverse complement strand
GCTGTACCAATTTGCGTTTCGTTGGCAGAAAAGTGCGTCAGGCGGTTTTGCATCCGCCGAAGAATTTGCAGTTTGCCGGATACGTGCTGAAAAAGCAGCTGCAGGACGCTTACAGCGGCTGTGATCTGTTCCTCTTCCCGTCCTATGAGGAAACCGAGGGCATCGTGGTTCTGGAGGCACTGGCAATGAAAATCCCAGTGCTGCTCCGCCGGATTCCGGTTTATACAGAGTGGCTGAAAGAAGTGCAGGATGTGTATTTTGCCGGCGATTTACAGGAATTCGAGACAAAAACAGCACAGATATTGCAGGGCAAACTGCCGGATTTGACGGAAAGCGGATACCGTGTCGTACAGAAGAAAGACCTGCCGCGGGTGGGAAAGCAATTGCTGCGGGTATATCAGAGTTGTGTGGAATAGTGTGCGATGAAATGCAGCAGTTCCTGAATGCGTTCCTGGTGTGCTGCTCTGGTGGCATCATCCATGACGGTCTGTTTCTGAAGTTCACGCAGGCGCAGGATTTCCCCGTTGTTGCCGGACATCTCATTGATTGCCTCAACAAACGCCTAAAATGACGCATTTATGCAGAAAATCGGCGCTTGACCTCTTCGAATATATTCTCCTGCACACTCATTTTTCTGTATGCGGAAACAGATGAAATTGCAAAAAGACATACACGGCACATTTGACAATCAAAGAAAAGGCTCAGATGAATGGACTTTCTGATTTTGAAAAAATCCTATTGATTTTTCCTGCAAACTTGTGATATACTAATATAAGCGGAAGTGCTGTATTGTGTGGAGCTATCTGAATCCTGAGATTTGTACAGATAGACCATGCGAATTGCATTTTTCAAAAAATGTTCACTTGAAGAAAATAAGAATAAGGAGAAAAAATGCGAAAAAGAATCCTATCCCTAACCTTGAGTTTTGCCGTTTTATTTTCATCCATGTCAACGGTAAACGTATCTGCGGCAAACGTGGAAGAAACAGCCGGAACGCAGCTGCAAACGATTCTGTTGGACAACGATGGAAAAAATCTGTGGGTAACAGAAAGCTGGGGCGGCGCAAACATTATCCCGAATCCGATCTGGACAACATCCGATCTGTACGATTATTTTTACAACGGCAGTCTGTCGTTTGAGGTGCAGAGCAGCGGACAGACAAGCTTTCCGTTTCGTATCGGCATCACGTCCCATTCTCACAATGAAGATGTGACCGTCAACTGGACAGACCTGGAGAAATATCAGAACGCCGTAACCGCATCCCCGGAATGGACAAGCTATACCTTGCCCTTGAATGATCTGGCAGAGATCATCTCGGAGAAAGGGCTCGACAAGCACAACATTTGGAAAATCAGCGTTGGCGCTGTCCCGTCCGGAGAAACAGCATCGTTCCGCAATATGAAAATATCTTCGGATGATGAGGAAAGGCAGTATCCTTTTATTAAGGTAAACCAGGTGGGATATACCTGTGAGGGCGAGAAAAACGCTAAGGTTTCCTGCTTTGCAAAATTCGGCTCTCTGAGCGGCAAGAAGTATGAGGTTGTAAACAAGGATTCTGGAAAAGTCGCCTATTCGGATATGCTTTCTGACGCTGTCGCAGATGAGACGGTTTCGGGGGAGTCCGTCTACGAGATCAATTTTGATACTGTGACAGATGAAGGCACTTATTTTATCCGGATACCAGATGCAGATCTGAACACATCTGCGCTGACGCCAAGAGATAAGGAAGAAGATCTGAAAACGGATACCATTGTTTCAGTTCCTTTTGCGATCGGGGATGATGTGTACGATGAAATGCTGTCTGATATGAGCAAATACTACTACTATCAGCGGCAGGGGATCGACCTGGAAGAAAAGTATGCCGGGGAGTTCGCAAGAACAAATCTGCACCCCAACGATGTCTCTGTCAGAAGATGGTCAGACAGGGACAACCCCAATGCTGAGACATTTGACGTTTCACAGGGCTGGTACGATGCCGGAGATTACGGGAAATATGTTTCTCCTGCGGCAACTTCGGTCGAAAATCTCCTGCTTGCTTATGAATTTTTCCCGCAGGAATTCCGAAAAATCGACCCCAACATTCCCGAAACGGATAAGACAAGTGACCGGTATTCTGATTCTCCTGCGCTCCTCAGCGAGATCAAATGGGAACTGGATATGCTGCTCAAGCTGGAACGTCCGGACAAGGACGGCTCTTTTTATGTCGCTGCCAATTACAAGGACGGCACAATTTACATAGAAGATACCTTGTACAGTACTTCGGATTATACTTCCGGCGTCCAGGAGACCGACCTGCGTTCTCACCTCGCAACAGCGGATATGGCAGCAATGCTTGCTCATGCGTATCTCGTCTATAAAGACGTTCCGGCGTATGCCGACTTCGCAGAACAATGCCTGGCAACTGCCGTCCGTGCCTGGAACTGGGTCACAGATTCTTCCAACGAGAAACATATGTCCATCGGTGCGGCAAATCGTACCTATACATTCACACAGGAGGAACTGGACAGAAGTATGTACTGGGCAGCCGGTGCTTTGTACCGGGCATCCAAAACTGCCGGAAACAATGCAGATGCGTATGAAAACTATTTGATTGCCAATTGTGAAAACGAAAACGTGAATACCTGCTTTACCGGAAGTTCCCTCGGATACAGCCATAAGGGAAGAGCGTTCCTGGGATTTTTCCACTATCTGTATCAGAATGACGCTCCGTCAGACAAGATAAAAACCGTTTTCAGTAAGTTTGAGCCGTGGAGAAAGCGCATCCTGAATTATGACAGCTTCGGAACAGATTATCCCGACTGGGGCTACTGGTGGGGTTCCAACATGGTTCTTGCACAGAGTTCCATGACGCTGCTGCTCGGCAGTATGATTACAGAGGGGAGTGACAGCATTCCCGATGCGGTGCTGCATTCCAACCAGAGTGCCTTCAACTATATTCTGGGCGTAAACCCGGTATCTTTCAGCTACGTTTCGGGATACGGCGAGAACAGCGTAAAGAATATCTATAGTGCGATCTACTCCAAGGATGCCAAACTCACGCCTTATAAATGCCCGGATGGATACGTGACAGAAGGCGCAAATTCCACAAACAACAGACATCTTTCGAAGTATAACGGCAAATGCTACATGGACAGCGATGCCGAGTGGACGACAAACGAAAACACGATCTACGGCAACGCAGCATTTATTCTGCTGACCGCCGCAGTTATGTCGCAAACGGAGACTGATCCGGTGCAGGGGGATGTCAACGCAGACGGAACGTTCAATATCGCAGATGTTGTCACCCTGCAAAAATGGCTTCTCGCTGTTCCCGGCGTGCAGTTAGCGGACTGGAAAGCCGCAGATCTGTATGCAGACGGGAAAGTAGATGTGCTTGACCTCTGCATGATGCGGCGTGAACTGACAAACAATCAGCAATAAGCGATTGCTAAAAAGCGCCAAATGACACCAGCAAACCCAAAAACCTCTGGCATAATAGCTTAAACAGCAGACTGACTTCGCAATTCAGACGGAGTCAGTTTTGCTATATGTGGAATTTCCAGGTTTGCCTGAAAATTTTACTTTATAAGGAATACACCAAAAATATTTTTTCTCCGATTTGCATTTTCCGCAATTTTATGTTATACTATTTTTCATCATATCCTTGAAAGGAGCCTGCAAATGTGTACAGCTGCAACTTATCAGACGAGTGACTTCTATTTTGGCAGAACCTTAGATTATGAAAGTTCTTACGGCGAGGAAATCGTCATTGTTCCACGAAAGTACAAGCTGCCGTTTCTGCATATGGGTGTATCAAAACAGCACTATGCCATCATCGGCACGGCGCACATCGCCAATGGATATCCGCTTTTCTACGATGCCGTCAACGAAAAAGGGCTTTGTATGGCAGGGCTGAATTTTGTGGGAAATGCCTGCTATGCTGCCCGGACTGCGGATGATTCGGACAATGTGGCGCAGTACGAATTTATCCCCTGGATTCTCAGCCAGTGTGCCGACACAGCCGAGGCAAGAGCGTTTATCCAACGGCTCAATCTCCTGGACACGCCGTTCCATGCGCAGATGCCGGCGGCACAGCTGCACTGGATCATCGCAGACAAAAGCCAGACCATTACGGTGGAATCCATGGCAGACGGAATTCATGTTTATGAAAACCCTGCCGGGGTACTGACGAATAATCCGCCTTTTCCGGAGCAGATGTTCCGGCTCAACGACTATATGCACCTTTCCCCGAAGCAGCCGCAAAACCATTTTTCACCGGAACTGCCGCTGAGATCTTACAGCAGGGGAATGGGCGCACTGGGACTCCCCGGAGACCTTTCTTCCCAGTCTCGTTTTGTGCGTGCCGCTTTTGTCCGGGCAAATTCTGTTTCCGGCAATTCTGAAACGGAAAGCGTCAGCCAGTTTTTCCACATTCTCGGCGCAGTGGATCAGCAGCGTGGCTGCTGCGAAGTCAAAGACGGACAGTATGAGATCACCATTTACACCTCCTGCTGCAATGCAGACAAGGGCATCTACTACTACACTACCTATAACAATCACCAGATCTCTGCGGTCCATATGCACCACGAAAACCTGGACAGCAGTCAGCTTGTCTGCTGTTCCATGCAGACAAAGGAACAGATCTGCCACCAGAACTGAAAGGAGGCGGCACACCGCATATGTCAAAGGTAACCAAACGTGCGCTGGAGCAGTCACTGAAAAACCTGCTGCTGAAAAAGCCGCTGACCAAAATCACCATCGGGGACATCACCGAGGACTGCGGCATCAACCGTATGACCTTTTACTATCACTTCAAAGATATTTACGACCTTGTGGAATGGGCGTGCCTGGAGGATGCCCGGCGTGCGCTGGATGAGAAAAAGACTTACGACACCTGGCAGCAGGGACTTTTGCAGATCTTTGAGGCAGTCCAGGAAAACAAACCGTTTATCTTGAATGTCTACCGCTGTGTCCATCGGGAACAGGTGGAGAAATATCTTCAGCCGCTGGTGGATCAGCTGCTGCTGGACGTTATTGAGGAGGAATCTTCCGGCATGATGATCCGGGAAGAGGACAAGCAGTTCATCGCCAAGGTCTACGCCTATATTTTCATTGGCATCATGCTGGACTGGATCAAGGATGATATGCGGGAATCGCCGCAGGAAATTGTAGTGCGGCTGGGGAAACTGCTGCAAGGTTCGATCTCTGCGGCAATTGCAAGGTTCCGGCTTTGAGCATTGCCGCTTTGGCACAGTACCGCATATAGCCGATACGTGATCGGATGCTGTTTTTATCATTTCTGCATTTTTGATGGATTTTTTTACATTTTCCGGCTCTGTGATAAGTTTTTTATCACAGAGCCTTTTTTGCTGATTGTGAATTCTGAAAATTCGGGTATAATAGAATCATAAGAACACAACCAGCATAAAACGGATATCGTTTTATGAAAATCCAATTTCAAGCTCTGACGTAAGGAGGCATCGTTATGTATTATTCCGCAGGAACTTATGAATCATTTGCACACCCCGAAAAGCCGAAGGACGTGGACAAAAAGTCGGCTTATATCATCGGTACCGGTCTCGCCGGTCTTACCGCAGCTTTTTATCTGGTTCGTGACGGTCAGATGAAGGGCGAACACATTCACTTGCTGGAAAAGCTGGAACTTGCCGGCGGCAGCTGTGACGGACGCAAGGACATCACAAAAGGTTTCTTTATGCGTGGCGGCAGAGAAATGGACAACCATTTTGAAGTCATGTGGGATACATTCCGGGATGTTCCTTCTATCGAAACGCCAAACGTCTCTGTGCTGGACGAATATTACTGGCTGAACAAGCACGACCCCAACTATTCTCTCTGCCGTGCCTCTATTGACCGTGGCAAGGATGCGCACACCGACAAGAAGTTTGCACTGGACAAGGAATCGGCGCTGGCGCTTTCCAAGCTGTTTCTGACACCGGAAAAAGATCTGGAGGACAAAAAGATCTCCGACGTTCTGCCGGATTCGTTCTGGGAGACCAACTTCTGGCTGTACTGGCAGACCATGTTTGCATTTCAGCGCTGGTCCAGTGCGTTGGAAATGAAACGGTATCTGTGCCGCTATGTCCACCACATCGACGGACTGCCGGATTTCAGCGCACTGCGTTTCACCAAATATAACCAGTATGAGAGCATGATTCTGCCGCTGGTAAAATACCTGGAGTCCCACGGTGTCCGGATCGAATACGGCATGGATGTCAGAAATGTGATCATTGAAACGGTCGGCAGCAAGAAGGTTGCCAAGCAGATCGTATACCGCAAGGACGGCAGAGAACAGACCATTGATCTGATCGAGGACGATCTGGTCTTTATCACCAACGGCTGCTGTACAGATACTTCCTGCTACGGCGACCAGACCCATGCGCCGGATCTGTCCCATCTGAAAAACGGATACGGTGAATCGTGGGATTTGTGGAAAGCCATTGCATCGCAGGCAGAACACGGCGAATACGGCAAGCCGGAAGTCTTTTGCAGCGATATTGACGCTACAAACTGGATGAGTGCTACTGTCGCCACCTCGGACGAGGAGATCATCCAGCACATCATCGACGTCTGCAAGCGTGACCCACGCACCGGAAAAGTCACGACCGGCGGTATCGTCACCGTCAAGGACAGCACAGAGAACTGGTATCTCTCCTGGACCATCAACCGCCAGCCGCAGTTCAAATCCCAGGACAAAAACATGGTTCTGGTATGGCTGTATTCTCTGAACACCAACAAGCCCGGAAACTATGTGAAAAAAGCCATGCGGAACTGCACCGGCGAAGAGGTCTGCCGGGAATGGCTCTATCACATTGGCGTACCGGAAGAAAAAATTGACGATCTGGCAAAGAACGCCTGCAATACGACCACCTGCTTTATGCCGTATATCAATGCGTTTTTTCAGCCGAGAAAAGAATCGGATCGTCCCCGTGTCGTTCCGGACGGCGCTGTTAACTTTGCCTTTATCGGACAGTTTGCCGAAACACCGCGTGACACGATCTTCACCACGGAATATTCCATGCGTACCGGTATGGAATCCGTTTACACCCTGCTGGACATTGACCGTGGCGTACCGGAAGTCTGGGGCAGCAAATACGATGTACGGGAACTGCTGCGTGCCTGCTATTACGCCATCGACAAAAAACCGCTCACAGACGAAAATCTTTCCTTTGTGGAAAAGAAACTGCTCAAAATCGTGTTGAAAAAAGTCAAGGGAACGGATATTGAAATACTGCTGAAAAACAGCGGCTTGATCGAATAAGCCCGTTCGCTGCACTCAAAAATGAACCAGCCCGGAATTCCAGTTACAGAATTCCGGGCTGGTTTTGTTTCTCAACGGCAATCACAAAAAGCATCAACAAAGTTGGAAAATAAAATTTCATTCGTGTAGAAAATATTTTTTATTTTAAAAAAGCTTGAAAAAATGTTTCTTTAAGTGATATAATAAAGTTTGGAAGAGACCTTTTGAATCGCAAAAGCAACAGAGAAATCAGGAGAGATAATATGAAGCACATACATTTTGACATTGAAAAAGACGGTTTTTACGGTGCATACTGGGCTTGCGAATCTGGTTCAGATTGTGCAGTCATCGCCATGCTGGGAGATGATCCGGAAGACTATATGGCACGTTCAGCAGTGAAATGGATCTTGCGGCTGGGTGTAAATGTGATGACTATGTCACCTGGGAAAAAAGACTACGGACATCACAACTATCCGTTGGAGCGTGTTGAGACAGCGGTAAAATGGATGAAAGCACACGGCAACAAAAAGATTGGCATTGCCGGAGCATCCACTACCGGAACGCTTGCACTGACAGCGGCGTCTATGTTCCATGACATTAAACTGACCATCGCTATGACCCCAAGCGATTTCATATGGCAGGGCTTTATGCAGGGCAATCGTGACGGTTGTAAGGAATGGCCGATCGAAGGGGAATCCCTCTTTTCTTATGGAGAAAAGCCGCTGCCGTATATGCCGTTCTGCTGTGGACATCCGCAGTATTGGCATAAGATAGAAGAGGAGTCCAAAGAAACCAAAAGCATGATCGCATCCCGTAAGCTGTTCGACGAATCCGAGGCAGCGCATCCCATCACCGAAGCGGAATTTATCAAGGTGGAGAACATTTGCGGCAAACTGCTGATGATCGGGGCAGAAGATGACGTGCTGTGGGATACGGCAAAATATATCCGCCGGATGGAAAAACGTCTTGCCGAAAAACAGCATACCTGTGATGTGGAGGCAGCCGTTTATGAACACGGCACGCACTTTGTTTTCCCGGAGGGAATGCTGAAAACCATGCTGCCCATCGGTTCGGGACTCTTTGTCAATATCGCATTCAAGAACGCCAAGAAATTTTCAAAGGAATGCAAAGAAACCAGAATTGACATTGAACGCCGCATGAGAAATGCCATTGCATCCTGGAAAGCGAAATCATAATGCCAGCAATGCTTCGCGGGCATTTCTGCGTATGCTGAATAAGTGTTTTACATTTGAAAAGAAAAGTGGTATAATAGTCGCAGAAACATCTGTATATTGAGCAGAGGAGTGCGGTAACAATGGAATACACCAAGTTAGGAAACACAGATATTACAATTTCAAAGATATGCGTTGGCTGCATGAGTTTTGGAAAAGCCGGCACAATGCACGACTGGACGCTGAATGAAACTGCCACAGAGTCTGTTGTGAGACACGCCCTGGATCTGGGCATCAACTTTTTTGACACGGCGAACGGCTATTCTGCCGGTACCAGCGAGGAATATCTGGGACGTGCCCTGCAAAAGAACACGCAGCGTGAAAAGGTAGTTATTGCCTCTAAGGTCTACTTTAATCCCGGCAGATTGTCCAGAGCGGCGATTCACCGGGAGATTGACGGCACGCTCCGGCGTCTGGGAACAGATTACCTGGATCTTTACATCATCCATCGCTTTGACTATGAAACGCCTGTTGAAGAGACGATGGAAGCGCTGAATGATCTGGTGCAGGCAGGAAAAGTCCGGGCGCTGGGTGCGTCTGCCATGTATGGCTACCAGTTTTATAATATGCAGCTGGCGGCAAAAGAACACGGCTGGGCGCAGTTCCAGGCAATGGAAAACCACTATAATCTGCTGTATCGGGAGGACGAGCGGGAACTGATCCCCATTTGTAAGCAGATGGGCGTATCGCTTATGCCGTATAGTCCGCTTGCCGCAGGACATCTGGCACGTTCCACCTGGAACGGGAATACCTGCCGCAGCAAGACCGACCGTGTTGCCATGGGCAAATATGACCGCACAGAAGAGCAGGACATGAAAATTGTAGCCCGTGTTGCAGAACTGGCAGAACGCTATGGCGTAAAGATGCAGCAGATTGCACTGGCATGGCACTGGGCAAAAGGCGTTGCATCGCCCATCGTCGGCGCAACGAAGTCCGCTTATCTGGATGATGCTGCCGGCGCTCTTGCAGTCCGGCTGACAGAAGGGGACATGGCATACCTGGAAGAACCATATGTGCCGCACCGAATCGTAGGTGCGATCGACCACAACCCAGCAGAGGGTGTTATGCTGCTGGATGAGAAAAAGTGATCTGTAACCATAAGAAAAAGGGCATCGGTTTCAAGTAAACCGATGCCCTTTTTTGCGTGATGTAAGTTTGAACTATAGTACCAGCAAAAGGGAGCCTGCCGTCAGCAAAACCAGTCCAATGCCGGAACGCCGGTTCAGCCGTTCTTTCAGTACCAGACCAGAGAAAGCGACCGTTATCAGAATGCTCAGCTTGTCAATGGGGACGACAACGCTCGCCGGACCGTCCTGCAATGCCCGGTAATAACACAGCCAGGACAGCCCGGTGGTCAGACCGGACAGTCCCAGGAAAAGCAAATCTTTCTGGTTCAAGCCGTGCATACTGTGCTGTTGTCCGGTGACAAACACCATGACCCATGCCATCACCAGTACAACGCACGTCCGAATCGCCGTGCCAAGGTTGGAGTCAATGTCCTGGATGCCCACTTTTCCCAGGATCGAAGTCAGACTGGCAAACACAGCAGAAAGGACGGCATAGAACAGCCATCCTTTTTTAGAAGAAACGGTTTTCGGATCGCCGCTGTGTTTGGGCAGCATGAGGAACGTTCCTGCGCCGATGAGCAGCATACAGCAGAGTTTCAGCCATGTCAGCGACTCTCCCAGCAAGAGAAACGCCAGCAGCATTGTGAGAATCGTACTGGATTTGTCGATGGGAGCGACCTGGCTCACATCGCCCAGCTGCAGCGCCTTGAAGTAGCATAGCCAGCTTGCGCCAGTGGCACAGCCGGAAAGCAGCAGGAACACCAGTGCCTTTCCCGATATGGAACCGATTCCGGAAAGCGCACCGGTCAGCAGTACCATCAGCCAGGAAAACAGCAGCACAATGATCGTCCGCAGCGCTGTAGCAATAGTGGAATTGATGTGCTGCATCCCGATTTTTGCCAGAACTGCAGTCACGCCGGCAAACAAGGCAGAACCGCAGGCAAAAAGCAACCACATATAGAATTCATCTCCTAATCAGGCATGAAAGCGGTAGCCTGCACCCCATACCGTTTCAATATATTTCGGATGGGATGGATCTTCCTCCAGCTTTTCCCGCAGGCGGTTGATATGTACGGCAACCGTAGCATTGTCGCCCAGCGCATCCATGCCCCAGATGCGCTCGTATAAGGTTTCCCGGTCGAATACCGTATCCGCATTGGTCACCAGGAACAGCAGCAGTTCATACTCTTTGTTTTTCAGATTGATCTCCTGTTCCTGGACGAATACCCGGTGGATCTTGGGACAGATCCGGATTGCCCCCGCCGTGATATCCTGCTGTATTTCCTGCGGTACTTTCAGCCGTTTATAGGTGGCGATGTGTGCCTGCACTCTTGCCACAAGTTCACTGGGGGAGAAGGGCTTGACAATATAATCATCTGCTCCCAGACCCAATCCCCGGATTTTGTCGATGTCCTCTTTTTTTGCCGTCACCATAAGGATCGGGATGTCCAGCCGTTCTCGCAGCTTTCGGCACAGTGTGAACCCGTCCAGCTGCGGCAGCATCAGATCCAGCAAAATCAGATCGAACGATTCTTTCTGCGTCAGATTCAGTCCGGAGACGCCGTCTGTGGCAATGGACACGGTGAAGCCGTTGATTTCCAGATAGTCCCGTTCGATTTCTGCAATGGCAGCATCGTCTTCAATAATACAGATATGGCTCATGGTTTCGCCTCCTCCTTTGGGATGGTCAGCAGAATCCGCAGTCCCTTGGGCTGTACATTCTCCGCCCGAACGGAACCGCCGAACCGTTCCAGAATTTTTGCCGTAATGGCGAGGCCCAGTCCGCTGCCTTTCTGCGGATTGCTCCGGGACGGGTCGCTGCGATAGAACACGTCAAACAGCTTGGGCAGCGCCTCTTCCGGCACACCCGGACCGTTGTCCGTGATGGAAATCGTAGCATCCGATGGTGTCTCCGTGCAGCCGATGCGCACCCGGACTTCCGGATCCTCCTTGTACTTCAAGCTGTTTTCCAGCAGATTGAGGATCGCATTACGAAACTGTACCGGATCGGCGCAGACAACACAGTCTGTGGGGATGTCGTCCAGCACAACTGTCATGCCCTGTCTGGCGTATTCTTCCGCATTGGCGGCAACCAGACTGTGCAGCGCCTCTGCAACAGGGATCGGCTCCGGATAGAACGGGTTGTCTCCCAGATCCAGCTTGGAGAAGAGGAACAGCTTGTCTACCATGCGGTCGATGTCGTTTGCCTTTTCCCGGATGGTCTGCATATATCTCTGCTGACGCTCCGGTGTCTGTGCAACGCCCTCGATCAGTCCCTCGATGTAGGCTTTGATAGAGGTCAGAGGTGTCCGCAGATCGTGGGAGATGCCGGCAATCAGTTCCTTGCGGTTTCGTTCTTCCCGTTCCGTCTGCGCAATGGACTGCTGCAAGCGTTCTGCCATCTGGTTGAAGTCCTGGCAGACCGGGAGAAACTCATCCTTGTTGGAATAGCGGATGCGGTACGCCAGATTGCCGTCCTGTATCTCGTGTACGCTGGAGATCAGAATGTCCAGAGGCTTTTCGATCTTCCGGAACACAAACTTTGTCAGAAACCGGTTTGTAACAAGGACTGCGATTACAATTAAAATAATCAAAACGGCGATCAGATACTTTACGATCATTTCGTTCCAGCTGCTTTCATGCACCGGTGCAAAGAAAGCAATATAAATGATGTAGTTATGGTCATCTATGGTGATCGGCTCTACATATACGTTGCCATTGGAAAGCATATACAGCGGCATTTCCGCCAGGTCTTCGTGCCGGTCGCCCATGGAACAAACCAGGGCATCTCCATCATAGATCTGTAGTTGAATGCTCTGGGTCTGCACATACTTTTCTACGGTTTGGTACAGATGAGAATCCGTAAGCACCTTATGATCGGTTTGCAGAAACTCTTCTGCCCGCTTTACCAGGAGATGTTCCAGATATACGGTATTTTCTCCATGCACCGTTTCATCCATGGCTTGCTTGTAGAAAAGATTCACAAACAGCAGCATGGAAAGCGCCAGGATCAGAACGCTGACCAGCGCCGGGATCAGCAGCATAAAGAGGTTCGAAAGAAACAGCCGTTTTTTGATCGTCAATCTGCACAGCTCCTTTCCAGGCGTGTTACCTTACACTTCATTATAACACATTACATTTCATTCGTCAATTTCCGCCTTGTCCCGGAAAATTGTCTTTGCCAGGGTACGCTCCGTCAGAATCGCCACAATAGCAAGGAGAACGAAGAACAGCAAAGTTACAGGGGTGGGGACAGCCAGATGCACGATGTCCAGATGGAGCAGGTGATTTTGCAGCCACAGGCAAACAGCAATGGCGGCATAGAATCCAATCGCAGAGGTCACAGCAAAAAACGCTTTGATTTTTGTGAAAGGCTGACACATTTTGAAAACACCGGCAAGCCCGACTGTACCGATCAGCAGGAACAGCAGCGCATTTGCCTGGGTCTGTTCACCGGACAGTCCGAATAAGCCCATTGCGTGGAAGAGCAGATAGAACAGGAAGCATACACCAATGGCAATGGCATTCGGTGCGGCTCGCCGGATCGCCTCCGGCAGAAACTGGGTGCGCACCGGACGGGAATCCGGCAGGAAAGACAGGAAAAAGGACGGATATCCCTCGATAATCAGGTCAATCAGCGTGATCTGGATGGGAACAAAAGGGAATGGGGTATTGGTCAGCAGACAGATGGCACAGAGCAGGATGGAGTACAGCGTTTTAATGAAAAAAACGCCTGCAGATCGTGTGACATTGTGTACCACTCGTCTGCCCTCCAGCAACACGTCCTTCAGTACGGCGAAGTCGGAGTCCAGCAGCACCAGCTGTGCTGTCTGCCGTGCGGCATCGCTGCCTTGTCCCACGGAAATGCTGCAGTCTGCCTCTTTCAGCGCCAGCAGGTCGTTTACGCCGTCGCCTGTCATAGCGACTGTGTGCTTCTGTCGGTGGAATGCCTGTATCAGCTGTTTTTTCTGCTGCGGCGTTACTCTGCCGAAAACGGTATAGTGCTGTGCCGCTGCGTCGATCTCAGATTCCTCTACAGTTCGCATATCCACCCAGCGGTCTCCGTGCAAGATGCCTGCCTGCTGTGCGACAGCCGAGGCGGTAACCGGATTGTCACCGGAGATCAGCTTGACGGAAACGCCCTCTTTCTGGAAATTTGCAATTGTTTTTGCAGCGTTGGCACGAAGCGGATCGGTCAGCACGATCACCGCCAGCAGCTGTACCTCCGGCAGGGGATGTCCTTTCTGCACCGGCTGCTGTGTGATGCCTGTCAGCAGGACACGCTTGCCTTCCTTCTGGTATGCGGAGATCTCCGGCGGCATCTGATCCGGGCAAAGCTTTTCCGGTGCGCCGGTCACAAAAATCCCTGCGCCGGCAAAGGTCATGGCGCTCCATTTCCGATCCGAAGAAAACGGGATCTGATCGATAACACGCAGCGTATCCATACCCTTGAAATAGGCGTGCATCGCCTGGAATGTCGCATTGTTGTCCTGTGTGTGTGTCAGAAAATTCCCCATCCACTCGTGGAATTTGTCTGCATCCGTTCCCGGGAACAGGTCGGCTTTTTCCACCTGCATTTTGCCCTCGGTCAGCGTACCGGTTTTGTCCAGGCAAAGCACATCCACGTGTGCCAGATTTTCCAGGGAGTAGAGATCCTGCACCAGTACATTTTTCTTGGAAAGGCTAATGATGCCGGCTGCCAGGCTGACGCTGATCAGCAGATACAGCCCTTTCGGCAGCATTCCCAGCAGTCCGGCAGAAGTGCCTACCACGGCATCATACAGGGAGCTGTCCCGGAACAGCAGCGCCTCCGCAAACAGCAGAATGCCCAGGGGTACGATGCAGAAACTGGTCAGACGGGTAACTTTCTGCATAGAGCCGACCAGTTCGGAGTGCATGGCTTTTGTCTTTTTTGCCTCCTTGGTCAGCTTGGAGGCATAGCTGTCACTGCCCACACGGAGAACGGTGGCACGGCAGGTGCCGCTGATAACAGAACTGCCGGACAGCAGGGAATCGCCTGCCTTTTTGTAGACTGCATCCGATTCGCCGGTGAGCAGGGACTCGTTGACCTCGATGCCGCCGTCTGTGACAACGGCATCGGCGCAGATCTGGTTGCCGCTTTCCAGGAGCAGAATATCCTGTTCCTGCACTTCTGCAATGGGAACAGAGCGCAGTTCGCCGTTTCGTTCGATTTTGGCGTTCGACTGAGACAAAAGCGTCAGCTTTTCGATCAGCCGCTTGGCTTTCAGTTCCTGTGCAATGCCGATGATGATGTTCAATGCGACCACCGGAACAAAAAATAAGTTTGACCATGCGTGAACAAAGATCAGCGCAATGGCAATCAGCAGATTCAGCAGGTTGAACAGGGTACAGATGTTGTCCCGTAAGATCTGTCCCGTTGTTTTTGCAGCAGTTTCGCTGGCTTTGCGTTTCATATGCAGACTTCCTTTCCATTTGCGGGTGTGTATATTTTCTCTACTCTTAGTGTATCCGGTTTGCTGTAAGAGCGCATAAACCAAAGTTAAACAGAAGATAAAATCGGACATCTGCGCAGAGAAACAGAAAAGTCAATAGGCACACTCCATCTTAATATACGCTCCCCTAACAGGGGAGCTGGCAAGCCGTAGGCTTGACTGAGGGGTCATTCCTTTATGTCACCCCAAACCACCCACACTCCGCAAACAAAAACAGGAAAACAACATTTTCCCACACAAAAGTTCACAAAGAATCGCTGCGATTTCCGTGAAAAACGCATAAATTTTAGAAAAGAGCAAAAGCAAAGCAAATACGCTTGTAATTTGCGTCGAAAAATGTTATAATTATGATGTGTTTCATATAATAAACGTGAAAGCAAATGAAACACTTTTTGCTTTCAAAACAAAAGGAGGAATTTTATGCAATTTCAAAAGAAGATTCCCAAACGGTTGCTTAGCTTTGTGACGGCACTGACCACGGGAATTTCAGCCGCTGGAATTACCAGTACTTTCCAAATCGGGGGGTATTCGCAAGTGCAGAAGATGCGCATAGCTATGATGAGAACGGCTTTTGCACAACGCACAGCGATGGCACTTGTGATGCGCCGTACCAGTCAACAAAGGGTTCAATTACCAACGCCGGTCAGCTCTACTGGGCTGCTGGTCTTGTAAACGGCACTCTGAAAGATGGAACTAAGCAAAATATGAAGCAGCCATTTACCTTGACGAAAGATATTGATCTGCAGGCTGGTGTTAAGGATGGCGAATCTCCGAGAAAATGGATTCCAATTGGATACAAGTGCGCTTACACAGGAACGTTCGATGGCAAGGGACATACTGTCTCTGGCATGAATATTGATATCACTGTTACAGATAACAACGATGTTGCAGACATTGGATTTATTGGATTGAAAAATGATCGTAATAGTGATAGTGGAAATTCAATTCAAAATTTGTCAGTGGAAGGAACGATTAAAGTCACCAGCACTGCAACTACTACAGAGATCTATGGTATCGGCGGCGTGGCTGGTGCTATAGGAAACTCATTTCAATCCAATTATTCTTTTCGGGGTTCAATCGAAGTTGATTCAACAAATCCATATGCTGTTGGCGGTGTGTTCGGCGGATCATCCGGAATGTCATTGAGTGCAACGAATGTCTATAGCGATGTTGCCATTACAACAAATGGTTCTGGTGCGAAATATGTTGGCGGTATCCTTGGATATTGCGGAATTGGAAATTGTTATGAAATGAATCTTACTACGCTAAAAAATTGCTATACCAAAGGAACCGAGAATGGGACAGCAATCAATAAAATTTATGGTGGCATTCATGATGGCGCGTATCGTTGCGATGTTTCCAACAGCTACTACCTCTCTGACACAGAAACTGAAGAGAGCGATGGCGTTTCCGGCAAAACCGCCAACCAGTTCAAAATCGGCGAAGTGGCATATCTGCTGAACGGCAGTTCTTCCGATAATCCCGGATTTTACCAGAACCTGGATAACGGCGAAGCTGTAGATGATTTTCCGGTGCTGAACAGCACACATGGTACAGTTTACGCAGAGGCAGACTGCGTTGGAAACCTCATTGGTTCTGGCAACTATAGAAATACTCCTTTTCCAGACAACCACGCCTGGGACGAGGACGGTTTCTGCACAAGAGACGCTACCCACTACCAGCCGGCAACGCAGAACGAGAACGGTACATACGAGATTGCCAATGCCGGTCAGCTGTACTGGTTTGCGTCTGAGGTGAATGGCGGTAATAGTCAGATAAACGCTGTCCTCACAAAGGATATCGTGGTCAACAAAAACGTTCTGGATGAGAACCTTGAACTTGTATCCAATTACGATGATTTCAGACTATGGACACCGATTGGTTACACTTCTCCTCATTATTATGTGGACGCTGTGTTCGATGGACAGGGACATACCGTCAGCGGACTGTACTATAAAGAGGAAAGCAATGACACAAGCCTTAATGCTGGTTTGTTTGGATATGTGAATAATGTCAAGATTCAAAATGTCGGCGTAGTCGATTCCTATTTCTATAACGCCTTCAATGGTTCTATTGTTGGTGGTATTGCTGGAACTATCAGTGATTCAACTATTCAGAATTGCTATAGTATCAGCAATATCTATGGTGGGGTCGCTGGTGGTATTTGCGGCATAGACAATAGCAGTTCCATTGAAAATTGTTACAGCAGCAGCAAAATTTCGGGTACAGGCGCTTTCGGTGGCATTGCAGGAGAAGCTGGCGGTGAAATAACAAATTGTTATTTTAACAAAGACATTTTTTCTGGTGATGCTTATGCACCTTCATCCATTCCTTCTGCCATCAGTAAAGTCGAGGGCAAAACCACCGCCCAGTTCGCCAGCGGCGAAGTCTGCTACCTGCTGAACGGCGGCAAATCGGATGCAACTGTTGCATTCTACCAGACCATCGGCAAGGACGACTATCCGGTTCTGGACAGCACCCACAAGGTGGTGTATGCGGACACAGACTGCGGCGGCACTGCGCTGAACTGCACCAACGACTCGAAAGTTTCCCAATCCGATCACGACTGGGACGACAACGGTTTCTGCAAAAACTA
>ERZ808270.703-NODE-703-length-17608-cov-3.602119_pt1 | contig 17608 bp, 14 predicted proteins | sample MGYA00521082_ERZ808270 | MGnify/ENA primary metagenome ERZ808270 (study PRJEB31516, sample SAMN03275594) | gut metagenome | biome: mammalia-associated habitat; material: feces | host: Papio cynocephalus | place: Kenya | collected 2012-07-27 ... | reverse complement strand
GTGATCCAGCTGGGAGCGATTCTTGCGGTTGTTGTTCTGTTCTGGAGCCAGATCTGGCCGTTTGGCAGAAAAAATAACGTGGCACCTTTGACGAAACGCGGACCGGGAGTATGGATCAAAACGGATATTTTTAAATTGTGGTTTCATATTCTGGTTTCCACCGTTCCGGCAGCGGTGATCGGTGTTCTTGCGGACGACTGGGTGGAAGAACATTTTTACAATTATAAAATGGTGTCCGTCATGTTGATTCTGTTTGGTATTGCGTTTATTCTGATCGAGAATTCCCATAAAGGGAAAAATTCCAGAATCAACACGCTTGCGGATATCGGTTATGATACGGCACTTTTTATCGGTCTGTTTCAGTTGATCGCTGCGATTTTTCCGGGAACATCCCGGTCCGGTGCAACGATTGTCGGAGCACTTTTGATCGGAGTGTCCAGAACTGTTGCGGCAGAGTATACGTTTTTCCTTGCCATTCCGGTTATGTTTGGTGCCAGCGTCTTAAAGATTGCAAAGTTTGGACTGGATTTTTCGACATCCGAGGTCGTTATCCTGTTTGTGGGATGTGTCATTGCATTTGCGGTTTCCCTGATTGTTATCCGTTTTCTGATGGGATATATTAAAAAACATGATTTCAAGGTGTTTGGATATTACCGGATCATTCTTGGTGTTTTTGTGCTGGCGTGTGGATTTTTAGGGGCATTACATGCTTAAATTATATATTCAGCCGGTTCATATTCTGTGTTCCGAAGAAGAGGCGCTATCACTGTCTCTTCTTGTGGAAAGCCGCAGGGAGAAAGTAAGAATGATAAAAGGAGAAGAAAACCGCAGCAGATCCATTGCGGCGGGCCTTCTGCTCCGGCATATGCTGTTGGAAGAACAGATTCCGTACGCAGAAGAATCTTTCCGACTGGGGGAACATGGAAAGCCGCGTCTGAAAAAAGATGGGGTTTTCTTTAATTTAAGCCATGCGGGAGCATATGTGGCGGGAGCACTGTCGGATGTCCCGGTAGGTGTGGATGTGGAACAGCAGAACCGTTTTTTGCAGGAAACCCGCAACCGGAAGCTTGCAAAGCGGATATTAACAGAAGCGGAATGGAACCGGTGGAAAGAAACCGGGGATGATCTGCAGGAACTGCTCCGGTTCTGGACAAGAAAAGAGAGTTATGTGAAAATGACCGGGGAAGGAATGTCAAAGGCGTTTGGTACCGTGGATACGATACATGGGAAATACTATAAAGAAGTTCCATTGGGAACGCCAAAAGACAGATATCTGATCAGTGTCTGTACACGAGAAGATAGGACTTGCGATTTTGTATGTAAAATGTTAGATTAATATCTGGAGGCAGAATATGCATGATGAATTAACAAAAAAGGATATTGAAAAAATGGAGGCAGAGATCGAGCACCGGAAGCTGGTGGTTCGAAAGGAGGCCCTCGAAGATGTAAAAGAAGCACGTGCTCAGGGAGATCTGAGTGAGAATTTTGAATATAAGGCAGCCAAAAAGTTCAAAAATGAAAATGAAAGCCGCATCCGTTATCTGGAAAAAATGATCAAGACAGCAGTGATTGTTTCCGAAGACTCTCCGGAAGATGAAGTTGGAATGAACAATACCATCGATATTTATTTTGAAGAGGACGATGTGACGGAAACGTATAAACTGGTGACAACGGTCAGAAGTAATTCACTGAAAAATCTGATCAGCCGGGAATCACCGCTTGGCGCAGCCATTTTCGGGCATAAAGTCGGAGATCGCTGTGAAGTTCATGTAAATGATAATTATTCCTATTTTGTACAGATTAAGCGTATTGTCAATACTGTGGACGACGGCACAGATGAGCTTCGAAAATTTTAACAACAGGAGAAAAAAATGAAAGTATCTGAAATTTTAAAGAAGAATGAGGTGACAATCTCATGTGAGATTTTCCCGCCAAAACAGGGAGCACAGCTGCAGAATTACAAGGCAATCGCAGCAGAAATCGCAAAGTTGAAACCGGCATATATCAGCTGTACATATGGAGCAACCGGCGGAACAAGTGATTATACCGTAGAGATCGCAGATGCGATCAACTCCTACGGAGTACCGGCAATTGCACATCTGACCTGTGTCTCTTCCACAAGAGAAAAAGTACATACCGTAATCAGTGAGCTGAAAGAGCGTGGAATCGAAAACATCCTTGCACTTCGCGGGGACATTCCGACAAACACAGATTTTCCGCTTCCGGATCAGTATCACCATGCGATTGAACTGATCCGCGAGATCAAAGAGTCAGGAGACTTCTGTATCGGTGGTGCATGTTATCCGGAGGGACATCCGGAGGCTGCCAATATGAATGAAGATCTGGATCATCTGAAAGAAAAAGTGGATGCAGGCTGTGAATATCTGACCACACAGATGTTTTTTGACAATAACATTTACTATCGTTTTCTGTATAAGGCACTTGCAAAAGGAATTGATGTTCCGGTGACCGCCGGAATCATGCCGGTTACCAATGCAGCACAGGTGAAGAGAACGATTTCCCTGACCGGAAATCTGGTTCCTGCAAAATTTTTAAGTATTGTTGATCGTTTTGGGGACAACCCTGCAGCCATGAAGCAGGCAGGAATTGCCTATGCAACCGAGCAGATAATTGATCTGATTGCCAACGGAGTCAATCACATTCATATTTATTCTATGAATAAACCGGATGTCGCAGCGGCGATTATGAACAATCTGTCACAGATTTATGTGAGAGAGTAGGCGTAAAAAATGAAGAAAAAAGAAGAACAGCTGATCCATAAAGTGACCGATATGATACAAAAAACACGGGAAGGAAAACTGCACTGGGATATTCAGTGCCAGACTACCGAGTACAACGATCCGGCGAAGAAACCTGTGGAAACCGAAGATGGTGAGAATTGGGTGATTGATGAGTGTTTTGTTTCCTATCACTGTATGTATCAGGAAAAAGAATTTCTGCTGATTTCCTATGAGCAGATTTATACCTGTGGGGAGAAAAAGAAGTCCTGCAATTTAATTTTCCTGCCACCGCTTGGCGTTCGTTTCTTTGATGTGGATGTTCTGGCTCCATATGCAGTGGAGGCGGATCAGATGCTGATCTACGAAGTACATATGCTGTGGCTGACAGTGCTTGAGCAGTATAAAAAAGATCCACAGAGTATTGAACTGGATGTGACAGGACGCGAGCTGGTACTGCAGCAATAAAAAAATCGAAAATTTACTGGAATTTTTATAATCAACAAGGCTGTTATTCTATATATTTATTATAGAGTAACAGCCTTTAAAAATATAAGTGAATTTTTTATTTTATATATTTCTTGATTTTTACAATGCGTTCCCATTTTTCGGGAAATCCCATGGTTTTAAGTATTTTTTGATGTATAGGATGCTTTTTAAAGCATATTTTTAAATCGTGGAAAAGGAGCCGAAAATCTTTATCTGATAATAACAATTTTAGGATGATAACCTGCGCATAAAGATCATTTTTGCCATAGCTGTAACGTCCTTTTTCTTTTGGAATCAGCAACCGTTCAAAAATGTCTCTATCTAACAAGGCATCTTTGGTTCGAAAATCAAATAAACGATCGTTGTGGGCGCAAACATTTCTGAACTTTGTCATAACTGCCAACATTTTTCCGAGTTCATTTACTTTTAATGGTCCAAAATCCTGACAGACTCTAATTTGTATACGTCCCTTTTGACAAATATATATTTTCGATACTTGCCCAATTGTTAAAACATTCATTAGAACCCATAAAGGAACATATCCATATGTAGTCATATAATGGCGAATATAAACATAATCACTATCATTTCGTAATTGTCCGGACATAATTTTCATCATTTTATTTATGACGTTTTTCTTTTTGCCTATATAATCATAATTTTTTTATTTAGGTAATCAAATTGTAAATCACCATATTCTTTGCAAAAATGATACGATAGGGATGATTTTATGTTTTGTTCGACCATCAGTATGTATTTTAGAAAAATATCTCTTAAGCAATTATCGAAAACATATAGATTGTATATATCTTCAAATGTTGTCCCATTTTGGAACTGGTCATTATTTGATTGTTTAAATATTTCTTTATATCCGTTAATAAGTGAAAAATACCCAATTTTAAGCAATATTTTTTTTGCGTATGCTTTATCCGCAATTACCAAATTCTTCTTTTCTTCTAAAAATGCGATTTGTTCTTCATAAGTAAGAAATTGCTTTTTTTTCCAAGGTATTCCCCCTTTTGTAAAAATAACGAAAGGCCCCCGTAGGAGCCTTTCAGACTATGGGCTTCTCAAGTTTCCATAGTGCGATCACTTAGTGTATAATAGCCTTTCCAAGTGTGGTTGTCAAGGTTGTTATACATATTTTAGTTTATGATAATTTAAAATAGGTCATACATACTTTGGAATGTTTTATCTAAAAAATTTACTTACCTAAAACAGAATATATAATGTGTATAATAAGTTAAAAAATCTCTGGAATTTTTATACAAAATTTCCAGAGGTTTTTTGGTGGTTCTTCCAATTTATTTCGTAAACGTTTTTAAGTATAATGAAATACGAAAAAAACCGAAAATTCATTCAGAGTATGATGAGAGGGTACTGCATAAAAAATTCGGGAGAAGGTAAAGAAGGGGGAACCAAGATTTGAAAAACGAATGGATAAGAAAGAGAACTGCGAAGGCAACCGTGTGCTGGGTGCTTTCCCTGGGAATGGTGGCTACGACACCACAGTTGTCGATGATTCAGGCATATGCAGCGGAAACAGAGCAGGGAACAGAAACCACTACATCAGTCCGTGAAGATGCAATGAATTTGACACTGCATATTGACAATGCATCGGCTAAGTATGAAAAGCCTGCATTACAGTATTGGGGAGATGATGCCACGATTGTTAGTGGTGCAACAGATACAAATCAACCAATCACTGGATGGAACGGTAATGTTGGACAAATTCTTACAAAGGATGGAGATACTGAATTTTATAGTGTTACATTAAATGGTAATTTCACAGGCTTTCAGTTTTTAGATTATGCGGACCCGAGTAAAAATACCGCTGGTCAGGGATTTGAGAGTTCAATGGTAGAATTTAAAGGCACTACACCGACTGATTTGTATTATATCTGTAAAGATGGTACATGGGGATGGTATACGGATGCAGAGGGAAAAAATTCACTTAAAGTTGCCCCTAAGACATATGTGACCATGCATATAAAACCGGAAACAGAGTGGAAAACACCAGTAATGCAGCATTGGAGTGATAAGCTGGAAATCTCTGATTCAACGAAGGAGACCGAAATTGAGGGTTGGAAAGTTTCCGGTAATTGCTTAACTCCGGAAAATAATGGATTTTATAAAATTACTGTTAAAGGAACATTTGGAGGTTTTCAGTTTGCTGATGCTGCAAATGGAGATGCTACAAAAACAGGAGATACTACATATGATGCACTTTTAAGTACATTTACAAAAGATACACCGTCTGATGTGTATTATATTCAAAAAGATGGAACATGGAACTGGTATCTTGACGAAGAAGGAAAGACACTTCTTTCTTCTCTTAAAAAAGTAGAAGATAAGGCGATAAGTAATGCAAACGGAACCATTACGTTTACCGCAGTAGCAGAAAATGCAAACAAAGTAGAAGTAAAGTATGGAAACAGGGCAGATGTAGAAAAAAATGGAGAGAGTGCGTTAACAACAATTGCTTTAACACCGGATGCAAGCGTAAAAAATGCATATACATCAAATGACCTTTTTATCGGCGATGAAGCACTTGATCTTGTTTATGTTATTGTTGTAGATGGCACAAATAAAGAAATTAGCGATGGTGTAACCATAGGCGATACAACATATCTTTCTTATCAGAGAGATCAATATACCGGAAGAACTGTTTGTGTTCCGGGAACATTCCCGGGAAAGAGCTGGGATGCAGCATCCAATCAAATGAACTATATAGGAAAAGGGCTGTATTCTTACACATTTAAAGATGTTCCGGCTGCTAATTATGAGTACAAGATTTCTATGGGAGCATGGGATGAAAATTATGGTGAAAATGGAGCAGCAAGTGGTGCGAACATTGCAGTCACAGTACCGGAAAAACAGGATGTAACGATCTATTATTCCGATTTGAGCCATAATTCCAGATGTAGTGTAAATTATCAGTATGGGGCAAATGTTGGATTAGAGGGAACCGGCATTCCGGAGGGAACAAAGTTCTCTGATGATCGACTGACCGGTGTTTACAGTGCAACGATCAAAAATATGCAAAAAGGAACTTATACAGATACTACCATTGTTCCTGAATCGGGGGATAAGATTAAACTTGGAACGTATGAAGTAGAGAAAACAAAAGATGTAACCTTTTATTATGATCCGGAATCTGGTGTTTATTATTCAAATGCATCAGATGTAACTATCAATAGTTCCGCAATCAAATATGATTCCAAAGATACGGCATATAAAAGTGTTTTTGGAGCGGTTGCTACAGGAGAAGAAGTAACATATTCGATCGATACGGGAGAAGATGTCACAGGTGTAAGCCTTGTTGTCAAGGGTAATGCAAAGAAAAATTGTACCATGAAGAAAGTTGATGGTGCGCCAAATGGTCAGCAGAGATGGGCGGTAACTACAAGTTTTGATAAATTGGGTGAGTATCATTATTTCTTCGCTGTATATAGTGGCGCAGCTGCTATTATGTACGGTGATGATGATGGTAATTATGGAACAGGAACAACTTCTGATCTTGTATCGATGCTGCCATACGATCAGATTGTATATCAGTCCGGATATAAGACACCTGATTGGATGAAGAATGCGGTAATTTACCAGATTTTCCCGGATCGCTTCTACAATGGGGATACTTCCAATGATGAAGCAAATACAAGCGCAAGAGGTCCGGTAAACTACGAAAAGATGAATGACTGGTATATTTTACCGGAGAACCCGGAGCAGGAGACGACCAATCCGGGCAGCTATCCATCCAATGCATATAAAGGAGATGGAAACTGGAGTAATGAAATTTACGGAGGCGATTTAAAGGGTATTACAAAACGGATCGATTACTTAAAAGCTCTTGGTGTATCCGTGATTTACCTGAATCCGGTATTTGAATCTATTTCCAGCCACAGATATGACACCAGTGATTACAAGAATATTGATCCGATTCTTGGAACACTTGGCGATTTTGAAGAACTGGTAAATGTGGCAGAAAAGAATGGTATGCACATTGTATTGGATGGTGTGTTTAACCACGTATCCGATGATTCCGTATATTTTGATCGTTATTATGAATATCTGGAAAAAGGAACAGACACGATTGGTGCATATCCATATTGGGCTTATGTATATGATACGATGAGTGACAAGAATGTTTCGAAAGAAGAAGCAGAAAAACAGGCAAAAGAGTATTTTACAAAGAACTATGGAATTACCAATTATGATTATACCCAGTGGTTCGATATTTTTGACACAACCTTAAAAGATGATAATCAGAAAGAGGTATGTGATACGGTTGGACTTCGTGCAGGTAAGCCGGTATATGGTTATGATGGATGGTGGGGTTATGATTCTATGCCGATCATCAAGGCAACGAATGGTTCGGAATACCAGACAGGAACCTGGGCACAGGAAGTGATTGGAAAGAACGAGACAAGTACAAAGGCAGACGATAGTGTGGCACAGTATTGGTTATCAAAAGGCATGGATGGCTGGAGACTGGATGTTGCCAATGAAGTATCGGATGAAACCTGGCAGCATTTCCGCAAATCGGTAAAGGCACTTGACAGTGACAATGTAATTATTGGAGAAATCTGGACGGATGCGGTTAAATATCTGATGGGTGATATGTATGATTCGGTTATGAACTACATGTTCCGTGGGGCTGCAATTGCCTATGCAAAAGGTGGTACTTCTGAGGATGCAATGAATACGCTAGAGCGTTTACGTGAGCGTTATCCAAAGGAAGCATTCTATGCAATGATGAACCTTGTGGATTCCCATGATACGACACGTCTGTTATCTTACCTGGATGGTATTGATGATGACAGAAATCAAAAGGAAGTAGATAAGGCATTTCCATCGTATGAGACAACTTCGGATGAAGCAAAGCAGAAACAGTATCTGGTTGCATTGATGCAGTTTACTTATGCCGGTGCTCCAACAATTTATTATGGAGATGAACTTGGCATGGTAGGTGCGGATGATCCGGACGATCGTCGTGCAATGATCTGGGGCGAAGGAAACGAATCTCTTGTGAAGTGGTATGCAAAACTTGCTGCAATTCGTAACAATTATGCTGCACTTCGTACAGGTTCCGTGGAACCGGTGAATGGAACTTCCAAGGAAGTATTATCTTATGTAAGACGTGATAACAGCGATACAATGCTGGTTGCCATGAATAACAGTGCAACTGCAAAAGAGGAATCTTTTGATCTGAAAGATTTGAAACTGGATGCGGCAACACTGTCAGATGTAATTACCGGGACAAATTATACAGTTGCGGACGGAAAAGTAACCATTAGCATTCCGGCGTACAATGGTGTAATTTTGACTGCATCCGATAAGGCAAAGAATGTCACAATCAATGAAAATGCATTGAAACCAGGTTTTGATCCGGCATACAAGATTACGGACAATAAAACGACAAAAGACAATGGAAATACTTCTGGTGGAACTTCTTCCGGCGGAAGCTCATCCAGCAGTGGAAGCACAACAACCGAAACCAAGCCTTCGGAGGATATTAAGAAAGACACAACGACGGAGATTACCGTTCCATCAGAGAAACTTCCGGAAGGAACGAAAGCAAGTGTTACTGTGACCAAAGATGCCAGCGGAAAAGTAACAGCAGAAGCAGTCGTTAAAGCAACCGGAAAAACAGGAAAAACCGGTGTAACAGCAACAGTAACTGCCGATGTGATCAAAGCAGTGACAGAAGCTGCCGGAACCAAAGATGTGACCATCACACAGGAAGTTAAGAAAGCGGATGGAACCACTGCCTATACCGTACAGGTAAATGCAGCTGTCGTCAAAGCCGGTGCAAAACTTGCGGTAATGAAGAAAGATGAAAAGACAGGGGAACTGGTTCTTGTAAACACGAAAGCTTACAAGGTTGCAAAGGATGGTTCTGTTTCCTTAACATTCAAGGGTGAGGGTACCTATGTCTTAAAGACACAGACAGAAGTTAAGGCTGCTGCAAAACAGATTGCAAAGACGGTAACACCGGCAAAGAGCACAGTAAATGTCGGTGCAAAAAAGACTGCCGTATTCAAATGGAACAAGAAGCTGAATATGGCAAATGTGGCAAAGATTACCTATAAGTCTTCGAAGAAGTCTGTGGTTTCCGTAAATAAAAACGGAAAGATTACAGGAAAGAAGAAAGGAACCGGAAAAGTGACCGCAGTGGTTACATTAAAGGACGGAACAAAGAAAACGGTTTCCATCAATGTAAAAGTAAAGTAAGAAATTTTGATACACGACTCATTTTCTGCCATCGGGGCTTATGGAAGAGAAATCTTTCATAGGTCCCGATTTTCGTTGGACTTTCTAATGCCGCTGTGCTATACTCGTTATACCTTACAGGAGGACGAAAAATGAAAAAATCATATGCAGTGATCACCGGTGCAAGCTCCGGAATTGGTATGGCATTTGCAAGACAACTTGCGGCAGAAGGATACCGTCTGGTATTGGTTGCGCGAAGAAAAGACCGGTTGCAGGCACTGGCAGAGGAATTAAATAAGAGTGGGACAGAAAGCATGGTTATCACAGCGGATTTGTCCGAAAAAGAAGCGTGTTACAGACTGATGCAGCAGCTGGAGCAGATTCCGGTCGGGATACTGATCAACAATGCGGGATTTGGTGATTGCGGCAGTTTTTTGGAGACAGATGCAGACAAGGAAATGCAGATGATTGATGTGAACGTCAAGGCCATGCATCTTTTGATGAAACTGATGCTTCGCCGCATGGAAAAGCAGGAGGGCGGTTACATTTTAAATGTTGCTTCTTCGGCAGGACTGCTTCCGGCAGGACCTTATATGGCTACCTATTATGCGACTAAAGCTTATATGGCGAGCCTGACGCGGGCAGTGGCGCTGGAACTGAAACAGAGAGGCAGCCGGGTGTATGTAGGGGCATTGTGTCCGGGCCCGGTAAATACGGAATTCAACGAAGTGGCAAATGTTGAGTTTGCACTGCCCGGAATCACACCGGAATATTGCGCCGGATATGCGTTAAAACAGATGAAAAGACGCAAAGTGCTCATTGTTCCGACGGCTGAAATCAAGGCGGCAACGATAGGTGGAAGATTTATTCCGCAAAATCTGCTGATCGCAATTACGGCACATCAGCAGAAGAAAAAGCTTAGAGTAAAGGATATATCAAATGGAAGAAATTAAAATCGGCTCTCATGTGGGAATGGCAGGAAAAGAGATGTTTCTGGCATCCGTGAAAGAAGCGGAGCGTTATGGGGCAAATGTGCTGATGCTCTACACAGGGGCACCGCAGAATACCCGGAGAAAAGAAATCAAAGACTTAAATATTGAGGCAGGCTGGGAGTATGCGGCAAAAGTGGGAATCAAAGAGATCGTGGTTCATGCACCGTATATCATCAATCTTGCCAATACGGTAAAGCCGGAGACGTTTGAGCTTGCCGTAGAATTTTTGGAAAAAGAGATTCAGCGCACGGCTGCCATGCGCAGTAAAATTCTGGTACTGCATCCGGGATCTGCATTAGACGCGGGGGCAGAGGCAGGAATTGCACAGGCTGTCCGGGGATTGAATATGGTGCTTGATGCCAACGAGGATGATGTGTTTATTGCGTTGGAGACAATGGCTGGAAAAGGCAGCGAGATTGGAAGAACGTTTGAAGAGATCAGGGCAATCTATGATGGAGTGCACAAAAAGGAACGGTTAAGAGTCTGTTTTGACACCTGCCATGTAAATGATGCCGGCTATGATCTGGTGCATGATTATGATGGCGTGTTCGAGACTTTTGATAAGGTGATCGGACTGGATCAGATTGCGGTTTTTCATATCAATGACAGTTTAAATCCACTGGGAGCACATAAGGACCGTCATGCAAACATTGGAAAAGGAACCATCGGATTTGAGACATTGTACCGTCTGGTCCATGATCCGCGTTTTATGGAAGTTCCAAAGATTTTAGAGACACCGTGGCTTTGTGCCGAGGGAGAGACCAAAAAGACGATTCCGCCATATAAAGAAGAGATTGCACAGCTTCTTGCAAAATAATAACAAAGAGGAGAAGGATTATGAATGTTAAACAACAGGGGATTTCTGGCTATTGGTTAAAAGTGATCGCCGTGATCTCCATGCTGATTGATCACACATCGGCCGTTATTTTAGAACAGATTCCGGGAGTGGAAAACCTTGCATTTTTCATGCGCATCATTGGAAGACTTGCATTTCCGATTTACTGTTTTCTTCTGGTAGAGGGATTTTACCATACACGCAGCAGGGCAAAATACGCGGGAAGGCTTTTTTTGTTTGCTCTGATTTCCGAGATTCCATTCGACCTGGCGTTCAGCAGGAGAATGTGGGATTTTTCCAGCAACAATGTCTTTTTTACGTTGTTGTTCGGACTTTTGGTGATCTGGGGTGTTGAAAAGATAAAGCAGAAGTTTGTGGCGGATGTTTACGGGAAAAAAGCAGCAGCCATCCGTGTAATTCTTATCATTGTGACAGTTGTGGCCGGGGGATTTCTGGCACTTCTTCTCCGTACAGATTATGATTTGTCGGGAGTTGTGACCATTTTTGCAATCTACATGTTTTATCCGAAGAAAGTGAAGGGAATGGGCATCGGTGTTCTGGTTTTAACCCTGCTGGCAGGCATCATTGAAGCGGCAGTATTTTTAGATATGATACCGATTTATTTTTACAATGGAACCAGGGGAAAACAGATGAAGTATTTCTTTTACATATTTTATCCGGCACACCTGTTTATTCTTGCCATGATCGCACGGGTGATGGGACTGAATGGGTAAAGGATACATAAAAAAGAAGCGCAGACGCGCTTCTTTTTTGTGACCAGATTTTTATTTATCCAGATCTTTTTTATCTACATTCTGCAGCATCATTGCACGAACTTTCAGAGGAAGTCCGAACAGTGTGATGAATCCGTCTGCATCGTGATGATCGTACTGATCACCGGTTGTGAAACTTGCCAGAGACTCACTGTAGAGAGAGTATGGAGAAGTTGTGCCGGCTTTGATGATGTTTCCTTTGTAGAGCTTGAATTTTACTTCACCGGTGACATACTTTTGGGTAGAAGTAACAAATGCCTGGATTGCTTCGCGAAGAGGAGTGAACCATTTTCCTTCGTATACAACATTGGCAAGACGATTGCCCATCTCTTTCTTTGCAGATAAGGTATCGCGGTCGAGAACCAGTTCTTCCAGCTGGTCATGTGCTTCCATAAGGATCGTTCCGCCAGGAGTCTCATATACACCACGGGATTTCATACCAACGACACGGTTTTCTACGATATCAATGATGCCGACACCGTGTTTTCCGCCGAGACGGTTTAATTCACGGATGATATCGGAAACTTTCATTTCTTTTCCGTTTACAGTCTTTGGAACACCCTTTTCAAATGTCATGGTTACATATTCGCCTTCGTCCGGAGCTTTCTCAGGGGAAACACCAAGAACCAGAAGATGATCATAATTTGGCTCGTTTGCAGGATTCTCCAGCTCAAGTCCTTCATGGCTGATATGCCATAAGTTACGGTCGCGGCTGTAACTCTGGTCTGTGCCGAATGGAAGATCGATTCCGTGTGCCTTGCAGTATGCGATCTCTGCCTCACGGGAATCCATCTGCCACTTGTCATCACGCCAAGGAGCAATGATTTTGATATCCGGAGCAAGTGCTTTGATACCAAGCTCGAAACGGATCTGGTCATTTCCTTTTCCGGTAGCACCGTGGCAGATTGCAACAGCGTTTTCTTTTCTGGCGATCTCTACCAGCTTCTTTGCGATACCAGGACGTGCCATGGCAGTACCTAATAAGTATTTGTGCTCATATACAGCACCAGCCTGTACACAAGGTACGATGTAATCGTCACAGAACTCATCTGTGATATCTTCGATATATAATTTAGAAGCGCCGGATAATTTGGCTCTTTCTTCCAGTCCGTCTAATTCTTCGCCCTGTCCGCAGTTGATACAGCAGCAGACAACCTCATAACCATAAGTCTCCTTTAACCAAGGGATAATAGCGGTAGTATCGAGTCCGCCGGAGTAAGCTAAAACAACTTTTTCTTTCATAAGATTGTATCCTTTCTTTCTATATGGAATTGTACGCTCTCGTACGACTAACCCTACTATACATCAATCCAAATGAAAACACAAGTGAAAAAATATACATAAAATTGCATAAATATACATAAATTTGTGAATATTTGCTATTTACGGATGGAAAAAGATGGACTATTATAGGATAGAATCATATTTTTAAAAGAAAGAAAAGGTAAGAAACATGGTAAAGGTAGGAATTATCGGAGCGACCGGTTATGCAGGAGCAGAACTGGTGCGTATTTTATTGAATCATAAAGAGGCACAGATCGAATGGTTTGGATCAAGAAGCTATATCGATGAAAATTATGCAGATATTTACAGAAACTTTTTTGAACTTGTCGATGCAGACTGTCTGGGTGATAACATGGATGAGCTTGCTTCCCGCGTGGATGTGATTTTCACGGCAACACCACAGGGATTTCTGGCAGGTGTGCTGAATGAGGATATTTTAAATAAGGTAAAGATCATTGATCTGAGTGCGGATTTTCGAATCAAAGATGTTGCTACCTATGAGAAATGGTATAAGATTGAGCATAAAAGCCCACAGTTTATTAAGGAAGCCGTTTATGGACTCTGTGAGATCAACCGTGATAAGGTGACCACCCAGACCCGTCTGATTGCAAATCCGGGATGTTACACGACCTGTTCCATTCTGACAGCATATCCGCTGGTAAAAGAGGGACTGATTGATCCGGATACATTGATTATTGATGCAAAATCCGGTACTTCCGGAGCGGGACGTGGGGCAAAGACACCGAACCTGTTCTGCGAAGTGAACGAGAGCATGAAAGCATACGGTGTGACAACACACAGACATACACCAGAGATTGAGGAGCAGCTCGGTTATGCGGCAGGAAAAGAGATTACCGTGAATTTTACACCGCATCTGGTTCCGATGAACCGCGGAATTCTTGCGACAGAGTATGCAACCCTGATCAGAAAGCCGGACGGGACATATCCTTCTTATGAGGAACTGAAGGCTGCTTACGATAAATATTATGCAAAGGAACGTTTCGTGCGTGTATTAAAGAAAGGTGTCTGCCCGGAAACCAAGTGGGTAGAGGGCAGCAACTACGTGGACGTAAACTTTGTCATTGATGAGCGTACCGGCAGAGTTGTGATGATGGGTGCACTGGACAATCTGGTCAAGGGTGCAGCAGGACAGGCCGTACAGAACATGAATCTGCTGTTCGGATTTGATGAGGCAGAAGGACTTTCCATGGTTCCGATGTTTCCATAAGGAGGGCGATACATCGGAGATGTACCGCATGACGTACATCGCTTCCGCGCAAGCGGAACTCTCATGCGATGTGCTCCATACATAAATGAGGTGAATAATGAGTAAAGAATATACAATCCGTGTGATGACACTGGAAGATTATGATGAGGTGTATGCGTTGTGGATGGGCATCCACGGTTTTGGAATCCGTTCCATCGATGATTCCAAAGAAGGCGTGGAGCGGTTTTTAAAAAGAAATCCGACCACGAGTATGGTAGCGGTAGCAGATGGAAAGATCGTGGGAGCCATTCTCTGCGGACATGACGGGAGACGCGGATGTCTGTATCATGTCTGTGTGCACGAAGATTACCGGAAGAACGGAATCGGAAAAGCCATGGCAGTCGCATGTATGCGCGCCCTGCAGGAAGAAAAAATCAATAAGGTCAGCCTGATCGCATTTAAGAGCAATGAGCTGGGAAATCATTTCTGGAAAGATGCCGGCTGGTGTTTCAGAGAAGACTTAAACTATTACGATTTTACGTTGAACGAAGCAAATATTACGAGATTTAATCAGTAAGGAGAATGTTATGAGTGAGAATTTAAACGCATTGGAAAAAGCACAGGTGCTGATTGAGGCATTGCCTTATATCCAGCGTTTTAACCGCAAGATCATCGTTGTAAAATACGGTGGATCAGCGATGGTAGATGAGAAACTGAAAAAACAGGTCATCCAGGATGTCACCCTGTTAAAGCTGGTTGGATTCAAACCGATCATTGTGCATGGCGGTGGCAAGGAGATCAGCAAATGGGTTGCCAAAGCAGGAATGGAACCGGAATTTATCAATGGACTGCGTAAGACGGATGCGCCTACCATGGAGATTGCAGAGATGGTGTTAAACCGTGTCAATAAATCACTTGTATCCATGGTGCAGGAACTTGGGGTGCAGGCGGTCGGCATCAGTGGAAAAGACGGTGGTCTGTTAAAGGTGGAAAAGAAATTGTCGGATGGTCAGGACATCGGATATGTAGGAGAAGTAAAGGAAGTAAATCCAAAGATTCTGTATGATCTGCTGGAGAAAGATTTCCTTCCGATTATCTGCCCGATCGGTCTTGATGACAATTATGATACATATAATATCAATGCGGATGATGCGGCATGTGCGATTGCCCGTGCGGTTTCCGCAGAGAAACTGGCATTCTTAACGGATATCGAGGGAGTATACAAAGATCCAAAAGATCCGTCCACTCTGATTTCGGAACTTACGGTTTCCGATGCAAGAAAGCTGATTACAGACGGATATATCGGCGGCGGTATGCTTCCAAAGCTGAATAACTGCATTGACGCTATTGAAAACGGAGTATCCCGTGTGCATATTCTCGATGGAAGAATCGCACATTGTCTGCTTTTGGAAATCTTCACCAATCGCGGAATTGGTACTGCAATTTTAGGTGATGAAGAACATCATTTTTACAATGAATAAGAGATAAGAGGTGTGGATAAACAATGAAGAAACAGGAATATATTGATACCGCGGAGCAGGAACTGCTGCATACCTATAATCGTTTTTCCCTTGTACTTGATCATGGTGAGGGTGTCTATCTTTACGATACAGATGGAAAAGCGTATCTGGATTTCGCAGCCGGAATCGCCGTATGTGCGCTGGGCTACAGCAATGAAGCATATAAAAAAGCGCTGAAGGACCAGGTAGATAAACTGCTGCATACGTCGAATCTTTATTACAATGTCCCGACCATTGAGGCGGCAAAGAAAGCACTAAAAGCCAGTGGAATGGATCGTATTTTCTTTACCAACAGCGGTACGGAGGCTATTGAGGGAGCCATCAAAGCTGCAAAAAAATATGCATATACCAGAGACGGACATGCCGGCCATGAAATCATTGCTATGAAACATTCTTTCCACGGAAGAAGTATCGGAGCACTATCCGTAACCGGAAATGCCCATTATCAGGAACCGTTTGCTCCGCTCATGCCGGGTGTGAAATTTGCAGAGTATAACAATTTAAAAAGCGTAAAAGAACTGGTAACGGACAAGACCTGTGCGGTTATTATGGAGACGGTACAGGGAGAAGGCGGAATTTATCCGGCTGATCCTGCATTTATCGAGGGCGTGCGCAGGCTCTGTGATGAAAAGGATATTCTGTTAATCTTAGATGAGATCCAGTGTGGCATGGGACGTACCGGCGAGATGTTCGCATGGCAGAATTACGGAGTAAAACCGGATATCATGACCTGTGCAAAAGCACTCGGGTGCGGAGTGCCGGTCGGTGCATTTTTCCTGACACAGCGTGTGGCAGACAAATCGCTGGCACCGGGAGACCACGGAACGACCTATGGTGGAAACCCATTTGTCGGAGCAGCCGTTTCGGCAGTATTTGATCAGTTTAAAGCCTGTGACATTTTAGGCCATGTCAAGGAAGTAGCGCCTTATCTGGAACAGAAACTGGATGAGCTGGTAGAAAAATATGACTTCCTTGTAACACGCAGAGGAAAAGGTCTGATGCAGGGTGTGGTTTGCAAGCTTCCGGTTGGAAAAGTGGCAGCCGCAGCACTTGAGCAGGGATTGATCGTGATCACAGCGGGAGCGGATGTCCTTCGTTTTGTCCCACCGCTTGTCATCGAAAAACAACATGTGGATGAAATGATTGAAAAACTGGAAAAAGCATTACTTTCTGTGCAGGAATAACTTACACTTGTAAAAGTTACAAAAAATCGTTAAAATAGAAATGCATTGAGACTCGTTTCGCCCCAGAAAGGGAGAAATGAGATGAAAAAACATTGGATAAAAAAGTGCTGTATGATTCTGACATGCTTGTATCTGACGGGATGTGGCAGGGAGGAAGTGCCATATCTGGATACTACCCAGACACAGGAGCAGACTGTGGAAACGGAACGAACGGAACAAAAAGAAACCTTAAAATCCGATCAGACGGTACAGGTGTATGTATGCGGGGAGGTAGCAGCCCCCGGCGTCTATCAGCTAAAAGACGGTATGCGCATCTGTGATGCGGTGGAGGCGGCAGGAGGACTGACCAAAGCTGCCAGCCGTGAATACTGGA
>ERZ808270.702-NODE-702-length-17612-cov-7.677849_pt1 | contig 17612 bp, 19 predicted proteins | sample MGYA00521082_ERZ808270 | MGnify/ENA primary metagenome ERZ808270 (study PRJEB31516, sample SAMN03275594) | gut metagenome | biome: mammalia-associated habitat; material: feces | host: Papio cynocephalus | place: Kenya | collected 2012-07-27 ... | reverse complement strand
TTACAGAAACCTCTTCATCAAAATTTTATCGAAAATTCTTTCGTGATTCCGCTGGAATTATAAGTGATCCTGTTGGAACTTGATATTTCCTTAGTGATTTAATCTTGCAAATTACTGATAATCAGTAATTTCACAAGCAATCACAACGTATTCGACAAGAGTCGGTTTTATCGGTTTGCAACCTTGGAACGCATTTGGAACGCATTTTTATGTTTTGTTGCTTTCTCGTACCGATATTCACAAGTATCTTTCTGCCAAAAGCCCCTTATTGTTAGAACTTATATTTTTGAAACACGCTTAACTTGTACATGGTATTTATTGCCATGTCGCATGTAGGCGTGTTAATTTGTTGGCTTGTTGGCTCGGTTATGAAACAAAAAATTCGTTGTGCTATTTTATCGCATCTAAATTTGCAATCGGAAAAGCAAATGAGCTCTTTGCTGCAAGTTTTGAATTCGATGATTTATAACGATTGTCCAACTTCAAATACTTGTTGCAAAGTTACGAAATTATTGTCTCTTTTGTAAGGGATTGAGATAGTAATTTTGTAGAAAAGCTACGGCCTTACCCGACATTTACACTTCCATAGGACTTGATTACGAACCTTCATGAATTTATTATCATGGAAAAACAAGAGTTTACTTTGGAACAGGTAAGGCATACAAGCAAATGGCTTACATCATTCCATGTCGGTGATGTAAAAGGGACATTGGTTCTCACCTATAACAAAGCACATAGTATACGGAATACTGTATATCGCTTCAACAATTATAAGGCTGATAGCAACCTTTTCTTCCATGCAGCTCGAATTTTCTACGATGAGTATATAATAGTCATCGTTGTTTGCGAAACTCGTGAAACCTATTTGAAAAATTACGAAAATGGAACACAAGACGAATGGGTTGAGAAGATACCCCAACCGTACCGCGACCGATATAATCAAAACCGTAAGAGACAACGGAGATAAGGTCTGGAACGTGAAGGACTTGTCCAATGAGATTGGACTTAGTCCAGACGCTGTGCGCAAGCGCATTCAGCGTGGTGTTATACCCGCTCATAAAGAAGGCCGTTCATGGTACATTCTCAAGAGCGAGTATATCAGTAATTTGAGGCAGAAATAAATCCACTTTCAACTTCAAATACTTTTGGATGCAGCCCCGTCATGTCGCTGTGAAGGCGAGCAGACGGGGCTTTTTAATCTCAATCTCTAAACGATAACAATGATACCAGACGATATAAAAGAACGCATATTGGAGGCTACGGATTTGGTGGCGCTTGTCGGACAGACGGTGCAGCTGAAGAAGAGTGGACCTCGGTATGTGGGATGCTGTCCGTTCCATGGAGAGAAGACTCCCTCTTTCTTTGTGTTTCCGCAGACAGGGACGTTTAAGTGCTTTGGCTGTGGGGAAGGTGGGGATGCCATTGCGTTTCTGATGAAGCGTGATGGACTTTCGTATGTGGAAGCAGTCAAGCTGTTGGGCAAGTTGTGCCATATCGAAGTGGCGGAACAGGAGGAGGATCCCGAAGCAAAGCAGAAACGCATGCACAAGGAGGCGCTGATGGCGGCTAATGAATTGGTGGCGAAGTTCTATGTGGAGCAGTTTGCGCAATCGCCTGCTGCACAAAGCTATGCTTTTGGCAGATGGGGCAAGGAATATTGCCAGCTCAAAGGGATTGGTTATGCTCCGAAAGTGGGCAAAGCACTCGCGGGCTTGGGTATCAAGCGCGAGCTTTTGAGTGAGTTGGGATTGGTGAACAAGGGTGGGTATGATCAGTACCAAGACCGGGTGGTAATTCCGATCCATGACCGATATGGGCATGTGATAGGGTTTACCGCTCGTTGCTTGGGAGACGAGCAACCCAAGTATAAGAATAGTGCGGACTCGATTCTCTTTCATAAGTCGAAGGTTTTGTTTGGCATGGAGGACGCTTGGCGACAGGCTGCCAAGGCGGATAAGATGTTTCTCGTGGAGGGTGCGCCCGATTGTATGCGGTTGCAGTCCATCGGGGTGCTGAACACGGTGGCAGCTTTGGGTTCTGCCTGGAACAAGGAGCATTTTGGTATCATTAAGCGGAGTGCAAGCAGGGTTTGTTTCTTGCCCGATGATGATCCGCCCAAGCGGGGCGAGCATTACGGGCATGGGGTGCAGGTGGTGTTTGAGGCGGGCAAGCTGGCTATGGAGTGTGGACTTTCTGTTTCCATTAAGGAGATACCTGACACGGAGAACACTCGCAAGCAGGATCCCGACACGTTCTATCAGAATATGAATGTGTTTAATGCTGTGGAGGAGGTGGATTTTATTCTGTGGCGGGCTGAAAAGGCTTTTGCTTTTGCCACCACCACGGAGGAACAGAGTGCGGTGGTGCGCGAGATTGCTTATTTGCTCACGCTGTTGGACGACCCAACGGGGGTGTCCATGTACATTGAGGAGTTAGTGCACATTGCGGGCAAGAAAGCGCTTTGGCGGGACGCTATCAATGCGGAGAAGAAACGTGTGGAGGAGGAAAGGAAACGGGAACGGGGTGAGGTGGTGGACGACCTCTATAAACGTTTTGGCTTTTATGTGGAACAGGGCAAGTACTTTTCTATTACGGAAAAGGGAAACGTTTATGAGTGGTCGAACTTCACCATGGAACCGCTTTTCCACATCAAGGATAATCTCAATCCGAAACGTTTATATACACTTACAAACGAACTACATATGAAGGTATTGATTGAATTGAACCAAGAGGACTTGGTGAGCATCTCTAAATTCAAGCAGAAGATTGAAGGACAGGGCAACTTTATTTGGAAAGCCACGGAACGTGAGCTGACCAAACTCAAATCGTTTCTCTATGAGAAAACGGAAACGGCCTCGCAGATCAAGCAGATGGGCTGGCAACGTGAGGGCTTCTATGCTTTTGGCAACGGGGTCTTCTTCAAGAATAAGTTTTACACGGCTGATGAATATGGCATCGTGCGTTTGCCCGACTTGGGCAATTTCTACTTGCCTTCTTCTTCGAAGATATACAAGGATGATGCCCGGCTTTTCACGTTTGAAAAGCAGTTCGTACATCTTAATTACTCGTCCGTTACCCTTAAAGAGTTTACAAACCAGCTCTTCAAGGTGTTTGGCAACAATGGGCGGATAGGCTTCGCGTTCTATCTCGCCACCTTGTTCCGTGATGTGGTGACCAATGCATCGGCTGAGCATTGGTTTCCGATTCTTAATCTCTTTGGCCCGAAAGGTAGTGGTAAGTCGGAGTTGGGGCATACGCTTTTATCGTTGTTCACGATAGCGTATAAGGCCCCGAACATTCAGAACTCTACCATCTCGGCTCTTAATGATACGGTGGCGGCTTCGGCAAATGCTTTGGCGCACATTGATGAGTATAAGAATGACCTTGATCCCAAGGTGATAGAATTCCTAAAAGGTCTGTGGGATGGGACAGGGCGCAGCCGCATGAACATGGACTTGGACAAGAAGAAGGAGGTGACTGCGGTGGATGCGGGCATTATCTTGTCGGGGCAGGAGATGCCAACGGCGGATATTGCGCTCTTTTCGCGACTCATTTTCTTGCAGTTCCCGCGTTCCACGTTCACGCAAGAGGAAAAGAAAAACTATATGCAACTCATGGAGATGCGGTCTAACGGACTGACGCATCTTACCATTGAATTGCTCAAATACCGCAAGCGGTTTGAGCAACGTTTCTCTACTGCCTTGGGAGAGGTGCGCAAGGAGGTGGGTATTGCTTTGCAAGGCAAGCAATGTGAGGATCGTATCGTGAACAACTGGTGTGTGCCGTTGGCAGCTCTCAAGGTGTTGCAAGAGGCGGTGCCTACCTTGCAATATGAGGATCTTTTCAATATTACGATTGAAGGTATTCTTAAGCAGAATGCGGAGTGTAAGACGAATGGTGAATTGGGCAGCTTTTGGAATGTGGTGCAGTATTTGGCGAGTGAGGGAATTATCAATGATACGGGCGACTTTGTGATTCGTTACCTTACCAAACTCAAAACGGACCTCGTTGATACTTCTTGGTTGGACAAACGGGCGGTGTTGTATATGCAGACTTCGCGCATATTCAACCTTTATCGTAAGGAGGGACGCAAGACGGACGAGAAGACTTTGCCAACGGATGCGCTCAAGTACTACCTTGCCAATAGTGCGGCTTACCTTGGGCAGAAGGTGGTGCGCTTTATTGTGTTCCGAAACGGCTATCCTGTATTGGATTCTGCCAAGCAGGATAAGTATGGCAACCCGGCTAAACTCTCTCAATCGGCACGGAGCTATTGCTTTGACTACCAAAAGTTGGTGGATCAATTCGGCATTAACCTGGAAACGGGTGGCACGGATGAGGAGGAAGATGTTTTATAACACGTGATAGAAAAATATACCTCTATGTCTTGGGGGGGGTAAAATTATATCTCTATATTTGCAACTACATGTTTAACTACTAATTTTTATGATATGAGAAAGACACTATTCATGCTTCTTGCTTGTATGTTCTGCATCATTGCCCAAGCGCAGACAAAAGTAGAGGTCACGCTTACAGATGGCAAGGTGGTGAAAGGTACTACCACGACCTTATTCTCGGTAGATGATGCAAATGCTGTCAAAGTGAAGAATGCCAAGGGAGAAAAGCTGACCTATAAAACTTCTGAGGTCAAGAGTCTTCGCGCCTATGATGATAAGAGCCAAAAATGGTATACCTTTGAGGTATTGAAAGCGCAAAAAGCATTGCCCAATGTGTGGAACAAGAAACCAAAACCTTACAGCGATCCCGTGTTCCTACAAGTTGTGTATGAAGGTAAGAACGTCACGGGATATGTTCACAACATTTCCACGCAAACCAACACCAAGACTCTTCAACTGACAGGTACAGGAGGTATGCTCTACTTCAAGTTGAAAAACGAAGATGTGGCTCGCGCTTTTTGGATGAGCGCAGCTGTCGGTTGGAGAGCTGAACTCAAATTGGTCTTCAAGGATTTCCCTGTAATGAAACCTGTTATCAAGGAACTTGACTCTAAGTCTTTCTACGCAGACCCATTTGCACTCATCAAAACATTTGACGGACTTTTGGACAAGAACTAATATTCCAAAGGAATAAAGAACATGGTACTCTCATCTGAATTAGGTGATTGTACCATGTTTTTTTTCAGCGGAACTTCCGTTTATGACAAAAGGCACGGGGCTTTCACCCCGCTCCCGTGTTTTTTGTTCAGCGGTACACATGACCATCGCAAAAGGTGTAGTCCGTCCAAATCCCATGCACAGCATTCGTAATCGGAGGAGAGCACGCCCATCACACTACCCTATCGTAGCACAAAGTGGTGACATCGGCAAAAGCTTCCTCCGTTTCAAATTTTCTTTTTTGCGTGGCGAGGGCGAAAAATCGTTGTAACATTTGTAACATTTGTAACACTCTCATTCTCAGACACCTAACAGTATTCTTATCTTGTAATTTCATGTAATTTCTTGTAACATTTCACTCAATACCATGCTTCGGGGAGGCCTTTTCGTCTTAAAAGCGGTGGCGGGAGCATCTTCATCATCGTGCAGCAGGGCGGTTTTTTATGGACTCCTCATAGCTGCCGAATGCTTCCAACTCGCCCCCAGCCAAGCCCTTTTTCGGGATTGTTGTACTTCTTGTACGTGCCTTTCATAGGAGGCTGAACCCATAGGCATTCCCCGAGGTAAGGCTGCGGTCATCGGTCTGCCGTGCCGAACTTCCATGTTTGGGGCTTCTTGTGGTGTGGTGTCCATTTCTTGATTTGAATGTTTACACGTAATGGCCTTCGGGCGGAGAGATTTTTCCTGATGCAAAGGTAATGCGAGCGTGAACGGGCAAGTACCGCTGCGCTATTCCTGCACAAAAAATCCGACAACTTTCCTTCTTTTTGCTCATGCTTCTCAAAAAGGAGGTATTTCAGATTTTTTCTTTGGAATTACTTGTCCCTCATGTTCACTTCCTCTCGCATTCTTTTCGCATCGTAAAAAGTCCTCACCCGGAGGACATCACTTAATGTTTCACATTCAAAATCTATCAAGAAATGGACACTACAAACACCACATCAGCCCTTCAAACATTGCAGCTCGGCTCAGCAGAGCGCGAAGAGAAATTGCAGCCGTACCTCGTTGAACGCCTATGGGATCAGCCCGCTGTTTATTGCGGCACGTACAAGAAGTACAACAATGGCTCCCTTGATGGGGCTTGGCTGGAGCTGGAAGCATTCGACAGCTATGACGAGTTCCTTGAAATTTGTACCCTGCTGCACGATGACGAAGATGATCCCGAGTTTATGTTTCAAGATTATCAAGGCTTCCCCGAAGCATGATATTGCGAGAGCTGTCCAGGAGAAGATACATTCAACAAGATTATCGAATACTGTCAGCTGTCTGAGGATGAGCGCGAGGTCTTCGATGCTTACTACGAAAATGTTGGTGACGATTCTTTCGCCCACGCCAAGGACCATTACATGGGAAAATTTGAATCGGAGGAAGCCTTTGCCGATTACATCATCAGCGAGTGCTACGATTTGGACCGCATGATGGGCGATCTCTCCTTCTATTTCGATTACGAACGCTATGCAAGGGATTTGTTCATGACGGACTACACCTTCTGCGATGGACATGTGTTCAGCAATTACTAACAACACGGGAGCGGGGTGAAAGCCCCGTTCCTTTTGAAACCCTCTTTGGTGATTTTTTTCGTCTATCTATCTATTCAAAATGAGGTGGCAAGTGGTTTTCACTTTCTTTTTTTCTCGCTTCTTTGTACTTTTGCTGCAAAGTGGTGCAACAGAGCCAACTAAATAAGCTTAAATGCTTAATACATACACACAAATACTTCGTGAACGTCTGTTAGAACTGACGCAAATCGTGTATCTTTGTAACGCTTTCAAACCCTTTGTATTCCATGAGTGACTACCTTGTCTACATAAAAATGCCATCGTATTTGCGCCAATGGTTCGTTCACCGCCATAGCGGGAGCGAACCTGTGGTGCTTAGGCAAGGTAGTGTGGAGTCGAAACTGATTAAGTTGGCGCAGAGTCGTCAGCCTGACAATTGCTTTCCCGCTCTCCAAAAGGAGGACGAGGTGGCGATTTGCATTCCTTACTCTAAGGCACGCGACCCGCGAACTTATAACTATATCTCGCCCACGGGCAAGAAGGCATTGCTTGATCATATCAAGAATGCTTTTGCTGTGGATTGCTGGAACTTCCTGCACGACTTCGGGCATATCGGTCAGCAACAAAAGGAACTGATTTATTTGTTCATGGAGCAACGAGGGATTAAGGAGGATGGCACTTGTTGGGACAGCATTGCGAAGGCTTACCAGCGACTTCGCAAGAATTATCTCAGCAATGAGAGCCGCAAAAGAACACGCAAAGAAAAGTCCGAAATAGTAGAAAGATTGTAGATTTACCGTTAATTGAACCAAAGTTGAACATGAACAGATTGCCGGGTATCAGCCGCATAGCTTACGCACGCGCTGAAACTCTCACACCGCACATCACCTTGCAGGCGATAGCGAAGGTGCCAGTGGGCATCTTTGCCCAGCTTTCTTTTCTTCCGTTCAACAAGCGCACTGCGCTTTGCGAAACGGAAACGGAGTTTGATAACAACTCTACTCTTGAAACGGCTACACTGACTTTCTACTCTTCTGAGGAACTGCCTACGGGCAACCTTTGCTTTGTGGTGACGAGCGTGAATGGGGAGCAATATCTTATCGGAACGAGAGAAACGCCCTATCCATTTGTTAAAAAAGAACAAACTATGGGACTTCCCGATGGGGATGCCAACACCACAAAATACACCGTTTCATACTCAAATCGGGTGGCTCTCATCCCAATTTCGGGCTAAAATCCCTTGATTTTGTAACTTTTTGGGGGTATTTGTAACAACGAGTAACTTTTTCGCGTTTTTGAAACGATTGGTTATCAAGCAGTTGAGAAAATGTTACAGATGTTACAAATGTTACAACGAAAATGGTCTCGCGCGAGCGCAAAATAAAAATTCTCTCTATCGCATATTTCATAAATTTATACTTTTTGAATGATGGGCAGGTGTAGTTGTGAAACTGCACCTGTCTTTTTTGCTTTTTCTCTATACGTCTACATTTGCAGAAAACAGGCTTCACCTCAGCAATTAGAGCAAGCTCTATTGCGTTCGGTTTGCACTGTTTTTGACCAATAAATCGCACACGATTATGGCAAACAACAATTACCAACTTCACTTAAAGGGCTATGTGGGCAGCTGGGACTTTGATGCTGACTACGTGGACTATGTGCTGGGCAAGAATAAGGACAAGGAGGTGGCGGTGCTGATTGATAGTCCGGGCGGACAACTCAGTACGGCACTCAGCATTTCTTCGGCCTTCAAACGGCATGGCAATGTCCATGCGCACTTTGTGGGCATGAACGCCAGTGCTGCCACCATCGCTTCGATGGGTGCCAAGCACATCACGATGGACCGCTCGGCCATGTACCTTGTTCACCAATGTGCCTTGCCATTCTTCGAATATGGCAGTCTGAATGCTTCGGGCATGCAGCAACTCATCGAAAATCTCGGCAAAGCCAAGACGGATCTGGAAAAGATGGATGCGAATGTGGCTACGATGTATGCCACGCGCTGCAAAAAGGAACCTAAGGCGCTACTTGATCTCATGAAGGTGGGTGGCTGGCTTACCGCACAGGAAGCCCTTGATTGGGGCTTTGTGGACGAACTGACGAGTTTTGAGGACGAGTCTGCTCCTGTACTGACGGCTTCCCTTGCTGCCGATTTTCAGGCGAATGGGATTCCGCTACCGAACGTTCCCAAGAGCAAATCGGAGGAAACGTTCTTCCAAAAGATGGCGCAAGCTTTTGCTGCCGTTTTTAAGCCAACACAAGTAAACAATCAACATACCCCGAAACCTATGAACATCATTTTTAAGAACATCTGCAAGACGCTTGCTTGCGAACATCTTGCCTCAGAAGAGGGAAAGGTGACGCTCACCGAAGCGCAACTGAGTGATTTGGAATGCACGATGCAAGCCAGTCACGACATGATTGCGGAACTTTCTATCAAAGTAAAATCGGCTGAGGAGGAAAACAAGAAACTCTCAGAGGCGAAGACAAAGCTTGAAGAAACCAACAAAGCCCTTGAAGCCCAAGTCGCCAACCTCCCCGCAGCTTCAACCACTGCCATCGTGGATGATAAGAAGCAAGCGGAGCATGAGCCAACTGCTTACGAGGAGTTCATCAACGCTGGCGCAACCGCCCGCAAGCTCTATGACAGTTTACCCTAGTAAACTTATAACCTCATAACCTTAAAACTCCAAACTAACATTATAACCTTATAACCTCAAAACTTAAAACTCATTCTCATGTCAGGAAAATTCTCTTTCACCCTCCAAGAATACAAGGATGCGGCACGCAAGTACCGCTCCGACTTCCTCCGCCTCCCAATTATTGGTTGCGAGGAAACGCTCAAGTTTATGACAGGTCGCCCGGGCATTCGCTATAAGGAAAGTGTGGGTACGCTCACGGCTGGTGCTCAGTTCGCTCCTTACAAGCCCTCCCGTAAGGTGGATGCCAACTTGAAGTTGGACTATCGCACCCTCGAAACGTTCTTCGGTTCGGTGGTGGCCAACTTTGAACCGAATACTGCCATCTCTACCTTGCTCGGCACTGGTGCTACCAAGGGGGATGGACAGAAGTCTACACCCACGGCACGTGAAGTGTTGGGTCTCATTGCCAAGTCGCTCTCTGAAAACTTGAACATGGCGATTTGGAAGGGTGTGCGCAATGGTGAGGGCGACACCACGATGGATCTCTTTGATGGCTTTGATACCATCACGCAGAAGGAGGTCACCGCGGGTTCGATCTCGGCAGATAATGGCAATTATCTGAAGTTGCCCAAGGAAATCACCACGGCTAATGCGGTGGATGTGGCGAAACAGATTCTCTTCTCGCTCGATCCGCGTCTCCGTTCGCAGGAGTTGTTCTTGTATTGTTCACAGGATTTTGTGGACAAGTACAACGAATCGTACCTCCTCACGCACTCGGCTATTCCGTACAACACGAAGTACAACCAGCCCACAGTGGAGGGTTCCAACGGCAAACTCACTTTCTGTCCCTTGTGGAACAAGGCGGACTCGAAGTTCATGCACGTTTCGCCCAAGATCAATATGCTCTATGGTTACGACCAGATGGGCGACATCGAGAGCATTGATGTGGAACGCTTTGAACCTTTCGTGCTTTCGTACATTGCCACCATGTTCTTTGGTGTGCAGTTTGAGAGCATTGACAAGCGCAGACTGAAGGTCATTGAATTGGCTGATCAATAAAGATAATCAGTGGAGAAAGCAGCAAGTGTGGTGGCAAAGAATGATACCTATTCTTGCCACGTCCTTGCCTGCTTGTAATACTTAATACTTTATACTTAATACTTCATTTATGGCTTGTACCAGTTTACAAAAATCTCTCGGTTGGTGCCAAGGCACTCCCGAGTTGCCTGGCGTTCGTCGCCGTATCTACTATATTTCCAAGGGGAATGTGGTCACATGGCCCACACTTCCCCGTGACGAAAACGGACGTGTAACGGCTGCCACCTATACGGGCAGCTTTACGCTAAAGGCGGATGCCAAGTGGCAGTACATTGACATTCTCCCCGAGAAGTCGCAACTGACTTCGGAAGCGCAAGGCGAACTTCCGAGTCAAACGCAGTTGAACAAGCTGACTGCTGTTCACCCGGGTGTGGGCGCAGAGGCGAGTGCCGCTGCTGCCTACCTTAATAACAACGACAACGTATTTATCGTGGAGGACATGAAGGGCAAATACCGTGTGGTAGGCTCTGAGGCTTGGACTACCAAGACCACAGTTGCCCAAGACCTTGGTCAGGGTGCCACAGGCACTACCTCGACCACGATTTCGGTAGAGGCTACGGACGAATGTCCTGCGCCTTTCTATGAGGGAACAATCACTACGGACGATGGCGACATCGAAACGGCTTAGTTAGTTTGTAGTTTTGAGGTTATAAGGTTATAAAGTTTGTTCTTGCAGCAAATGGTAATCTTATAACCTCATAACCTTAAAACTTAAAACTCATCATGATTGATTTGGGGGAAATCTTAGAAGAGATCAACGTCCCAGACCTTTCTGCTCCGCTTGTTTTGGAAAACAAGGACACAAAGTTTGCCCAAGGCAAGGACATCTTTGCTGAGCAAAAACGTCATGCTTGGGACAAGTCGGTCGAAGCGCGTTGCGACTTCTCCCGTAAGGTGCGCATCACGCGAAGGGCGGATGTGTTTTTCATCTCGCTTTGGCAGAAATCGCTTTATGGGCGAACGCTGACAGACATCAAGGGCGATGACTCTATGGTGGGCTTCTTTGCCGACAATGTGGCTCCGCTCATTGCAGATATTCTCGGAAACGAGTTGCAAAAAGGCAATTGGTGTATCGTGACCACGCCCAAGCGTAGGCACTTGGTCAAGAACTTTGCCACACGGATTAGTGAAAAGATAGCAGCTCTGCTATCCATTCCCTTTTACGAAGATGTGGCGCATTGCCATAGCAAAAAGCGCATTGGAGCAGTATTCTCGCTCAATGTGCTGCCCCATGAGCAGAACTGTATCGTGTTTGACGACTTCGTCACCACGGGTTCTACATTGAAAGCGATGAAGAACCTGCTCATTGAACACCACAAGAATTGTGTGTTCTTTACGGGCATCAACAACAAGTTGTAATGCTGACTTTATAACCTCATAACCTCCGAACTTAAAACTCAACTCCTATGAACAATGAATTTACTGAAAAGTTAAAATGTTGGCTCAACCAATCACGCGAGGAACGCGATTGGGATGAGGGCGCACTCATGCTCCTCCAGCTTTCGGGCAATAAGATTATGTACCGCAACCTTTCTATCAATCCCGAAGGAAAGGCTGAATTCATCGAAGGCAAACTCCAGCAATACTTGGAATTCCGTTTGGCGGAACTGACGCATGAACAGGTCAAGGAAATGCAGCACTCGGTGGATGAGATTGTGAAAGCGCATACCGAGTTTAAGAGTGACAACAATGAAGCCAAGGACTTCAAAGCGGGTAAGCGTGCTGACCATGATAAACTTCCCGAGGAAATCCAAGCGCTCTATGTAGAGAACCTTGATTTGGTGCATCGTATGCGAGAGCTTCACCTGAAGCTCCGCACGATGAGCACCACGGACTCCACCTGTGCGGACTCTGACCGCTATCCTTTCTTGAAAGAGTTCATCAAATTGGACAAAAAGCTGCACGACAATTGGAACGTTTATGACCATTATGTGGCAAACGCAGAAACGGCAGAAAGTGCAGAAAAGGCAGAAACCAAGAAAACGTCCTCTAAGACCAAGGCCAAGAGCAAGAAGGAATGAAAAGGAGTGAGAGTATTAGCGATTATCTAAAGCCTTTAGCCACGACTCCCAATCAAGCCTACCTGACAAATGCCTTGCAGGTGGCTGATGTCTTGGAGTGGATTTTATCGCAGGTGGGTAAGGCGAAGGTTTGGCAAACTTCGTTTTCCATCTCGGAAGAGTTCTTGCGAAGACTCTTCTTTATTGAGAAGGGAGGAATGGTTTCTGAGTTCAACTTGGTATTGGACCACAAGGCGACAAACAAAACGCTGAAACTCTGGTCGTTCATCTGCCAAGTGATGAAACGTACTTACTTGGCGGACAACCACTCTAAAATCTTGTTGGTGGAGAGCGAAGCGGGCGACACCATTTCTGTGGTCACCTCGCAAAACTTGACGCGAGGCAACCGCCATGAGTCTACTTTTATCTCTACAGACAAAGCAATATTCACTACCTTGCACGCTGCGGTCACAGACCTTATTCGCAATCATGCTGTACCGCTCAACGACCTCTTTGAACAGCGGCTAAACAGCAATGGGGCGAACAACAGAAATTAGTCGTGGACAAAGTTTTCCCATATTCAACCGATAGCTTTTCAGCCAGCGAGCATTAGCACATTAGCATATTAGCACATTACCATCATGGACTACACAGAAGAGCAACTTACGCAAATAGAACAATATGCTTCCATCTATCTCAAAATCTCCGATATGGCGGTGATTCTCGGTGTGTCGGCAAGTACTTTAAGAGAGGACATTGCCGACAAGAGCACGGAGGTATCGAAGCGATACCATCGGGGCAAGGCGGCTTCACGTGTCAAACTCTTGCATCAGGAGATGCAGCTTGCCTACGTGGGCAGTCCGTTGGCGCTTGAGAATACACGAAACAACCTACTCGACATGGAAGATGATGAATGAGCTTTGTATTACTTATTACTTGTTACTTATTACTTGATTTGAATGAGCTTACCGAATATTGTAGAGGCGGCTAAAGCCGACCTCTACACCGCCAAAGAAGAATTGCTCCAAAAATATGCGCAATCCCAAGTGGACCATATCCTGCGCCTGCGCGATATGGTCACATGGTCTATTGCCAATCCCGATGCCAAAGACCGCCAGTTTGTGGACGAGGAGCGAACCCGCTATGGGTTGTCGCTCGTCACGGCATACGCAGACTTGAAAATCGTGAAGGCCGTTCTGCCCAACATGGGCGAGGCTTCACGTGATTTTCATCGGTGGCGCTACAACGAGATGATTCTCGAAACGTATCAGATGGCGAAGAAACGCAAGGATACGAAGACGATGGAGAAGGCGGCTACTTCGTATGCGAAGTTCAACCGCATTGACATTGAGGACGAACAGTCCGTGCCTTACCACATGATCGTGGTGCAGCCTTTCTTTCCCACCACGGACCCGCGTGTGGTGGGCATCAATCCTGTGCCGAATATTGATGAGCGTATTCGCAAACTCACACGGGAACTTTCTGATACGCACCCCGATACGGAGAATGTGGAATATGAGGAGGCGGATTTGCCGTTGGACGAAATCTTTAAGGAGGAAGATGATGGAGAAAAGGAATGACAAGCATGTGGACACTTCGCTTTGGGACGAGGAGAAGAAGGCACACGCAAACCGCGTGTACTTCAACAAACCGCAACTCTTGACGCAATACATTGGCGCCAAGACTACGGTGATTGTGGCGGGGCGACGTACAGGCAAGACGGACTCTATTGCCTCGCCATTCGTGCTGCGTAATATGCAGCGAATGCCGGGCAGCACGGGTGGGATAGTCGTGCCTACTTTCAAGCATGGACTGACCAATACGCTTCCCGGTCTCTTTGCTGCTTGGAAGCGGTGGGGGTATCTCAAAGGTGTGCATTATGTGGTGGGACGCAAACCGCCTCGCTCGTTTGCGAAGCCCATCACCGAACCTGCGGACTATGAGCATGTGGTGACGTTCTATAATGGTTCGGTGGCGATTATCATCAGCCAAGACCGCCCGGGTTCTTCGAACTCGCTCACGCTTTCCTGGCTTCTCATTGATGAAGCCAAGTTCATTGATTACGACAAGCTGAAAGACGAAACGCTCCCCGCCAATGGCGGCATTCGTTCGTACTTCGGGCATCACTCGTTCAACCATTCGATGATGGTGCTTTCGGATATGCCGCAGACCACGAAGGGTTCGTGGTTCCTGCATTATGAGCAAAAGATGGACAAGGAACTCATTGATACCATCAAAGGCACGATCTTCAAGATTTGGCAAACAAAAGAAAGGATTGCTTCGCTCAAAGCAGCTCATCAAACTGTGCCATCTTACTTGCCATCGTACTTGAAATGGCTCGACCAATCGCTCAACAAGATGCGCTCGGTAGCGGTTTACTACAAGGAGTATTCTACCTTAGAAAACCTTCAGCTTCTTGGCGAAGAATATATCCGCCAAATGAAGCGCGACCTTACGCCCAAAACGTTCCAAACCTCCATTCTCTGCCAGAAGATTGGCATCTCGCACGATGGCTTTTACTCTTCCATGCAGGAGTGGCATAAGTACGATGCTTCGGATTTTTCTTACCTCGACTCGCTCGGTTATGACCGAATCATCGAAGAAGCACAGCAGGAGCGGTATTCCATACGCTCGCTGAGTGGCTTTAGTGAATTGCATTCGTCCCTTGACTGCCGCACCGATGCGGACCTCGACCCGCTCGCTCCGCTGTGCATTGGCATGGACTACAATGCCAATATCAACTGGATTGTGTGCGGTCAGCCTCGTGGCAACCGCCTTAATGTGCTCAAATCTTTCTACGTGAAATTCGAGCGCAAAATCCCCGCTCTCGTTGCAGACTTCTGCACCTACTATGCGCCCCATGCAAACCATAGTGTCATCTTCTATTATGACGCCACTGCCCTTGGCTCAAACTATGCCGTGAACGACCAAGACTTTCATTGGGTAGTCGTCCATGAGTTTGAGCGCCACGGCTGGAGTGTAAACGATGTTTACCTCGGCAACCCCATGCGCCATGATGAGAAATACTTGCTCATCAACCAAGGATTTTCAGGCAAGCAGCGCCTCATGCCTTACTTCAACCGCCAAAACAACGATGACCTTATTCTTGCCATCCAAAGTGCAGGAGTGGAGCGCGGAAGAAACGGCTTCCGCAAAAACAAGTCCACAGAGAAGAATCCCGAATCAGAGGAGGACTTATTGGAGCATCGCACCGATGGCACAGATGCTTTTGATACGCTGTATATTGGGTGTGAGAAGTTTCCGCAGCATGATTTTTATGGGGGTGTGAGTGTGGGAGGAGTGAGATAATATGCTAAAGAACATTATGCTTAATATTCTTTTGTTTATGTATTTCAGCTATCTTTGCAGAAAAATAATTAAATTATGAAAGCATTAAGAATCTTACTTCTATCGTTTTTCCTTTGTATTGGTTTTAATATCAGCGCATTAGCACAGAGCATTCAAAATAAATTTTGGGGGCTCACATTAGGAGAATCCACACTAAACGAGGTAAAAAATAGACTGAAAAGTTTGGATTGTCCCTATGAAATAGATGAAGATGGCATGTTATCCGCAGATAGACTCAAATTTATGGGAGAAGCATGCTCCACCGTTTGCTTCCAATTCTATGATGATAAGATTGCAGCTATTTCAATTGTGTTTAGCCCTATGGAAGGAACTGAATTTAAAAGTAAATTTGATTACATAAAAAACAAAATAGATAGCAAGTATTCAAATTTGACGTATGACAATACGGGGAAGGATAAGATAGATTTACCCGTATATATAGACCCTTGTGTTTACACAGATAATCGCAATATTTTAGTTTTTGGTTATAGCACTATAAATATACCAGGTGTACCTGAAAACAGAATGATTGCATTTACTTACATCAACGTGTATTTGTCATATTTGGCAGGTTTGGACGATGAACAAGAATCCACTTTTGGAAAAGATGAAAATGATAGTGATTTCTAATCTGCATCGTTATCCAAAATAAAACCAAAATAAAATCTAACGCATCTACTTATGGAAATATTCGTTTACTTATTGGCTATTGTTTGGAGCATTCTCTGCCTCATTCTTTTCTTTAAGATTTGGGGTATGACAAATAATGTGGAACAACTTACGCAGGAAGTTCATGAACTTAAACTAAATCTTGAACAAGGAAAGATGCAGGGAAAAACTCATCAAAGACAAGAAGGTATTCCTCTTGTTCAAAGTCCTTCAGATATTCCTTGGGATGATGACTTAAAGATTGGAGACAAAGTGAAACTAAAATCCAATGGAAAAATCTACAAAGTGACAGGTTTTGAGGATAATGGGTACGTTCAATGTGAACCAGAAAAAATGGGAATCTTCGATAATTTCGTGTCCGTTAAAATAAGTGGTCTAATCAAGGTTTAGTTCGTATATTTTCCCAAGCCCACCCATTCGGGCAATCCTTTCTTTCAGCCGCCTTACGCATTGGCTCTCTTGCTGTGCGTAGGGCGTTTTTTCGTGCGCTTCGGTGTGGTGGCAGGAGTGGAGTCGGGCTGCATGGGAACGGCTGGGGAAGTGGTGGGGCGGTAGCGAGAGCCTTGCTTCGGCAATCTCGTGACGTGGCAGAAGCAATTCTCGGAGATGTTCTTATCACCCCATGCGCTTTGTCGGAAGGCAGAGCACATAGCCTTGGACTTTTGCAGTATTCGCAGCATGGTCACCGCTCATTGATACGGCCCAGCTGTGGGGTGGCTTGGCTCAGATTTTACCACTGGTGATGAGGACGAGATGGTCGCTTTCTCTCATTTTCTTAGATTTTATGTGTGTGACGATGTGGATTTACAGAGGCAGTCTTCGATGAGATGTTCATCACGTTGTCAGCAGAGATTTTTGGGCCATACCGATAGCTCCGGCATAGCTGTCAGCCTCGTCATCACATTCGGCACGTCTTCTTCGGGTTTTATAACCACCTAATAGATGTTATGAGGAAAGTCTCCTCTGCTACGATTTCCACCCATTGACGCACTCGGAATGAGCAGTGTGTGTCATATTTATACTCTCGCTTATTTTTTACAAGGGGCAGCAAGGTGCTCCCATTATTTTTCCTTTGCAAAGTTGGCATGAAGCGGCTTTGCGGCAAGGGCGCGTTTCTCTTATCACAAAAATTTTTCAGAAAAAATGGCGCGTTGTTTCATTTTTTCCAAGCCCGTGAAGGGTGAAAATTTTTTGCGCTATCCCTTGTCCTCCAAGCCTCATGACTTCATGCCCCTTATTGCA
>ERZ808270.700-NODE-700-length-17662-cov-3.985688_pt1 | contig 17662 bp, 19 predicted proteins | sample MGYA00521082_ERZ808270 | MGnify/ENA primary metagenome ERZ808270 (study PRJEB31516, sample SAMN03275594) | gut metagenome | biome: mammalia-associated habitat; material: feces | host: Papio cynocephalus | place: Kenya | collected 2012-07-27 ... | reverse complement strand
TATTACATACAGGAGGCAGTTTATGTACCCGATTGTTCGAAAAGAAACATTGGCAGATAACATTATCCTGATGGACATCAAGGCACCGCGTGTAGCCAATGAGTGTCTGCCGGGACAGTTTATCATTGCAAAGACAGATGAAGTAGGAGAGCGTATTCCGCTTACGATCTGTGACTATGACAGAGAGAAGGAGACTGTCACCATCGTGGTACAGACGATTGGCGCAGGAACCGAGCGTATGATGGCCTTAAATGAGGGCGATGCTCTCGAAGATTTCGTTGGACCATTGGGATGTCCGTCCGAGCTTTGCGAGGAGGAAAACCTGGAGGAGACGAAGAAAAAGAAAATCGTATTTATCGCAGGAGGTCTGGGAACCGCACCGGTATACCCACAGGTAAAATGGCTGCATGAGCATGGAATTGATGCAGATGTGATTATGGGTTCCCGTACCAAGGATCTGCTTTTCTATATTGATGAGATGAAGGCAGTAGCCGGAAACGTATATGTATGTACCGATGACGGTACTTATGGTTTCCACGGAAACGGCTGCCAGCAGTTACAGGCATTGGTCGATGATGGAAAACATTATGATGTATGTGTCGCAATCGGACCGATGATCATGATGAAATTCGTTACAATCCTTACCAAGAAGCTTGAGATTCCGACGGTTGTGTCCATGAATCCGATCATGGTAGACGGAACCGGTATGTGTGGAGCATGCCGTCTGATGGTTGGCGGAGAAGTAAAATTCGCATGTGTTGACGGACCGGAGTTCGACGGACATCTCGTTGACTTTGATCAGGCAATGAAGCGTCAACAGCAGTACAAGACAGAAGAAGGCAGAGCAAAGCTCGCATATGAAGAGGGCGCTACCCATCACGGTGGATGCGGCCATTGCGGAGGTGACAAGTAATGGAAGGATTAGTCAGAGTACCGGTTCGTGAGCAGGAGCCAAAGGTTCGTGCTACGAATTTTGAAGAAGTATGTTATGGATACAACGAGGAAGAGGCAGTTGCAGAGGCTTCCCGTTGCTTAAATTGTAAAAATGCACAGTGTATGAAGGGATGTCCGGTTTCGATCAATATCCCGGCATTCATCGCCCAGGTCAAGGAGCGCAACTTTGAGGAGGCTTATCATATTATCTCCGAGTCTTCTGCACTTCCTGCTGTCTGTGGCCGTGTATGCCCACAGGAGAGCCAGTGTGAAGGAAAATGTATCCGTGGTATTAAGGGAGATCCGGTTGCCATCGGTAAGTTAGAGCGTTTCGTTGCCGACTGGGCACGTGAGCATGGCATTAAGCCAAAGAAAGCAGAGAAGTTAAACGGACATAAAGTAGCAGTGATCGGTTCCGGCCCTGCAGGCCTGACCTGTGCCGGAGATCTGGCAAAGCTTGGTTACGATGTAACCATCTTTGAGGCACTGCACCGCGCCGGTGGCGTGTTAAGCTACGGTATTCCGGAGTTCCGTCTTCCAAAGGACAAGGTTGTAGCAGCCGAGGTAGAAAACGTAAAGGCACTCGGTGTGGATATCGAGACCAACGTTGTCATTGGTAAATCCGTAAAGATCGATGAGCTGATGGAAAAGGAAGGCTTTGAGGCTGTATTTATCGGTTCCGGAGCAGGACTTCCACGTTTCATGGGAATTCCTGGCGAGCAGGCAAACGGAGTATTCTCCGCAAACGAATTTCTGACAAGAAACAACCTTATGAAAGCATTTGAGGAAGGATATGAGACTCCGATTTCCCATGGAAAGAAAGTTGTCGTTGTCGGTGGTGGTAATGTAGCCATGGATGCTGCAAGAACCGCACTTCGTCTTGGCGCAGAGGTACACATTGTATACCGTCGTGGTGAGGAAGAACTTCCGGCACGTAAGGAAGAAGTACATCATGCAAAAGAAGAGGGAATCATCTTTGATCTGCTGCAGAATCCGACCGAAATTCTCGTTGATGAGAATGGCTGGGTAAAGGGTGTTCGCATCATCAAGATGGAGCTCGGTGAGCCGGATGCATCTGGAAGAAGAAGCCCGATTGAGATTCCTGGTTCTGAGTATGAGATGGACTGTGATACCGTGATCATGTCACTCGGTACCTCTCCAAACCCACTCATTTCTTCCACAACCAAGGGGCTTGAGACAAACCGCCGCAAGTGTATCGTCGCAACCGAAGATACCGGTGCAACAAGCAAAGACGGCGTTTATGCAGGTGGAGATGCCGTAACAGGTGCTGCTACTGTTATCCTTGCAATGGGAGCAGGTAAGGCAGCTGCAAAGGGTATTGATGAGTACCTTTCCGGAAAGAACAATTAGACCATAAAATGGAAAAGAGCAGCTTATTATGAAGACATTAATAGATCTGATCACCGAGCAGGTGACAAATGCATTTACCGGTCAGGGATATGATGCAAAATACGGGAAAGTCACACTTTCCAATCGTCCGGACCTGTGTGAATACCAGTGTAACGGAGCCATGGCAGCGGCAAAGGAGTACAAGTGTGCGCCGTTTATGATTTCGGATAAGATTGCGCAGGCACTGGCAGAAAACGAACTGTTTGAGAGCGTAGAGTCCGTAAAACCGGGATTTATCAATATGAAAGTAAGTCCTGCCTATCTGGCAAAATATGTCAGTGATATGAAAGCAGATGAGGGAAGATTTGGCTGTGACAAAGCGGCACACCCAAAGACGATTATTGTGGATTATGGCGGAGCTAATGTCGCAAAGCCATTGCATGTCGGACATCTGCGTTCAGCCGTCATTGGAGAGAGTATCAAGCGGATTGGCAAATTTATGGGACATAACATGATCGGTGATGTGCATCTGGGAGACTGGGGTCTGCAGATGGGACTGATCATTGTAGAATTAAAAGAGCGTAAGCCGGATCTGGTATACTATGATGAAAGCTATACCGGAGAATATCCGAAAGAAGCGCCGTTTACCATTTCCGAGCTGGAGGAGATCTATCCGACTGCCAGCAAAAAGAGTAAGGAAGATGAAGCGTTCCGTGAGGCTGCTATGGAGGCAACCAGCCAGCTGCAGGCCGGCAGACGGGGATACCGTGCACTTCTTGCACATATTCTGGATGTTTCCGTAACAGACTTAAAGAAGAACTATGATAATCTGAATGTCTCCTTTGAGCTCTGGAAGGGTGAGTCGGATGCACAGCCGTATATTCCGGATATGGTACAGATGATGAAAGATAAGGGCTTTGCCTATATGAGTGAAGGAGCTCTGGTTGTGGATGTCAAAGAGGATACGGACACAAAAGAGATTCCGCCATGTATCATCTTAAAGTCAGACGGAGCTTCGTTATACAGTACGACAGATCTTGCTACGATCGTAATGCGTGTGCAGGATTACAACCCGGATGCAATCATTTACCTGACGGATCAGCGTCAGAGCATGCATTTTGTACAGGTATTCCGCTGTGCAAGAAAAACCGGACTCGTCGGACCGAATGTGGAACTGACCCATATCGGATTCGGAACCATGAACGGAAAAGACGGTAAGCCGTTTAAGACGAGAGATGGCGGTGTTATGCGTCTGGAGTATCTGCTTGATGAGATCAATGAGGAGATGCTCAAAAAGATTACAGAGAACCAGAAAGAAAAGGAAAACCTCGACATTTCCGAGGAAGAGGCAAAGAAGACAGCAAAGATTGTTGCACTTGCAGCCATCAAATACGGAGATCTGTCCAATCAGGCAAGCAAGGATTACTGTTTTGATATTGAGCGGTTTACTTCTTTTGAGGGAAATACCGGACCGTATATTTTATATACGATCGTCCGCATCAAATCCATCTTAAAGAAGTACACGGCAAAAAATCCACTGCCGGATGCACCGATTCTTGGGGCACATTCTGTAAGTGAGAAGAACCTGATGCTTGTATTGTCCCGGTTCAATGCCATGATGGAAAATGCATATGAGGAGAAAGCACCGCATAAGATCTGTGCTTATATTTACGAACTCGCCAATGCATTCAACGGATTTTATCATGAAACGAAGATTCTCTCCGAGGAGGATCCGCAGGTACAGGCTTCTTATATTGGTCTTTTAGTATTGACCAAAAATATTCTTGAAACCTGTATTGATGTGCTTGGTTTTTCTGCACCGGATCGCATGTAAATCGGATGTTCTAAAATCACATATAAAACATATAAATGAGTCATAGGGATTTGTCCCTATGGCTCATTTTTTATGGAAAGAAACATGGGAGGAAGTGACAGAATGGAGATTACAGAATATCTTCCGGTAGATTTTCGAACGCAGATGGAAGCGGGAATGTTGTGCGGGGCGGAAGAAATCCGGCTTCGGGTTGGACAACCGATGGAAATTTTATATGCGGATCAGAAAGAAAAAGAGATCGGGCTGCTCACGGAGGCGCATATGCGGGAGGTACTGAATTATCTGAGTGGATATTCCGTGTATGCACTGGAAGAAGAACTGCGACAGGGATATTTTACGCTGGAAGGCGGACACAGGATCGGGGTATCCGGGCGTGCCAGTTATGAGAAACACAAAACCTCAAGCTGTATAAAGCTGTTAAGCTGTATCAGCGGTTTAAATATCCGTCTGGCTCACGAGAAAAAAGGGTGTGCGTCGGTATTGATTCCATGGCTGTATTGCGGTGAAAATGTATATCATACGTTTTTCTTTGCACCGCCTGGGGTTGGAAAAACGACGTATTTAAGAGATTGTATCCGGCTGCTTTCCAAAGGAAATCACCTGCGTGCCGGGAAAAAAGTCGGGGTGGTCGATGAACGGTCGGAAATTGCTGCCTGTTACCGGGGAATTCCGCAAAACGATCTGGGTCCCCGCACGGATGTGCTGGACAATTGTCCGAAAGAACATGGAATCCATATGCTGCTTCGTTCCATGTCTCCACAGATCATTGCAGTGGATGAACTGGGGCTTCCGGAGGACTTTGCGGCAGTGGCAGACTGTGCCCGGTGCGGGGTATCGATCCTTGGAACGATACATGCCGGAAGCGTTTCGGAAGTTTTGCAGCGTCTGCAGATGGGAGGATTAGATCTGATCCGCTCACAGATGCGGCTCATCGGTCTGCAGAGAGAACCGGACGGGCGTCGGGTTCTCACCGTATATGAGGGAGGAGGAAATCCATTGTGGAAAGGCTTTTCGGAACCTTCCTGATACTGGCAGGGTGTGCCGGAATTCTGTACAAATGGGCAGAGGGAGAAAAAGCAAGACAGCGGATGGTTGGTGAATGGATACGCTTATTTGTACGCTGGGGCTATGCGCTGGAACAGGAACATGTGCGGCTGTACGATTTTTTGGCCTTTTATGAAGCAGCAGATGTATCCATGCAGACGTTTTTGGATGAGGTTTGTGCATGCATGCGTAACCATCAGAATCCAAGTGGGCAGGGAATCTGGCAGGATTGTCTGCAGAAGCATAAAAGAGAACTGCAGATCGGGCAGGAGGGCTGGGAAATCCTTATGTCTGCCGCGGGAGCATTTTATGGGGAAAGCAGTGCAGAAAATCTGCGGTGTAATGAAATCTGCAGAAAACGAATGGAAAAATATCTGGCAGAGTCACGATTGGAATTTTTAAAAAAACAGCGGGTGTATCTGCCTGTTGGAATGCTGACCGGCGTGGTTATGATCATTCTTCTGGTGTAAAGGCGTAGGAAGGGAACCTAAGTGTATGAGTGTAACGATTATTTTTAAAATTGCAGCGCTTGGAATTGTTGTGGCAGTACTCAGCCAGATTCTCAAGCATAGTGGAAGGGAGGAACAGGCATTTCTGCTGAGCCTGGCCGGTCTGATTATCGTGTTGTTCTGGATCGTGCCGTGTATCAGTGAATTGTTTACAACGATGGAAACCCTGTTTCGCATGTGATGTCTATGATAAAGATTGGAATGATTGGAATTGCAGCGGTTTTCCTGGCTCTTTTGCTGAAAAAAGAAAAGGGCGAACTGGCTTTGCTTGTGGGAATTGCAGCATCGGTTTTGATTTTCGGATACACACTGTCAAGAATTTCGTTTATCCTGGATTTCTTGCGGGAACTGATGGACACGCTTCCGGTAGATCCGGCACTTTTGAAAGCACTGTTAAAGATGCTCGGAATTACATATGTTGCGGATTTTTCTGCGTCAGTCTGCCGGGAAGCGGGATATGGATCCGTTGCGGGACAGATTGAACTGTTTGCAAAATTATCGATCGTTGCTTTGTCCATTCCGGAGTTGTGGGTTCTACTGCGGCTGATCGAACAGATGACCGGGGGGTAGAAATGAAAAAAATTGCTAAAATTTTGTTCTGGTCTGCTTTGACCGTATGGATGATCGTATCACATCCACAAAATGTAATGGCGGCAGAGGCGGACGAGATATTAGATGAACTGGATTTTACGGATATAAAAGAACAGACGCAGGATCTGCCGGAAAAGATGGATTTTGAAAACCTGGTAAATAAACTGGTGACGGAAGGAACAGACGGACTGGATGCGGGAATGATCTGTGAATATATTGCAGATTTATTTTTTTATGAAATCACCGCTGCAAAGCCAATGTTTTTGCAGATGTTTGCCATAGGGCTTTTATTTGCGCTGTACGGAAAAGTGATGATGACGCGACAGGGGTATGTTTCACAGATGGGCTTTTTTATCGTTTATCTTGGGGTGGTTCTGTTGTTGCTGCAATCGTTTTCCCTGATCTCAGAGGTGGTTGATCGGGGAATTGACCGTCTGGTGGCATTTATGACCGCGTTTGTTCCTTTGTATGCGGCAACATTGTTTTGCTCCGGCAATGCGGCTTCTGCGGGGGCCTTTTATCAGCTGGCATTCGGGCTGATGTATCTGTTAGAACTGGGAATGAAATTTATTTTTCTACCGGGGGTTCATGTGTTTGTGCTGCTTCTTCTGATGGATAATCTGTTTGAGGAAACAAAACTTGGAAAGATGGCACAGTTGTTTGAAGACGGAATACGGCTGGTATTAAAAGGCGGGCTGACAGCCGTTATGGGAATCGGTGTTGTACAGTCTCTGATCGTTCCTGCAAGAGACAGGCTTTCCACGAACAGTATTTTTAACAGTATTTCTGCGGTGCCGGGAGTGGGAAATACCTTTGGTTCCGCAGCAGAGATCCTGCTCGGAAGTGGAATTCTCATAAAAAACAGCATTGGTGCGGCTGCCCTTATTCTTCTTCTGGTGATCGGAATGACTCCGCTGCTGAAATCTTTTTGTTTTTCTGTAATGTATCGCCTGACCGCCGCATTTTTGGCACCGGTCGGAGATTGCCGGATTGCACAGTGTGTACAGGCCGCTGCCAGGGGGTGCGCGCTTTTTTGCACCATACAGCTGGATGCGCTGCTTTTATTTTTTATTACCATATCCATGATCAGTGTTTCCACCAGTTTCATCTATTAAGAAGGGAGGAGGACATGGAAGTTGTACTTACATTTGTGAAAAATTATTTTGTGCTGATGCTGATTTTTTATCTGCTGTCGTATCTGACACCAAAGGAAACGTATCAGAAATATTTCCATTTTTTTGTCAGCGTGCTTGTGATCACGGTGTTGGCACAGCCGCTTTTGGTCTATGTAGGCGGAATGAAAAAAGAAGAGGCAAATCAGCAGCTGCATGAGATTGTCGAACAGATGGAAAGCATAGAATATCAGGAGAAGGGAGAGAATATTTTTGAACAGTATCTTGGGAAAGTGGATCAAAAAGAGGAATAAATCAGATTTTGTCGTACTGATTCTGCTTGGGGTAATGGTAATGATCGTTGCGATGCCGACGGGAGCAAAACAAAGCCAGAAAGAAACGCAGACGCAGGAGCTGCAGGAGCTGCAGACAGAAGATTCCTATAAAGAGCAGCTGCAGCAACAGCTGAAGGAGCTGCTTGAACATATGGACGGGGTGGGAAAAACCCGTGTAATGCTGACATTTTACGATGATGGAACCGACCAGCTGGATAAAAATGTGACAAAAGATGGTAGTAAAAAGGAAGAGACAACGGTGGTGTATGATACGGGTGATACCAAACAGCCCTATGTGATCCGCAGACAGATGCCGAAAATTGAGGGAGTTGTGGTTGTGGCACAGGGCGGAGGAAATGCAAAGACCGTTACAGAAATTTCCAACGCGGTAATGTCATTATTTCCGGTGGAAGCGCATAAGGTAGTAGTAGTTAAAATGTCGGTACAGGAGGAATAGACGTGAAAAAAAGAGTGCATAAAAATCAGATTGTTATTACAACGCTTGCGGTGCTGATTGCGGTGGCCGGTTATGTTACTTATGATAAAAAGGGCGCTGATACCAAAGATGCCCAGACGGTAGCAAATATGAATCAGGATGCCGTAAAGGAACAGGCGGATAAAGATTATGAAATTGGGGATGATCTGGATATCACAAGCAGCAAGGAAGATCTGGCAAATGCATCGACGGAAGACGTGGAAAATCCGGGAGAGACCGTACTTACCTCTGTGACGAGCGGTGATTCCGATTATGCGGCAAAAGTGAAACTCAACCGGGAACAGGTGCGTTCCAAAAATAAAGAAACCCTGCAGGCAATCATTGACAATGATTCTTTGGATGAGTCCAAAAAGAAAGATGCGGTCAATGAAATGATTACGCTGACGGATATTGCGGAAAAAGAGTCCAATGCAGAAATGATGCTGGAGGCAAAAGGGTTTACGGATGTGGTTGTCAGTATGAATGATGACGGCTGTGATGTGGTCCTTAATATGGGGGAGGCAACCGATGCCAAGCGGGCACAGGTCGAAGATATTGTAAAGCGCAAGACCGGAGTATCCGCAGATAAGATCGTGATCACTCCCATCCAGTAGCACTTGCAAATACATAGTTTTTAGTATAAAATGAGGTACAGTGTGCAAGTGGTTTGGAGGATATACTGTGAGTGACTTAAGAAAAGAAATAGAAAAACGGCGTACATTCGCTATCATTTCCCATCCGGATGCAGGTAAGACAACTCTGACAGAGAAATTCCTGCTTTACGGAGGAGCTATCAATCTTGCCGGTTCCGTAAAAGGAAAGGCAACGGCAAGACATGCGGTGTCTGACTGGATGGAGATCGAGAAACAGAGAGGTATTTCGGTCACCTCGTCAGTGCTGCAGTTTAATTATGACGGATACTGTATCAATATTCTGGATACTCCGGGACATCAGGATTTCTCGGAGGATACTTACCGTACACTTATGGCGGCGGATTCCGCGGTCATGGTGATTGATGCAAGCAAAGGAGTAGAGGCGCAGACACGTAAGCTGTTTAAGGTATGCGTTATGCGCCATATTCCAATTTTTACATTTATTAATAAAATGGACCGTGATGCAAATGATACGTTTGAACTGCTCGATGATATTGAAAATGAGCTGGGAATTGCAACGTATCCGGTTAACTGGCCAATTGGTTCCGGAAAAGAATTCAAGGGTGTATATGACCGTCATACCAGAAAAGTTATGACATTTGCCGATACATTAAAGGGAACAAAAGAAGGTTCGGAAAAGATCATTGATATTGATGATCCGGCACTGATCGACGAGATTGGTGAGGAGAAAAAATCAATTTTGGATGATGAAATCGAACTTCTTGACGGAGCCAGTGCGGAATTTGATATGGAACTTGTGACAAAGGGAGAACTTTCCCCGGTATTTTTCGGTTCTGCTTTGACCAATTTTGGTGTGGAGACTTTTCTGCAGCATTTCCTGAAGATGACTTATGCGCCGATGGCCCGGAAATCGGACATCGGAATGATTGATCCATTTCAGGAAGATTTTTCTGCGTTTGTCTTTAAGATTCAGGCAAATATGAATAAAAACCACCGGGATCGTATTGCGTTTATGCGTATCTGCTCCGGTAAGTTTACGGCGGGCATGGAAGTGTTCCATGTGCAGGGAAACAAACAGATCAAGCTTTCCCAGCCGCAGCAGATGATGGCAGACGAGCGTAAAATGGTAGAAGAAGCATATGCGGGAGATATCATTGGTATCTTTGATCCGGGTATTTTCTCTATCGGAGATACCCTCACAACGGCAAAGGACAAGTTTCAGTTTGAGGGAATTCCGACATTCGCGCCGGAACATTTTGCGCGTGTGCGCCTGATCGATTCCATGAAGCGCAAGCAGTTTGTAAAAGGAGTAACACAGATTGCACAGGAAGGTGCCATCCAGATTTTCCAGGAATACAAAGGCGGTATGGAGGAAATCATAGTAGGAGTAGTTGGCGTGCTGCAGTTTGATGTACTTCGGTTCCGTCTGGAGAATGAGTATAATGTGGAGATTCGTCTGGAGAATCTTCCATATGAACATATCCGCTGGATTGAGAACAAGGATGAAGTGGATGTGGATGCGCTGACTGGTACTTCAGATATGAAGAAAGTTATTGATATGAAGGGAAATCCACTTCTTTTATTCGTCAATGCATGGAGTGTCGGTATGACACTTGATCGAAACGAAGGACTCGTTTTATCCGAGTTCAGCAAGAATTAATCAAAGGAGGACAAGTCATGGGAGTTGTAACAATTACAAAAGAAAACTTTGAAGCAGAAGTAGTCGGTGCAAAGGTGCCGGTCGTGATTGATTTCTGGGCATCCTGGTGTGGTCCGTGTCAGATGCAGTCACCGGTTGTGGATGCGGTCGCAGAGTCTATGGGAGATCAGGTAAAGGTATGCAAAGTAAATGTGGACGAGCAGCCACAGCTTGCATTAAATTACCAGATTGTGAGTATTCCTACGCTGGTATTTATGAAAGATGGAATGTTCCAGAAGAAAATGGTAGGGTTACAAACACAGGATGTGATTGAAGGCTACCTGAAAACACTTCTTGACGCATAGTGGGATACAACGTATAATAAAAGGCAGTTGCAAGGCGACTGTCTTTTTTTATTTCCCCATTTAAAATTTTGCATTGACAATACAAACAAAATATACTACTATTAGAACATAGATGCGAACATAGGTTCGATAAAAAGGAGAATATTATGGCAAAGGACGATAAATTAAAAGCATTGGATGCGGCAATCGCACAGATCGAGAGACAGTATGGCAAGGGATCTGTGATGAAGCTGGGGGATAATTCTGCAAATATGAACGTAGAAACGGTTCCTACAGGATCACTCAGTCTGGATATTGCATTGGGACTCGGAGGACTTCCGAAAGGACGTATCATTGAGATTTACGGACCGGAGTCCAGTGGTAAGACCACCGTTGCACTGCACTGTGTGGCAGAGGTGCAGAAGCAGGGCGGAATTGCCGGATTCATTGATGCAGAGCATGCGCTTGATCCTGTCTATGCAAAGAATATCGGTGTTGATATTGACAATCTCTATATTTCCCAGCCGGACTGCGGAGAACAGGCGCTCGAGATCACCGAGACCATGGTGCGTTCCGGAGCAGTTGATATTGTAATTGTCGATTCGGTGGCAGCTCTTGTGCCAAAGGCAGAAATCGACGGAGATATGGGAGATTCCCATGTGGGTCTGCAGGCACGTCTGATGAGTCAGGCGCTTCGTAAGCTGACCGGTGTGATCAGCAAGTCAAACTGTATTGTAATCTTTATCAACCAGCTCCGTGAAAAAGTTGGTGTTATGTTCGGAAACCCGGAGACAACGACCGGTGGCCGTGCACTTAAGTTTTATTCTTCTGTTCGTCTGGATGTGCGTCGTGTAGAGCAGCTCAAGCAGGCAGGAGAAGTTATTGGTAACCATACCCGTGTCAAAGTCGTAAAAAACAAAGTAGCACCTCCATTCCGTGAAGCAGAGTTTGATATCATGTTCGGAAAGGGCATTTCCAAAGAGGGAGATATTCTGGATCTGGCAGCAAATGTCGGAATCATCAGTAAATCCGGTGCATGGTATGCTTATGAAGGAGACAAGATCGGACAGGGACGTGAAAATGCAAAGACATATCTGCGTGAAAATCCGGAATTTTGTAAGATGATCGAGGAAATGGTGCGTGAGCATTATTTTGCACAGGAGGATGAGGCTCCGGAAAGTGAGGAGGAGACTCCGGCATCTGCAGATGAGAAAAACAAGAACGAATAAGATATGGTTACAGTAACAGAGTGTACGACTCTGGGAAAGGGCAGGCTTCGTTTCCATCTGGACAATGGAACGGAGCTTGTTCTTTACCGGGGAGAGGCAAAACAGTTTCGGATGCGGGAAGGAAGCACACTTTCGGATGAAGAGGAACATCAGCTGATTTATGAAGTTGTGGGAAAGCGTGCCAAAAGAAGAACCATGCATCTGTTGGAACAGATGGACCGTACAGAGCAGCAACTGCGGGACAAATTGAAACAGGGCGGGTATCCGCAGGCATGTATCGATCTTGCAATTGAATATGTGAAATCTTTTCATTATGTGGATGATTACCGCTATGCGTGTACCTATATCAATTATCGTCAGGATCGTATGAGCCGCTATCAGCTGAAAGTGAAACTGTATGGAAAGGGAGTTCCCGGAGAGCTGATTGATCGTGCCCTTGAGGAATGTTATGAGGGTGATGAACAGGAGCAGATTATCCGACTGCTGGAAAAGAAAAAGTTTGATGCGCAAAATTCCGATCCGAAAGAATTTACACGCGTTTACCAGTATCTGATGCGTAGGGGATTTCGGAGCAGTGACGTGCTGTGTGCTATGAAAAGTAAACAATGAAAGCACGTATTACTTGACATATTTAAGCAAAAAGGATAAAATTATTATGTTGTAGAAGTATGACATGGAAGACTAATATTTCTTTTTGTTATATGTACAATGAAAACTTAATAAAGGAGGTGCTCCTGTGCTGCAAGTAATTATTGCTGTTGTTATCACACTTATAATTACTGCGGTTGCTGTATGGTTTATCTCAACTGAGTATCACAAGAAGGTAGCAAGTACCAAAATTGGAAATGCAGAAGAGCAGGCCAGAGGCATTATCGACGAGGCTGTGAAAAATGCCGAGGACAAGAAGCGCGAAGCTATGCTTGAGATCAAGGAAGAAACCATTCGTTCCAAGAATGAACTTGACAAGGAGATTAAAGAGCGTAGAAATGAAATTCAGCGTAACGAGCGACGTGTTGTGCAGAAAGAAGAAAATCTGGACAAAAAACTCGAAGCGATTGAAAAGCGTGAGGCAAGTTTCCGTGCCAAAGAAGAAGATTTAAAGAAGCAGAAAGTCGAGATAGCAAAGCTCAACGAACAGCGTGTACAGGAACTGGAAAGAATTTCAGGATTAACCTCTGAACAGGCAAAAGAATACCTCTTAAAGACCGTGGAAGAAGATGTGAAGATTGACACTGCGAAGATGATCAAGGAAATGGAAGCGCAGGCGAAGGAAGAAGTCAACAAGAAGGCAAAGGACTATGTAGTTACTGCAATTCAGAAATGTGCTGCGGATCACGTTGCTGAAACCACAATTTCTGTTGTACAGCTTCCGAATGATGAGATGAAAGGCCGTATCATCGGTAGAGAAGGACGAAATATTCGTACACTTGAAACGATGACCGGTGTAGATCTGATTATTGATGATACGCCGGAAGCCGTTATCCTTTCCAGCTTTGATCCGATTCGAAGAGAAGTTGCGAGAATTGCACTTGAAAAGTTGATCGTGGATGGACGAATTCATCCGGCACGTATCGAGGAAATGGTTGAAAAAGCGCAAAAAGAAGTAGAGACAATGATTCGTGAAGAAGGCGAGGCTGCCGTATTAGAAGTTGGCATCCATGGCATTCATCCGGAGCTTGTTCGTCTTTTGGGCAAAATGAAGTATCGTACCAGCTATGGACAGAATGCATTGAAGCATTCGATTGAGGTCGCACAATTGACAGGTTTACTTGCTGCAGAAATCGGTGAGGATGTCCGCATGGCAAAACGTGCAGGATTATTACATGATATTGGTAAAGCAGTAGACCATGATATGGAAGGTTCCCATATCCAGCTGGGTGTGGAACTGTGTAGAAAGTACAAGGAATCACCTCTTGTCATCAATGCAGTGGAAGCACATCATGGCGATGTAGAGCCAGAGAGTCTGATTGCATGTCTGGTACAGGCAGCGGATACCATCAGTGCTGCTCGTCCGGGTGCGAGAAAAGAAACTTTGGAAACATACTCAAACCGCTTACAGCAGCTTGAGGATATTACAAATAGTTATAAGGGTGTAGAAAAATCTTTTGCAGTTCAGGCAGGCAGAGAGGTTCGTATCTTAGTTGTTCCTGAGCAGATCAGCGATGCGGATATGGTTCTTTTAGCCAGAGATATTTCAAAACAGATTGAGACTGAGTTGGAATATCCGGGCCAGATCAAGGTAAATGTGATCAGAGAATCGCGTGTTGTAGATTATGCGAAATAACGCCAGGTAATTGTAAAAATGAATTTAAAAAGGCTTAAGACCGCGGAAAGCGGGATTAAGCCTTTTTTTATATCATAATGTGTTGTAAAATAAATACATCGGGATTTCATGGAATGTATAGAATAAAAAAGGAGGGACCAGTACAGCACGGCTGCACTGGTCAGATTATGAAAAAAATGATCGAAAGGTTTTTGGTTCCTTTTGATGGCTTTACTATACTGGAAAAGTGTGAAATGGATATGTTACAAATTTGAAGAAAATGTGAACGATGAAAATATCCGGCAATATTGTCCGGATGGAAAAGTGAGGTTTGAATATGGTAGAACATGTAAAGCGGCTGAAGAGAGAACTGGTATATAAAGGAGCGATTCTGGATATCTACAAAGATACGATGGAACTTCCTGATGGAAACAAAGCAGAGTGGGATTTTGTATCCCATCGTATGGGCGCAGCGGCAATCCTTCCAGTTATGAAGGATGGGAGAATTGTGATGGTACGTCAGTATCGCAATGCGCTGGAGAGAGAAACACTTGAAATTCCGGCGGGTTGTCGGGACAGTAAGACGGAAGATACCGCATATTGTGCGGCGCGGGAGATGGAAGAGGAAACCGGATATCGCAGTACAAATGTCAAACATTTGTTATCTCTGCGCACAACGGTGGCATTTTGTGATGAAGCAGTCGATATTTTTGTAGCTACTGATCTGGAAGTGGGTACCAGACATCTGGATGAAGCAGAATCCATTGACGTGGAAATCTACACACTAGAAGAACTGTGCGATATGATTTATGCGGGAAAAATTCAGGATGGAAAAACCATCGCTGCGATTATGGCATATGCGGCGGCAAAAAAAGGTGGAATGGGTAAGCATCTGGATTTATAAAAATGGAATAAAGAAAACGGACAGGGCATAGGCTGAATAGAAAAGAATTTTAGGGATCTTTATGAAAAAGGAACTGGCGATTGGAATCTGTTTTGGCCTGGCGGGAATTTTATGTACCTGTCTGTTTGGATATGAATATTTTACAACTTATGGATTCTTAAATGCGTATCACATGAAAGCTTTTGCAGCATCGGAGACTGGGTATTTACCACTGCTGGCAAATATTTTGTGGGAAAGAGGAAAAGTGTTTGTGGTTATTGCAATTCTTTCTCTTACCGCTTTAAAAGCAATTCTGCCATTGTTATTGCGCTGTCTGATTTATTTTACGGGTGGGGTATTTTTTGCCGCCTGTGTGATGAATATGGGAATTCTTGGAATTGTTTTTTTTCTGGTGTCGTGGCTGCCACATGGCATTTTATATCTTGCAGCGCTTGCGCTTTTGCTTATGGTAGAACCGCACAGATTTTATAACCGGAAAAATCCATGGCTGCTGCGGCTGGCATGGGGGATGGGAGTTGCGGTACTTGTCATTCTTGGATGTGTATTGGAGGCGTCTGTCGGAATCCGGCTGTTACGTTTTGTTGTAGAAAAATTATAAAAAAATGGAGTGCAAAAAGGAATACTTTTTACACTCCATTTATTGTTTTCAGACAGAAGCTGTTTACTTTGCGTTCATCTCAGCAATGTCGTAGATCAGCTGTTTGGAATCTTCCCATCCGAGACAAGGATCCGTAATGGACTTTCCGTAAATATGATCTCCGATAGACTGATTTCCCTCTTCGATGTAACTTTCAATCATCAGACCTTTTACCAGAGAACGGATATCAGAAGAAAGCTGGCGGTTATGCATTACTTCTTTTGCGATACGAATTTGTTCTTTAAACTTCTTTCCAGAGTTGGAATGGTTGGTATCGATGATGGCTGCCGGATTGATAACATCCATTTTTTCATACATCTCATGAAGACGGATCAGATCTTCATAGTGATAGTTCTGTGTGGTATTGCCGTGCTTGCTGACTGCACCGCGAAGAACCACGTGAGTCAGAGGATTTCCGGTTGTCTCCACCTCGTATCCGCGATAAACGAAATGATGTGGATGCTGTGCTGCATATACGGAATTGAGCATAACGGAAAAATCACCGCTGGTAGGATTTTTCATTCCGGAAGCAACATCAAAACCGCTGACAGTCAGACGATGCTGCTGATCTTCAACAGAACGTGCACCGATGGCAACGTAGGAGAGAAGATCTTCGACGTATCCCCAGTTTTCCGGGTAGAGCATTTCATCGGCACAGGTAAGACCACTTTCTTCGATTGCACGAATGTGCATTTTACGCATGGCAATCAGACCTTCGATCATATCCGGTGCTTTTTCCGGATCCGGCTGGGAAGCAATTCCTTTGTAGCCTTCTCCAGTTGTACGTGGCTTGTTGGTGTAAACACGCGGAACTAAAATGACCTGATCCTTGACATCCTCCTGAATCTTTGTCAGGCGGCTCACATAATCACATACAGAATCTTCGTTATCTGCAGAACACGGTCCGATGATTACGAGGACGCGTGGGTCTTTTCCTGTAATAACATCAGAGATCATAAGGTCTCTGTGTTTTTTTAATTCACGAAGCTCCGGGGAAAGCGGATAATCACGCTTGATATCTGCCGGAGTCGGTAATTGATTTAAAAATTCAAAACTCATTTTTTTCTCCTATCTCTTAAGTTCGGATATAACATACCGTGACTATCTTAATGGAAAACAGGAAAAAAGTCAAATAACAGGAAGCAGTTGTTTCTTTTTTGCTTTTAGAATATAATAACAGAGAATTACAACACAGCAGGAGGTGCAGAGATGGAAAATCTGCTTTGCATAAAAGGAAAAATTATAGGAAAAGGAAAACCGCTTGTATGTGTTCCGATCATGGAACCGTCGAAAGAGGAAATTTTAAGAGAAACCAGAAGGCTGGAAGAAGCGCACACGGAAATGATTGAATGGCGCGTAGATGCGTTTGAGAACGTGGAAAGTCTGAATGCAATTCGTGATATATTAGACGAGATGAAACATATCATAAAGGAAAGTATTTTAGTGTATACTTTCCGTTCTAAAAATCAGGGAGGGTGCAAAGCACTCTCTGCTGCGGAAATTTATGATATTCATCAGGTGGCGGCAGAATCAGAAGCCGTTGATTTTATTGATCTGGAATATTTTGAGGCAAAAAATCCCGAAAAAGAAATTGCAATGCTGCAGGAGATGGGAGCCTATGTGATTGCTTCCCATCATGATTTTGAACAGACACCGGATCCGGAGGTGATCCGTATGTTGTTAGAACAGATCCGGGAGAGTGGTGCAGATGTCGTGAAACTGGCAGTTATGCCGCAGAATATGTGGGATGTATTACATTTGCTGGAGGAGACCAACCGTTTTCATGAAAACTATCCGGATCATCCGCTGATTACCATGTCTATGGGGGCAAAAGGAGGGATTTCCCGCG
>ERZ808270.699-NODE-699-length-17670-cov-3.931479_pt1 | contig 17670 bp, 12 predicted proteins | sample MGYA00521082_ERZ808270 | MGnify/ENA primary metagenome ERZ808270 (study PRJEB31516, sample SAMN03275594) | gut metagenome | biome: mammalia-associated habitat; material: feces | host: Papio cynocephalus | place: Kenya | collected 2012-07-27 ... | reverse complement strand
CATCAGCGTATTGATGCCGAGAGACATATTTGCGGATTTTAAGATTGCAACTTTTTCGTATGCTTTTTCCACATCGGCAAGCTGCTGTTCGGAAAGTCCTGTCGTACAAAGCACAATCGGAATCTGTTTTTCCACACCATATGCCAACAGCGCATCCACTGCTTTTGCATTTGAAAAATCAATGATTACATCCGCATCCACCGTACACTCTTTTAAGCTGGCAAACACCGGATAATCATTTTTAATTCCATCATACATGTCGATTCCTGCAACAATCTCAATATCTGGGTCCTGCGCACAGATGCCTGTGATACACTGTCCCATCTTTCCGTTGCAGCCATTCATGATCGCTCTTGTCATTTTCTTTTGTGCCTCCCTGATCTATGCTAAAATTCCATAATTTTTCATTGCTTCTGCAAGTTTCTTTGCATTTGCCTCGCTCATCTCACAGAGTGGGGAACGAAGTGGTCCTACTTCCATGCCCATCAGGTTTAATGCCTTCTTAACCGGAATCGGATTTACTTCGGAAAACAGTGCATCTACCAGTGGAAGTGCCTCAAGCTGGAGCTTTCTTGCCGTCTCGATATCACCCTTGAAGAAGCTGTCGCACATCGCATGTACTTTGCCCGGTGCCACATTGCTCCATACAGAAATTACGCCGACTGCTCCGATCGACATAAGTGGAACAACAAGTCCGTCTTCTCCGGAATACAGATCCAGTTTTCCATCGGTAAGTGCCATAGTCTTAGAAGCCTGTGCCAGATTTCCGGTTGCTTCCTTTAATCCTACGAGATTGCTCTTGGTGCGGACCAGCTCTGCAACTGTCTCCGGAAGAAGATTACATCCGGTACGTCCAGGTACATTATACATAATGATCGGACACTTGGTGCTGTCTGCAATCTGTGAATAATGGCTGATCAGTCCTGCCTGTGTTGCCTTATTGTAATATGGTGTAACGATCAGAAGTCCGTCAGCACCTGCCTCTTCTGCCTCCTGGGAAAGCTGGATAGCTGTGCGTGTGCAGTTTGAACCGGTACCAGCCACAACCGGTACACGATGCTTTGTAAACTCGATGGCTGCCTTGATCACATCACGGTGTTCTTCCATCGTAAGTGTTGCACTTTCTCCTGTCGTTCCTGCGATTACGATGGCATCTGTACCACCATCAATCTGCTGGTTGATCAGTTCCTCAAGTTTATCATAATTAACTTCCTCATTGTTCTTCATTGGTGTCACGATTGCGACTCCGGCTCCCTTAAAAATTGCCACTGTTTTATTCTCCTTTCTAAAATAAAAAAGACCAACTCACAGTGAGCTGGTCAATCTAACCTTTTTTAGATCTGATAGCTCTCCATCCACGTCTATACGCTTCTGACAGTCATACGATTGTTCACCGCATGCCCAAAAACCAGACTGCAGCCATCCGGTTCTTTCGGCGTTTTCCCCTTTTACCTGCATTCGACTGTGTCTGCCACATCCAACAGGCTACTCATGAATTACGCGACCTCTATCCCATGTATTTTCTTAATTCTACCACCACCGGTATGGTCTGTCAATCTATTTCTCCGGTGCAATATTATAAACTTCGTCTGCTGCTTCCCGGATTTTTTCATCCAGAACGCGACCTGTGCAGACCAGTGTCATTTCTTCCGGCTTTGCGGCAAACAACTCACAGATTTCTTCCGGAGTTATCACCTTTTCATCCACAATTCCAAGCACCTCATCCAAGATCAGCATATCGCAGGCGCCTGTCGTAACGACTTTCTTTCCGTAATTGAATCCGTTGCGCAGATTCATGCTTTCTTCCTGTTTTGCCTCCTCGGAAAGTGCCTCAAAACACTCATCCGATTTTGCAAAACGGAATATTTTTATTTCCGGCTCCAGCCGGCTTAAAAATGTCAGTTCGTTTTCATTTTTTCCCTTTAAAAACTGAATGATAATGACGCTTTTTCCCTCGCTTGCAACACGGATTGCATTTCCGATTGCCGCGGTTGATTTACCATGTCCCTCTCCATAATAAATCTGAATCACTCCTCTGTCCATTTCAGCCTCCATGATGTCTCTTAACCAAATGAAATCTTATGTAAGATAACACAAAAGCGTCAAATAATCAAGTCTACTCCAGAAATTCAATCTTGCTGACCGACACCTCATAAGCAACTCTCTGCTCTACCTGTGTCTCACTGATTTTCTTTACATACTCGCGGCTTTGGATTCTTCCCCAGATCTGTACATGGGATCCGACCTCAAACCCGGATGCAAACCTTGCATTTCTGCCCCAGCAGATGCACGGAATATAATCTGACTTTCCATAAGAACGATTGACTGCGACCAGAAGATCCGCAATCTCCCTTCCCAGAGGTGTTTTTCGATATACCGACTCTTTACAGATAAACCCATCCAGGAAAATCTGGTTGGCCGCATTTTCTTCCTCAAACTGCTCGACCAGTTCAAACTCTCTCGCAAAAACCGACAACACCAGACGGTTTTTATGCTCCTCATGCCGGTTGAACGAACGGAACTGTCCTGTAATATAGACACATTTGCCCTCCGCACTCTCCTGCACATTGACCAAACGCTCCGATACCATCACCGGAATATAATCGACGAAACTGGACAGGCGGTGGACCGATACTTCCACCATATAAAATCCTTCCCCATACACCTCGTGACTATACGTAAAGTCCGATACAATTTCTCCCATAATAGTGACCTGATTGTTTTCACACATTTTATCTGCCATGAATACTCCTTCCTTTTGTGGAAATTTTTGATAGGCTTCTGTTTTACCATTTAATGGTTGGTAGAAATCATCAAACCTTGTCGATAAGGCCGGCGAAAACTATCTAAAACGCTTAAATCGTTGGTGTACGTTGAAAAAAGCTTGCGAAATCAGCTTTTTATGATAAAATAGGATAGGTTATTTATGTAAAGTTAAACAATATTAAAAAGAAGGTTAAATTTATGGTAACAACAAGAGACGACATTCGTAATATCGCAATCATCGCCCATGTCGATCATGGTAAAACCACACTGGTCGATGAGCTGTTAAAACAAAGCGGTGTGTTCCGTGCCAATCAGGAAGTACAGGAACGTGTCATGGATTCAAACGATATCGAGCGTGAGCGTGGTATCACCATCCTGTCCAAAAATACCGCTGTATTTTATAAGGATACAAAAATCAACATTATCGATACGCCTGGTCATGCCGATTTCGGTGGTGAGGTAGAGCGAGTTCTTAAGATGGTAAATGGTGTAGTCCTCGTCGTAGACGCATTCGAGGGAACCATGCCACAGACCAAATTCGTGCTGATGAAAGCACTGGCTTTAAATCTTCCGGTTATTGTCTGCATCAACAAGATCGACCGTCCGGAAGCGCGCCCTGCAGAAGTGATTGATGAGGTTTTAGAGCTTTTCATGGATCTGGATGCTTCCGATGAGCAGCTTGACTGCCCGTTCATCTATGCTTCCGCAAGAGATGGATATGCTCTGTACAATCTCGACGATGAAAAGAAGGACATGACCCCTCTTTTCGAGACGATCGTAAATTATATCCCGGCCCCAACCGGAGATCCGGATGCCAATACACAGGTTTTAATCAGTACCATCGACTACAATGAATACGTTGGCCGTATCGGTATCGGAAAAGTCGATAACGGTTCCCTGAAAGTCAACCAGGAAGCAGTCGTTGTCAACCATCACGATCCGGACAAACTCGAGAAAGTCCGCATCAGCAAACTGTATGAGTTCGACGGTTTAAATAAAGTAGATGTCAGTGAAGCCAAGATCGGTTCCATCGTAGCCATCTCCGGTATTGCAGACATTCACATTGGAGATACCATCTGCTCTCCGGAAAATCCGGTAGCCATCCCGTTCCAGAAGATTTCCGAGCCGACCATCTCCATGAATTTCATCGTAAACGACAGTCCTCTCGCCGGTCAGGAAGGAAAATATGTTACTTCCCGTCATATCCGCGACAGACTGTTCCGCGAGTTAAATACCGATGTTTCTCTCCGTGTCGAAGAAACCGACAGCCCGGACAGCTTAAAAGTATCCGGTCGTGGTGAGCTGCATCTGTCCGTTCTGATTGAGAATATGCGCCGTGAAGGATATGAGTTTGCAGTCAGCAAAGCCGAGGTTCTCTATCATTATGATGAGAATGGCAAGAAACTTGAGCCAATGGAACTTGCTTATGTGGATGTACCGGATGAATTTACCGGTGCTGTCATCTCCAAACTGCAGCAGCGGAAAGGTGAACTTTTAAATATGGGCTCCATCGCCGGCGGTTATACCCGTCTGGAGTTTAAGATTCCTTCCCGTGGACTGATCGGATATCGTGGTGAGTTCATGACCGACACCAAAGGAAACGGTATCATCAATACCATGTTTGACGGATATGAGCCATTCCGCGGTGAGATCGCTTACCGTTCTACCGGTTCCCTGATCGCATTTGAGACCGGTGAATCCGTAACTTACGGTCTGTTCTCCGCCCAAGAGCGTGGTACGCTCTTTATCGGACCTGGCGAAAAAGTATATTCCGGTATGATCATCGGACAGAGTTCCAAAGCCGAGGATATTGAGTTAAATGTCTGCAAGAAAAAGCATCTGACCAATACACGTTCTTCTTCTGCTGATGAGGCCCTGACCCTGGTTCCGCCTCGCAAATTAAGCTTAGAGCAGGCTCTTGACTTCATTGATACCGATGAGCTTCTTGAGGTAACTCCGGAAAGCCTGCGTATCCGCAAGCGTATTCTGGACCCTACGATGCGCAAGCGTGCTTCCATTGCAAAGAAAAATGCAATGAAATAAATAACAGGCAGACATCACTTACAATTACTCCACCTCCATGGTGGAGTAATTTTTTACAGGAGACGTTCCATGGATTTGAAGAATTTTACAAAACATTTGATTTATCAGAGTGGAAATACGGAAATACCGGATAACTTCAGCCGGTTTCAGATTCTGCATCCGGAATATTCAGCTCACGAAAGCGTTGTCAAAACCTATCCGCTCCCGGAAAATGAACATCTGTTTTCCCTGCTGTGGGATATCCATGACGGACATACGCTTTCCGCAACGATTCTGCCCTCCCAGCCTCCGTTTCTTTATGAAAAAGAGTTTCGGCCCGGCATGCGCACGCAGATGCACTCCCACGAATATCTCGAATTGTTTTATATTATTGACGGGGAATACCGACAGAAAATTCTTGGCAATGAATTTACTTTTCACCGGGGAGAAGTCTGTCTGATCGACAAAAACTGTCTGCATCAGGAAATCATGGAAGGAACTTCTGCCACACTTCTGTTTCTTGGCATCACCAATGTGATGTTTCAGGACATCATGAACCGACAGATCACAACGGAACGAATCACATCGTTTCTGAACATGGCACTGATGGAGCAAAAATCGTTGCAGCAATATCTGCATTTTCGTCCACAGGCGGATGCAACCACACAGATGGAGGAAACCCTGACCTCACTTCTCTTGGAATTACAGCGGCATGATGAAGCTTCTCCGATTATCTGCCGGGGGCTTCTCCTGCGCATTTTCCGCATTCTCAGCACACAATATGAATTTTCTCTGTCCAAAAAACTGCGACAGAAAATGAACTGGATTTTATATGAAGAAATTTCTGATTATATGAAACAGCATATGAAAAATATTTCCATTCGTATGCTTTGTGAAGAATTCCATTTTCAGGAAGATTATTTTAACCGGTTACTCAAAAACCGGACCGGCATGACTTATACGGAATACCTGCAGCACCTGCGTCTGCAGAAAGCCGAAGAATTACTGCTGCACACCAGACTAAACATTGATGAAATTGCCGCGGAAGTCGGCTACAAAAACAAAGGCTATTTCTATAAAATATTTACGGAACGGCACCGGATGACTCCGGCACAGTTCCGCAAAGAATCGTGTTAATATTTTATTTTATAAATCCCATTTCCAATCACGGATTTCTGGCATATCAATACCATACTCATGAATGTACTGCTTATGTTCTACAAGCTTATCATTCATTTTCTGTGTCAGATAAGAACCACGGTTTCCTAACTGTGGAAGGTTTTCGATCACACCCTTTACCAAATGGAAACGGTCGATCTCGTTCTGTACACGCATATCAAATGGAGTCGTAATGGTTCCTTCTTCCTGATAACCGTATACATGAATGTTTCTGTTGGTACGACGATAGGTCAGCTCATGAATCAGTGTATGATATCCATGGAATGCAAAGATAATTGGCTTATCCTTTGTAAACAGTGCATCATATTCTGCATCTGTCAGACCATGTGGGTGCTTGCTGCTTGGCTCAAGCTTCATCAGATCGACGACATTGATCACACGGATCTTGATCTCCGGCATTTCTTTTCTTAAGATGGTAACAGCTGCCAATGTCTCAAGTGTCGGGGTATCTCCGCAACATGCCATAACAACATCCGGCTCCTGTCCCTGGTCGTTACTTGCCCACTCCCAGATGCCGATACCCTGTGTACAATGCTTCACTGCCTGCTCCATGGTCAGCCACTGCTGTCTTGGATGCTTGGATGTAACAAGTACGTTCACATAGTTACGGCTTCTGATGCAGTGATCAAAGCAGGACAGAAGACAGTTGGTATCTGGTGGCAGATAAAGACGTACCACGTCAGCCTTCTTATTTGCAATATGATCTAAAAATCCCGGGTCCTGATGGGTAAATCCATTGTGATCCTGCTGCCATACATTCGAAGTAAGGATCAGGTTCAAAGAAGCAATTGACTGTCTCCACGGAAGCTGATTACATACCTTTAACCATTTTGCATGCTGTGCGCACATAGAATCTACTACACGGATAAATGCTTCATAACTTGCGAAGAATCCATGACGTCCTGTCAGAAGATATCCTTCCAACCATCCCTCACACATATGCTCACTTAACATAGAATCCATGACACGTCCATCCGCTGCAAGGAATTCATCGGTATCAAGCTTCTTATTATTCCAGTCACGGTTTGTCTCCTCGAAGACTTTCATCAGACGGTTTGACATCGTCTCATCCGGTCCGAAAATACGGAAGTTCTTGGAATCCTCATTCAGTTTGAAGATATCACGGACAAATCCGCCAAGCTCAACCATATCCTGTGCCTCAACGCTTCCCGGTGCCGGAACATCCAGCGCATAATCACGGAAATCAGGAAGTCTTAAGTCACGTAACAACTTACCACCGTTTGCATGTGGGTTAGAACCGATTCTACGGTCACCTGTTGGTGCGAGTGCTTTCAGTTCTGGAATCAGCTTTCCGTTCTCATCAAACAGTTCTTCCGGATGGTAGCTGAGTAACCACTCTTTTAACATTTCCAGATGCTCTGGCTTGTCCATCATAATCGGAACCTGATGCGCACGGAACGATCCTTCGATCTGCTTTCCATCAACTACCTTTGGACCTGTCCATCCCTTCGGGGTACGAAGTACGATCATTGGCCACTTTGGTCTTGTGGTATCATGGTTTTCTCTTGCGTTCTTCTGGATTGCCTTGATCTCATCCATAACGGTATCAAGGGTCTCTGCCATCTTACGGTGCATGGTCATTGGATCATCACCCTCTACAAAATATGGCTTCCATCCACATCCATCGAAGAAATGCTCAAGTTCTTCATGGGAAATACGTGCAAGAATGGTTGGGTTACTGATCTTATATCCATTTAAGTGAAGGATTGGAAGAACCGCTCCATCTGTCTCCGGATTTAAGAACTTGTTACACTGCCATGAAGTTGCAAGAGGTCCAGTCTCAGACTCACCATCTCCTACGATACAAGTAGCGATCAGATCCGGGTTATCAAACACTGCACCAAAGGAATGTGCCAGAGAATATCCCAGCTCACCACCTTCGTTGATGGAACCTGGAGTTTCCGGAGCTACGTGGCTGGAAATTCCTCCTGGGAAAGAGAACTGCTTACACAGTTTCTTCAGTCCATCTAGATCCTCTCCGATATTTGGATATACCTCGCTGTATGTACCTTCCAGATAGGTATTGGCTACAAAGAAGTTTCCGCCGTGTCCCGGACCTGAAATTAAGATCATATCCTGATCATACTTTTTGATCACACGGTTTAAGTGTACATAGACAAAGTTCTGTCCCGGTACGGTTCCCCAGTGACCAACGATCTTTTTCTTTACCTGATCTCTGGTAAGTGGCTCGCGAAGAAGAGGATTATCCAGCAGATACAGCTGTGCAGCACCAAGGTAATTGGCTGCACGCCAGTAGGCATCCATCTTCTTCAGGTAATCTTCGGTTAACGGCTGTTTTTCAACAACATCTGACATCCTGACTGTCCTCCTGTAAAATCATATTATCATTAGATGCCTATATTTTAGGAAATCCGCCCCTATTCCACAATTTCCTATTCCCATTAATTTTTCCGAAAGTTACCCATTCCGACTTATATTTGCTTTTGTTTATTTGTTTTTTCTGTTTATTTTTGTTTGAATATTACAAAACCAAAAGTATATGCAAATGTAATCCGCCAGACTTACAGTTTCCCATACACTTCCATCGGGACATAAGCCTTTATGGAAATTCCCTCTGGTACATACTCTTCCGAGACAAGTTCCCCCTTGCTTCGTACAAGCTGCAATACCCCTGCCTGTGCATAGGGAATCACCCGCTCAATATAAATCTTATCCTCCCTCAGCATTTCCTGCAGCGCATCCTTTACTGCATCCAGTCCGACATTTTCCGCTGCGGAAATCTGAAGAACATGATCCGCACGGAAATCCTGTAGTGGATCCTCATCCGTTCTGGCATCGATCTTATTAAAAAGAGTCAGAATCTTTTTATTTTTAACACCGAGGTGATCGAGTGTCTCATAGACAATATACATCTGCTTATCGCGCTGCGGATTGGAAGCATCCACCACATGAATAATATAGTCCGCATATTTTGCTTCTTCTAACGTACTTTTAAATGCCTCGATCAGATGATGCGGCAATTTCCGTATAAAACCTACCGTATCCGTCAGCAGCACCTGCTGGTGTCCTTCCAGTTCTAGCATCCGCGTGGTCGGGTCTAGCGTTGCAAACAGTTTATCTTCTTCCAGAACCTCTGCATCCGTCAAATGGTTTAAAAGTGTAGATTTTCCGGCATTCGTGTATCCGACAATCGCCACAACTGGAACTGCATTGCGCTCTCTTTTTGCTCTTGCAATTTCACGGTGCTTGACCACTTCTTTTAATTCCCGGTTCAGCTGGGCGATTCGGTCATTGATCAGGCGGCGGTCTATCTCAAGCTTTTTTTCTCCAGGTCCACGCGTACCGATTCCGCCACCCAGACGGGACATAGATCTGCCAAGTCCGGTCAGTCTGCTCAGACGGTACTTCAGCTGGGCCAGTTCTACCTGGATCTTTCCTTCACTGGTTGTCGCGCGGGCGGCAAAAATATCCAGTATGATAAGCGTCCTGTCCATCACCTTGGTATCCAGCATTGTTTCCAGATTTTTTAACTGTGCCGGGGACAATTCATCATCGCAGACAATTCCCGTTGCCCCCGTGCGCTCTAAAAGCTCTGCAATTTCTGCCACTTTTCCGGTTCCCACATAGGTTCCCGGATGGATCAGCTCCCGTTTCTGGATCAGTGTACCGGCAACCGATGCCCCCGCCGTTTTTACCAGTTCGGCAAGCTCAGCCAGTGAATCTTCTGCGTCATCTCCATCCTGCTCGCTTACACCTACCAGAATGACTCTCTCTTTTAAATCCTCTAAAACAATTGGTTCGCCCATTATCTTGTCTCCAAAAATGTATTTTCGTGTTTTGCTTCCTCATCGTCCGGATAAGCTTTTAAATATTCCTTTATCATCTTTTTGGCAGAATCAAAGTCGCCGCTGTACTCATATGCCGCAATGGCGCTTTTCATCAAATTCTGCTTATTCGGCACCTTCTCCAGTTCCAGACCGGAATTAAAATACGTCAGTGCATTCTTATAGTTTCCATCCTGCATCTCCTGCATACCAAGCTCATACAGATCATAGGATGTTGCTGCACCACTCTTAATATACTCTGTAATACATTTTTTAGCCTTGTCTTTATCTCCGTTCGCCTCATATGCCAGTCCGAGGTAATACGATGCCAGCATCTGCTTATGTTCTTTTGCTTTTTCCAGGTAACTGATGGCATCTTTATTTTCGCCGAGCAGATAACTGATTCTTCCTTTGTACAGTTCATCTTCCGGCTTATCTCCTTTGATCTCCATTGCCGCCGACAGATATTTCTGTCCTTCATCTTTTTTCTCGTGCCGGTTCAAAGACTCATAGATTCCAATGTAGATTTCATAATTTTTTTTGCCATGCTGCACAGCACTCTCAAAATCTGCCATGCCCTTTGTTTCCTCTCCCATATCCATATAAAGATCTCCGCGCAAATAGTATGCGCGCGCTTCCTTATTATATTTGATAATGGCATCATACGTTGCAAGTGCATCTTTTGTCTTTCCGTCCAGTGCCTGTGCTTTTGCCTTATAAAAACAGATATCTAACTCTTTCTCCCCTATATGCCCGATCGACTCTCCCAGCGCATTCTGAAATGCCTTGATCGCATCTTCATACTTACCGCTCTCCATGCAGGTAATTCCATACTGCCGGTAGGCATCCTGTTCCTTTGTATCTTTCGTTCCGCATCCGATCACAGACAGTGCAAACACTGCTGCAAGCAGCACGGAAATGATTCGCTTCTTCATGTTCTATTCTCTCTTTCTGAAAACTACTTTTATTTTTTTACCGCAATCTGTTTCGTTCTTAAAGCATCCTTTTCCAGAATCGCATCTATGATCGCATGCATCTCAGCAGTCAATGCCTCTAACCTCCAGTCCGGCAGGTTATATTTCGGGTGCTTCTCAAACGCAAACTCCCGCAGACCGATCAGCGTCTTTCTCGTCTCCGGAGTCAGACATGCCACCGCTATATTTACCCAGTTGTCACCGATACGCGGTCCATGCTCCCGGTAATAAGTACCACCGTAGATAAATTCGTCCGGCTCCACTGCATAGGGAAGCAGTGCAAGGTTATGGTCAAACAGCGGTGCCATTCCCTGAATTTCAAGTGTCCTGTTGTCGATCAGAAAACCAAAATTATTTTTGTGCCGATCTGCATTCATGATCACGGCATCAAGGACAAACATTTTTTTTATTTCCGTTTCCACACCAAGTTCCTGTGCTTTCTTCAAAATGCCGGACACCGTTGTATTTCCGGTATCTATTGCCGCATATGGAAGAAATCCGTATTCTTCCGATGTAAAAATATCACATACCGAACAGATCCGGCTGTTGTATGTCCGGAGTCCATAACGGACAAACTGATCCGTAAATTTTTCAATAACCTGCCCGGAATAAAATTCTGAGTAAGGTTCCAGTCCCGCATTGCTTGCGCCCGAACTGCCTCTTTTTAACATCTTAATCGTTCCGTTTTCGCGGATCCAGCACTTCGCAAACGAGCCATCCGTTCCATACTCCGGAGATGTTGTGCTCAGATGCCGCCCATGCAGCCCCCCTTCAAATGCCGTCTTTGCAATTACATCATTAAAGGGATGTGTATAAAGAGACAGATCCTCCCACTCTAACCGACTGTCCACCGGTTTCACCCAAAATGTGTCGATCAAAGACAACGCATGCGAAATATCCAAAAATCCCTGTAACGTATCACACCCGCTCATCTCCAGCAATTTTTCAATATTTTCCCGGTGCTTTGGTGCCCTTCGGTTTACAATAAAAGCGGAAAGATCCCCATACCATGACGGAAGCGTCACGTATTGTTCCTCGATCACAGGCTCACCTAACATTTCATTAATCGAAAACTTTGCAATTTTCTCATTTTTATTCATTAAATAATACATGCCGTTCTCCTTCTTCATTCCTATATCTTACGGTATTTTCCGTACTTTTGCAATCATTTCAGAAAAAATGGGAACCGGACATCCGGTTCCCAGAAACAGCACTTATTCACGCTGTGCTTTCCGCGCTTTTTTAAACTGATACATTTTTCATCCACATCATGAACCTCTATCTTTTAGGTACTACTCTGTGATCTTCTCAAGAGAGAAATTCGTCAGAGTAATGTCGGATGCCGGTGTGTCCATCGGTTTTCCTTTATCGTCATTTTCATAAATCTGCCCCATGGAAACGGTCATCACTGCATCCGGATCCGTTGCTTCTGTCATGGGAAAATCAAAAACAACTTCCTGTTCTTTTCCTTCCTCCAAAACAATATTGGTTCCATCATACCATGCATAACTCTTACTCATAAAGCCTAGCTTTATGGTTCGTGCTTTCGTCGAAGTGACTTTGAATTTTACACGATAGCTGCAACTCTGTTCCAGTGTGATTCCACTCTGCTTAAGCTGTGCATGCCAATCTTCCGTACCCGGATCTGTAATTTTAAACACAATTCCACCATGTGTGGGAACAGTTTCACCTATCTTATCATCTCTTTTAACAATGTCCCATCCGTTATTACCCTCCGAAAAATCTCCATTGGTCAGCAGATTCTTTCCTGTTTCTTCCGGCTTGATCTCCGGCGCATTAATCTTCTCCAGCACAATGTCATCAATGCAGATTCTGTGCTGCTGCGTGATCTGTTTTCCACCGACTGCACCCATGGCAATATTAAAGATCGTTTCCGGATCTGTATCCTCTTTCATCTGAAACTCTTTTGTAATCGTCCGATATTCGCCGGTCAGATCTACTGTTTCCTGGCAGTATGGAGTCCAATCCTCATTTCCATTTGCATCCTTATGGGTGCTTCCATCTCTCTGCAGCGCATAAGACACTTTACGGTCGATAGAAGATTTCATTTTCAGGGAGAGTCGATACCATTGTCCCTTTTCGAGTTTCACACCCGTCTGCTTTAACTGGATATGCCAGTCAGCTTCTCCGGTATCGTTAATTGTGAAATCTGCCGCATTGTCTTCGTTTAAGGAGTCAACAACATACGTTACATTTGATGGTGTATAGCAATAGGCTTCAAAACCTGCCAGGCCCGCATTAAAACTTCCGTTTTTGATCAGACTGTCCTCATCAATCCGCACATCGTCCAGATATACGGTTGTTCCCAGTCCCAGATCAAAGGAAATATTTTTATCTGTCAGATCCGCTGCCGTCTTAAAGGAAAAACGGTAGTTTTTCTTTTCATTGGTAAGTTCTGCCTGAAATTCCTGTCCGGCAACGTGTACTGTCATAGTTTCAGCTTCGTTTGCCTGAGCCGAAAAACTGAGCACATATTCTGTATCCGCGCTCAGAGCAAGCCCCTGCTGTCCTGCTGTTACCGCAGTTCCTTTTGGACTTACCACTTTCAAACGGCGTCCATCTTCCAGACCGGTTACCTCTGCGGTTGCATTTTCCGGTTTTGTGATGTCCCAGTAACCCAGACGATTCTTCCCTTCCTGGAAGGAACCGTTGTAGACATAATTTCCATCTGCAAGTGCTTTCTTTGTGGTGTCTTCTTTGATTTCTTCATATCCGGTCTTTTCAATGCGCACATTGGAGAGGTGCACTGCTGCTGTGGAAGCAGTATTTCCCAGATTAAATTCCAGACGCCCGTTGGCATCATCGGAACCTGTCATCTGAAACTCATAAGTATATGTCTTTTTCTGTGTTCCAAGTTCCACTTTGGTATCCTTCCAATACCTCGTATAATTATGATCCGGTCCGGAAATATCTGCAATCATTGTACGCGCCTCATCCGCATAAGCATCAAAGGTTACCTTATACGTTCCGCCTTTTTGCAGCGGCACATCCGGCTGTACCAGCTGAATACTGTAATCTGCGGTTCCCGCATTTACTGTAGAAATAACCATCTCATGATTCTTAATTTCTGCTTTTCCATCACCGTCTAAAGCGGTAAGGAATTTCCAGTTTTTGTCATCACTTAAATCCTCTGCTGTGGAGAAATCACCGTTGTTAATATAATTTCCCGTTGCATCCGGCTCTCTTAAAGTAACATTCTTTACCGGTTTTTCCACGTTTTCATCATAACGGTCTTTCTGATATACTTTTACATAATCCACTGCCAACTGCTGATCTGCATAGGTGGTCGAATCATCCGGATACCCTACCCAGCTGCCACCGACCGCCAGATTTAAAATCATATAAAACGGCTGGTCAAACGGTGCCGGATAAGCCACTTCGCCCTGCCCGCTCTTTGCAGAAAACCAGTCGGACTCTTCATGAAATTTCACACCATCAATATACCAGGTAATCTTTCCAGGCTCCCAGTCACAGGCATATGTATGATACTGATCTGCAAAATTATTTTTTGCATCTACTGTACAGGTTCCCTGACTCTGATCATGCGGTTCTCCGTAATGAATGGTGCCATATGCTTTATTTGTTTCCTGCCCCATCACTTCCATGATGTCGATCTCACCGCATTTTGGCCACTGTCCATACAGATTTTCGTCCGTCGGCATCATCCAGAATGCCGGCAGATAACCTTTTCCGGTCGGAACTTTTGCACGGCACTCAAAATATCCGTACTTAAAATCATGTTTGCCCTGTGTATTAATACGACCGGACGTGTAGCTTCTGGTTCCGTCTGCATTCACCGTTTCCACCGGTTTGATCAGCAGTTTTCCGTCTTTGACCTGAATATTTTTGTCAGAATCCACATATTCCTGCCACTCACTGTTGACCCAGCCTTTTTCGTGCAGTTCCACATTCCAGTCTGCACGGTTTAAAGAATCCCCGTCAAAGTTATCCTGCCACTTCAGTTGATAGCCCTGTTTTAAGAGATCCGCTTCGGTCAGCTTTGAAGGTGTCTCCACAGTTGTTCCACCGGAAGAACTGCCCGAAGAAGAACTGCCGGAAGAAGCATTTCCGTCCGAGGTATCATCTGTTTTCTTGTCTTTTCCATCCGTCTTATCTTTTTCATCTGTCTTGTCTTCTCCGGAAGTGTCTTCTTTCTTTCCCTTCGGAGTTATGGTGCAGGATTCTCCGGATTCCACTTTCAACGTTGTTCCATCCGCAATTTTTACAGATATTGTTTTCTTTGTCTGATTATCCACCTGTGCCTGTGCATTTTTTGTACACGTTATGGTTGATTTTTCCGCACCTTTTTTGAGCACAATGTTCACATCTTTCTTTGCGGTTATTTTCGCCGGTGCTGCTAGAATCACCGAAACGTCTTTGGCATTTACAACAACCGGTACTGCCTTTTTACTGTTTCCGGAAAAGGAAACACTTTTGGCATTCTGTACCGTCACTTTCTTTATGGTACCATTGTTTTTGATCGCAACCGTTCCCTTACTGTTCACAACAATTTCTTTGACGGTACCATTATTTACAACGGCTGCCTTTTTGCCGACCACCCGAATGGTCACTTTATAAGTTCCCTTTGGAATCGTAATCTTTACATTTTTCCCTGCTTTTACGGTAATGACCGCATTCTTCCCTTTTACGGTTTTTAATGCCTGATTCAGCTGCTTCTGAGAAGAAACGGCAAGCGTTTTACCGCCTGCCGCCTGTACCGGTGTCGCCGGTACTGTACTCATTACCATGGCAGCGGCAATTGCTGCCGCTCCCACCTGTTTCCATAATGTTTTGTTTTTCACTGTAAAAACCCCTTTCTTTTTCTATTATCCTTTTACGCTTCCCAGAGCAACCCCCTGTACAATATGCTTGGAAAGAATCAGATACACAACGATAACCGGCAGGATCGAGAATGTAATCATGACATATACCTGCCCCATATCAAACTTCAGCCAGTCTGCACCACGCAGCTGCGCGATCAGAATCGGAAGTGTCTTTTTCTTGTCATCATGCAGCACCAGTGCCGGTGTAAAGTAATTGTTCCAGCTGCTGACGAAACTGAAAATTGCCTGTACGGCGATCGCCGGTTTCATCAATGGCAGAACGATGCTGTTGAAGGTGCGGAACTCTCCGGAACCATCAATACGTGCAGCTTCAATCAGCGAAAGCGGAAGCGCACTCTCCATGTACTGTTTCATGTAAAAGAACGTAACCGGAGATGCAATGGCCGGAACAATCAGTGGAATAAAGGAATCCATCAGTCCCATGCCTGTAATCAGTTTGATAAATCCGAGTGCCGTAACCTGTGTCGGAATCATCATAATCATCAGAATAAACGGATAAATAAATTTCTTTAATTTAAAATCGTATGCATGAATGGCATATGCAGTCATGGTTGAAAAATATACACACAAAACTGCGGTTGCCGCTGCAATGATCAGACTGTTAAACATGCCCGACCAGATCGGCAGTGTTCCATGTACCAGATTGTTCCAGTTGTCCAACAGATGCGTACTTGGAATTGCAGTAAATCCTGCTTTCAGCTCACCTTTAGAACGCGTTGCATTGATAAACATGATATAAAACCAGAACAGGCAGAAAAACGAAATTATAATTAAAACAATATATGCGATGGCACGTCTGGCATGAATACCAAGTCCGCCTTCCACATCTTTCTTACTTTTTGCCATCACAATCACCCCTTTCTCTTATCGTTTCCGGATACTTTAAATACAAGTAAGCTCAAAAGACCTGTAATGATAAACAGTACCACGGAAAGTGCTCCTGCCATACCATAGTTCTTGCTGTACAGATGCTTGTTCAGATACATGATCAGTGTCATGGTTGAACGCATCGGATTTCCGGTTCCGTTTGTCAGAATCTGTGGCACATCAAAAAGCTGTAATCCACCGATCAGTGAAGTAATCACTACATAAACCAGAATCGGGCGAAGAAGAGGCAGCGTAATCTTAAAAAATACCTGTGTGGAAGTTGCTCCATCCACTTCTGCCGCTTCAAATAAAGAAGTATCAATTCCCATCATTCCGGCCATCAGAAGAATCGTTGTATTTCCGAACCACATCAGGCAGTTCATCAGTGCAATCAGGCCTCTGGCACTTCCGGTATGGGATAAAAATTTATATGGTTCTGAGATAAATCCAATCTGCATCAAAAGAGAGTTGATCGGACCTGCATCTGAAAACAGTGTAAAGAATAACATGGAAAATGCAGATGCCATGATCAGGTTTGGCAGGTAGATCACGGTCTTAAAAAAGCGCGAACCTTTCAATCGCAGGCGTACATCGGAAAACCATGCGCCCAGCAGGAGCGATAAAAAGATCTGCGGAATAAAACACATAATCCAGAGGATCATTGTATTTTTTAAATAAATCCACACGTCTCCACTTTTGAATAACTCTCTGTAATTATCTAAACCTACAAATGTCGGTCCAACCTGATTGAGACCGGACATGTAATTTTCGAAAAAACTGTTATAAATTGTGCTGATCAATGGTATCAGCTGAAAAACGACATATACAACAATAAACGGAATCAGAAAAATATAACCCCATTTGTTGTAACGAACGACCTTTCCTTTACTCTTATTCATATTTCTACCTCCGCGGTATTGGCGGTCGTCCCGCCGGAGCCATAATATGGGAGAGTTGGCTCCGGCTTCAGACCTTATGTATAACAAAAATTAGTAAGTAAGCTCTGGATATTTTTCGGTAACCCCTTTATAGAACAGCTCTAACGCTTCGTCCTTGGTTGCCTTTCCTTCAAAGTAATTTTTCATTGCTTTCTGGAACTCTTCGTTACATCCCTGATCATATGCAGAAATGTTGCTAAGATCCAGTGTCTCAACACCTGCGCAGTACATAGACAGTGGATTCTGTCCGCCA
>ERZ808270.698-NODE-698-length-17682-cov-22.683327_pt1 | contig 17682 bp, 18 predicted proteins | sample MGYA00521082_ERZ808270 | MGnify/ENA primary metagenome ERZ808270 (study PRJEB31516, sample SAMN03275594) | gut metagenome | biome: mammalia-associated habitat; material: feces | host: Papio cynocephalus | place: Kenya | collected 2012-07-27 ... | reverse complement strand
TAAAACCGTACTGGTAGAACATATTTATAAAACCGTACTGGTAGAACATATTTATTACAACCATACTGGTAGAACATATTTATTAAAACCGTACTGGTAGAACATATTTATTACAAAAATGCTAAAAAATAAAGCCGAGGATGAAAATTCTCGGCTTTTTTGTCTCTTGTTTCAAAAGAAATAAGTACCTTTGCACTCGGATTCGCAAGAATTGTAGCGAGAACGGCAAATATGTTGCTACTAAAACACGATTAGCCTGCGCCACGAAGACTTGCACAAGTCAAACTTAATCATTAACAAAATGGACGATTATCACGCGGAGAACAATCATGAATTGTAAGGCGTGGAGATGCTTACTGGTCTCCACACCCGGAACTTTTATTAGTGGAGATTAGCAAACAATGAAGACATTCTGGAATATAGAAAAGAACCTGACTGTGCTCAACGAGTGGCAGCCAAACTGCTGGATACAAGTAACTTGTCCAACCGATGAAGACCAGCGATTGCTGGAAGACGAATTCAAGATACCTGATTATTTTCTCTCGGACATCAGCGATACCGACGAGCGTGCCCGCTACGAGTACGACGACGGCTGGATGCTCATCATCCTGCGTATTCCTTACGTCAAGGAGATTCGCAGCCGCACGCCCTACACCACCGTGCCTCTGGGCATCATCCACAAGCGCGACGTGACCATCACCGTATGCTACTACGAGACCAACATGATGATCGACTTCGTAAGCTACCAGCAGAAACGTGGCGAGGGCTTCACCGACTACGTGGACATGATATTCCGCCTGTTCCTCTCCTCCGCCGTGTGGTACCTCAAGCGCCTGAAGCAAATCAACTCGCTCATCGAGAAAGCCAAGCGCAACCTCGACCATGGCGTGAACAACGAGAGCTTGATCGGACTGAGCCGTCTGCAAGACTCCCTCACCTACTTCATCACCTCCATCCGTGGCAACGAGAACCTGCTCTCCAAGCTGAAGTTCAAGCTGCAAGTGGACGAGTTGGACGCCGACCTCATCGAAGACGTCAACATCGAGATGACCCAGGCACGAGAGACAACGAGCATCTACTCCGACATCTTGGAATCGACGATGGACACCTATTCGAGCATCATCAACAACAACATGAACACCACGATGCGAACCCTCACCTCCATCAGTATCGTGATGATGTTGCCAACGCTGATTTCCTCCTTCTTCGGAATGAACCTGCTCAACGGCATGGAGAACAATCCCTACGGATTCGTCATCGCCATCATCATCTCCATCATCGTGTCAGCATTGTCGTGGGGATTCCTGCGCTACAAGCGCCTGTTATAATCGCTACAAGCGCCCATTATAATAAGGTGATTTCCGTTGGGTACCCAGCCGAAAAGGATGAAAAAAAGGGAAGCACGAAACATATAGTGATAAAAAAGATTAAAAAAATCGAATATCTAGACGGATATTCGTTTTTTTTCTTTAAGTTTGCAACTCATTAATGAATCATAAATTTGTGTGGCTGCGTTTGCTCGCAAGCACAGCCAAAATGTAACTCGAATCATAAACTAAACAAAGTGAAATGATGGACTCTCAAGAAAATGCCCTTTTACAGGGAACCGTGGAAGAACCTGCCAAGAAGGCCTATGCCACCAAGCAGGAAGTACTCGAAAGAGTAAAAGAAATTGCCCACAGCGACGAAGCTCCCAACAAAGAGGAGCTCGACCACCTGAAGACAACGTTCTACAAGCTTCATCTCGCCGAGAGAGATGCTCAGATGAAAGAGTATCTTGCCGGAGGTGGTGACCCTGAAAAGTACGTTCTCCTGCCTGATGATACCGAAGAGGCATTCAAGGCAGAAATGCAAATCATCAAGGAGAAGAGAGCTAAGATATTCCTCGCACAGGAAGAGGAGAAGCAAGCTAACCTTCAGAAGAAACTTGAGATTATTGAAAAAATCAAGGCTATGACCACCTCGCCCGAGGAGGCCAACAATTCATATCAAGACTTCAAGGCTTTGCAGCAGGAATGGAAGGAAATCAAGGCTATCCCTGCCGACAAGGCTAACGAGGTATGGAAGAACTACCAGCTCTACGTGGAGCAGTTCTACGACATGCTGAAGCTCAACAACGAGGCTCGCGAATACGACTTCAAGAAGAACCTCGAGGCGAAGACCAAGCTCTGCGAGGCTGCCGAGAAGCTCGCCGACGAGAGCGACGTCATCTCCGCCTTCCACCAGTTGCAGAACTTGCACCAGGAATACCGTGAGATTGGCCCTGTGGCAAAGGACTTGAGAGAGAGCATCTGGGCTCGATTCAAGGCTGCAAGCACCGTCATCAACAAGAAACACCAGCAATACTTCGAGGACTTGCGTGCCAAAGAGGAGGACAACCTCGCCAAGAAGACTGCCCTCTGCGAGAAAGTGGAGGCCATCAACAAGGAGGAGCGCAAGACCATCAACGACTGGGAGAAGGCATCCCAGGCTGTCATCGAGCTCCAGGGCGAATGGAAGAAAATCGGCTTCGCCCCTCAGAAGATGAACGTGAAGATTTTTGAGCGTTTTCGTCTCGCCAACGACGAGTTCTTCAGCAAGAAGGCTGAATATTTCAAGGTGCTCAAGCAGCAGTACGCTGTCAATATCGAGAAGAAGCAAAAGCTCGTTGAGGAGGCAAAGGCTCTTGCCACCAGCACCGAATGGAAGAAGACAGGCGAAAAGCTCATCGCCCTGCAGAAGGATTGGAAAAAGGTGGGCGTGGTGCCTCGCAAACAGGGCGAGCAACTCTGGAAGGAGTTCCTTGACGCCTGCAACCAGTTCTTCGATGCCCGCAACAAGCAGAACGCTGGCGCACGCAGCGAGGAGCACAGCAACCTGGAAAAGAAGCGTAAGGTGATAGCCGAACTGAAAGCCTTGCTCGAAAATGCGGGCGACAACGTGCAGAAGCAAGTGCAGGCACTCACCGAGAAGTACAACGCCATCGGCCACGTACCTTTCAAGGAGAAAGACAACATCTACAAGGAATACCACGACGTGCTCGACAAGATTTACACAGACCTTCACGTCAGCAACGCCAAGCGCCATCTCAACAACTTCAAGAACAACTTGAAGAATGTTGCCAAGGAGGGTGCAAGCGCATTGGACAACGAGCGTGGCAAGCTCTTGCGCCGCTACGACCAGTTGCGCTCTGAGATCAACACCTACGAGAACAACCTCGGTTTCCTCAATGCTTCCAGCAAGAAGGGCAATAGCCTCGTAGAGGAAATGAACCGCAAGGTAGAGAAGCTGAAGGCAGACCTCGACATGGTAAAGCAGAAAATCAAGGCTATCGACGCTGAGAGCAAGTAAGCGTCAGCCCCAGTATAACGATAAAAAGGGCGTACAGCTGAGGATTCAACTCCTCGTTGTACGCCCTTCTTTCTATCTCTGCAAGTATTTTCTATATCAGTATATCTCTGTAAGCCCTTGCTTACACGCAGCTCGTTACGCCAAGCGATGTGGCTACTGCCGTCAAGATACTGATGACAATCTGAATGATGGTTTTCCAAGTTTCCTTTTTCATGTGATTCATATTTAGTTTTAGAAGAGATGTGATTACTTTTTCTACAAATTCCTTTTTCTTTTTTTCTTGTCAAGAATTAGAGAATTAGAGAATTTTCATTCTTGCTAATTTGAATATAATGAGAATTACAAGAGAAGGCTCTGCCTTCAGCAACCTTGCTTTCCACCTTGCTTTTGAGTCCGTTAGGCATATTCGGTTTGCCGAATAATTTCTCTAATTCTTATTCATTCCTTAATCAGAAGAAAAGAAAAATTTCGACCTGTACGGTTGAACTGTCCAATGCGCCCTGAAAGGGCAATCTGCTCCTAGCCTAGGGCAACGCCCTAGGTAATAGCAAGCAAGAATGTCGCCTTGTAAGGGCAAAAGCGTTATATTTATAGGGAATTTTTAATGCTTTTGCCCTTACAGGGCGCATTTATTCCCGATATTAACCCAGGGTGTTGCCCTGGGCTAGGTGCTTTTGGGCTTTCAGCCCGTTTCAACCATACAGCTTGAAAAATTTCTCTAATTCTCTAATTCTTGACAAAAAATAATCGTACAACCTATTTTAGCTTTTGAGGTTCACGTTTATGTGATTGCCCCCCCGAAGGGGGCTGGATTTACTCGAAGCTAGATTGGTCACCATCGTCGGAACTGCCCGAGCCCTGGGTATTGTCACCCTTGGTAGAGCCGCCAGATGTACCACCGCCCTGGGTATTGTCGCCCTTGGAGTCGGATGGCGTGCTGCCTCCGTTGTCGCCAGTCGTGTCGTCGGCATCGGTGGAGAACACACCGTACTCCTGCAACTTACACTTCTTCTTGAGCTCGGTGTTGCTCCAGGTCTTGGTGTTGCGCACGATGAGGTGAACGTCCTCGATGCTCTGTGCATTGACAGCCTTCTTGGTGGTCTCTGCACGGCTGCTCATACCGAGGGAGAAGAGGCCGAGGTCGGCGAAACGTACGCTCTTGCCGTCGAGGATGAGCTCCTGGAGACAGTCGAGGGTGTCCATCAGCACACCGTTCACCACACCACGGGAGTAAGGAGAGTTGTGGGATGCGATGTGAGCCACAAACTCGTCGAACGACATCTCACGGTCGGTCACTGCGGTGGCGTACCAGAGTTGCTTGCCAGCGTTCTCGCCAGTCTGAGGGGTGCGCTGTACTTTACGATACTTCAATGTTCCTTTAGTTGTTGTTGCCATAACTTTTAATGTTTTAGTGGTTAATAATTAATGTTTTCTTTGTGGACGTTCCGTCTTTTTTTTGAGGAGAAGTCCAAGTGGTTAATTTAGCCTTAGCGGCTAGTGTTCATTCCGAGCGATGCATCTTTCTTTCTGAATCACGGTGCAAAGATACGAAAACTTTTTGGAATACGTATGATTTGGGGGTGCGGTTTGACGCTATTTTCAGCAACTTTCGATTTGAAAGCTAGTTAATTTTTCTAACTCATAGTTTTCGGGTGGGCAAGTCATAGTTTTCGGGGTGACAACTCATAGTTTTGCGCTATTAATCATCAAGTTAAATAAGCAGAACCTTTTAAAAGATACTGACTCAACGGAATCAATAGACTCAAAAACTCAATTAATTTCGACCCCCTATCCCCCTCTTTTTTTGTCTATATAGATAGTATATTATATATTAATATATATATTAATATATAATATAAATATAAATGTTACAGATTGTAACCATCGGGAAGCCGATATGGGGTCGAAATTAATTGAGTTTTTGAGTCTATTGATTCCGCTGATTCCGTTGAGTCCGTTAATGGATTGTATTAGAGGTAGTTACAAGTGAAAGCTCGTCAAGGCATCGATTCCACCCATTCCTAGCCTTGGTGAGAGCTTTTTCTTGCATAGGACATAAAAAACGAGCAAATCTTTGGTGTATTAAAAAATAAAGTGTATTTTTGTAGGCAAATTACGAAATCGAACAAAATATTCAGTATATGATAAGAAATTTTTGGGTAAAGAATTACTTGTCGATAGGCAACAAACAGGAGCTGGACTTTGTGGCTAAGGGGTCTGAGTCTGAACTTGTAGCAGAGATGCCTGATGGTACCTGCCTCTATAAGTAGGGAGTGTTGTATGGCTCCAACGCTTCTGGCAAATCCAATATGCTCTGGGCGTTGGATGAGGTTTTTGTCTCTTGACTTATCCCAAGGCTAACGCCAATGTGAAGATTGCGAGATGCATTCCTTTCGCATTATCAAAGGATGAGCCTACGGAAATGTTCGTCTCCTTTTATGCAGAGGGAATCCGTTATGACTATCAAGTAAAGTTTGATGTCAACCATATTCTTCGTGAAGAGTTAAATTATTATCCGAAGGGTTCCAAGGCATTGTTTTATGAGCGAAACTATAAGGGAGAAAACCTACAGGCAGACATCAAGTTTGGGGTAAGTCTCCGTGTGCTCCAAAAGAACCAAGACAGCATCCGCGAGAACACGCTAAACAATCATAGTGTGCTATCGGTTTGCCTGAAAAATACCTTCAAGGAGGATATTGAGCCATTGGCTAAACTTCATTCATACCTCATGACTCATTATCATCATGTGGATGGCGATGCAGAGAGCAAAGGAACTGTTGAGATATTGAAGTCGGCCTATGAAGACGGGAAGAAGCATAAGTTCATCCGCATCTTGGATACGTTATACGATTTGATAAGCGGCAACCACATCTATTACTTGGATGAGTTGGGAGAAGACTTACATTATGATTTGCTATTCTATTATCTCAACATCTTCTTGTTTAATTCGGACCAGTCGCAACTGTTGATTACGAGCCAGGAGACCACCTTGTTGTCGCAAGACATGATTAACGAGAATCGTGGTGCGGTATGGTTCGTGGAGAAAAACAAGGATACCGCAGCATCCGAGTATAGTCGTGGCGACTCTTATGGCTTGCACAAGAATCTTTCTCTCTACAATTCTTATCGAATTGGCAGATTGGGAGCAAAGCCAGAGTTAGGTTCCATCTTTGTAGATTTGGAGGGTTAAGTTATGGGCAAACAAAGGAACACAACACTGATATTGGGAGAAGGACCTACCGAGTTCTTCTATATTCAAGTCGCTATGCGATGAGCTGAAAGGCTTGACCATCAAGCCCGACTATCCCAAGCATACCAGCTTGAAGGAGTTGGAGCACAAAATTGAGGAAGGCATTTCGCTTGGTTATAACCATATATTCTGTGTGATAGACATGGATACCAAGGATAGGGAGCCAGAGCGTTCGCAATATGCTCGCTTGAAAAAGAAGTATTCCTCGATAATTGATAAGCCAAAGAAAGGAATCTTTTGCGAGGTGAAGTTCTTTGAGACTCACCTCTGCACTGAGTTGTTCTTTCTCTATTATTTTCGCTATACATCCAAGATGTATGCAGAGCAAGAACCTTTGTTGAGAGATTTGAATCAATGTCGTGATTATCGCAAAAAGATAGACTTCTTCATCAAGTGTAGAGGTCTTCATCCTTATTTTGAGAAGAAAGGTGGAAGCTTGTCGGTTGCTATTGACAATTCCAACCGTTCCATTATGGAGAGAAACGCAGGTAATCGAAACTACTCCTTCTCGGAATTAGGGCGTATGATAGAAGAACTCAGAAAGCTAAGAATGTAATGAAGGGCAAGCGTGAATCTGCCGTAACATTCCACGAACGCAAGGTTCGACATCTGTTTTTTGGGATTTGCAATCCCCATCACCTATATGTTCACCAAGGCAGCGATATCTGTTACTAGCCTTGGCGAGCGTTTATATCACTTTTTTTCGCAGAATTCTTAGTTATCCTTCGGCTTGCCTCCACCATACTCCTCGTACTTGCTCCCCTTGGAAAAAGGGTATGGCATGACGCCAGCCACATACTTAAGGGTCTCGTCATCAGAGTCGCTCAGATGCTCCTTGGCAAGATTGCGTATCACCTGGGCAGCCTCCAGCATTTTGCCTTTCTCAAACTCGCTGAAGGCATAGACACCATCCGTCTCGTCTATCTTGCCCTCGACGAACCGATACATCTTGCCTTCCGTCTCTCCCACTTCCTTGTGGTACTTCTGATAATCACTCTCGGAGAACTCCCTGAAGTCCTCTTCGTTTGGGATGAAGCCAAACTTGAAGATAGCCATAATGGCTTCTCCGCCCTCGAAAAATAAATCTAATGGATTCATAATCAATCGTATTTATAGTTCATGTAATTTTGATGATGGCGCAAAGTTAATAAAATATTTCGACATGATGCGCTGAATTAACATCCGTAAGGATTAATTGATCTTTTTTGATCAAAAAAGTAAAATAATGATCTAATTGATGAATTCTGCTATTTTTTTTGTTCCTTTGTATTTGATTTAATATAAACAAGAAAATGGCAAAAGCAAAACCTTTCATCAAGTGGGCTGGCGGCAAAGGCCAGCTCATCGAACAACTAGAAGAACTACTTCCAGCTGACTTTGATAATTGGGGAAATGTTACTTACATTGAGCCTTTTGTAGGTGGAGGAGCCATGCTCTTCTATATGCTGCAAGCTCATCCGAACATAACCCATGCGGTGATAAACGACATTAATCCAAAGCTCACAGCTTGCTATGAGATTATCCGAGATTTCCCAGAACAGTTTATAGCTTCCTTGCAAGAGATACAGGACGAGTATTATGCTCTGCCTGATGAAGAAACAAAGAAGCAATTCTTCTTGGATAAGCGCAAGGCTTTCAATGGGGAACTGAATAGACTGGATATGTCTACAATCTTCTTCTTTCTAAACAGAACTTGTTTCAATGGTCTGTATCGAGAGAATAAGAAGGGAGAGTTTAATGTGCCTTTTGGCAAGTATAGCACGCCTACGATATGTGATGCAGACACTATATTGGCTGATAGTAAGTTGCTGCAAAATGTGGAGATATTGACAGGGGGGTACCAGCAGGTGTTGGAACGTGCAGATGGGGCTACTCTTTTCTATTTCGACCCTCCTTATCGACCATTGAGTAACACTTCTAGTTTTAATGACTATACCAAGCAGCCGTTTAATGACGATGCTCAGATAAGATTAAAAGAGTTCTGTGACGTTGTAAACGATAGAGGCTTCTCTTTTATGCTGAGCAATTCAGATTGTTTAGGCAAGGATGGAAAAGATAGATTTTTCGACGACTTATATGCTGATTATTTCATTGAGCGTGTATGGGCAAAAAGAAATGTCAATTCCAACGCTAGCAAGCGTGGCAAGTTGACGGAGATACTTGTTCATAATTATGAGGCAGTCAAAAAGAATGGATTATTTGATGCAGCAGCATATGTAGCAGAAGAAATACATCATTAGAAATAGTTAATTAAAAAAATAAAAGATATGAGTGCGCATACTGACGAGGAGTTTCAAGTGTTCATGTCACAACTGAAAGAGACTAACCAAACGTTGGATTTCTTCTGTGACTTTGACAAGATTAGTAGTAATGTAGAGGATATAAAGCTCAGCTTGTGTATCCTCAATAGTTTGATAGGCTCTACTGATTTACGTAAGTCTGTAGAGACTATATGGAATCGTGACAAGACGGCCTTTTCTGTTATGGATATTTTAATTGCTGTTAGAAAGAAAGACAAGAAAAAGTTCATTGATTCTTTGGGCAATTGCAAGTCTATAGAAGAAATGTTCACCTCTGTGGACAGTGTGATGGAATATCTTGAAGGTACAGGATTAGCCGAAGTCTTCACCTCGAGAAAAATCAAAGACCTTGTTGATTATGTCTTTGGAATAGAAACTGGTCTTGATACGAATGCTCGAAAGAACAGAAGTGGTCATATCATGGAGGGAACAGTACATAAGATACTTTCTGAGGCTGGAATAGAGCATCGTCAGGAAGTATACTCTAGAGAATGGCCAGAGATTACTGCTGTCTTGGGCGATGATGAGAAGCGATTTGACTTTGTGGTAGAGACCTCTTCCAAGGTTTATCTAATGGAGGTAAACTTCTATAGTGGAGGCGGTTCAAAGCTTAATGAGGTTGCTCGTTCTTATTCTGATATTGCGCCAAAGATTAACTCTGTGCCAGGTTTTGAGTTCATCTGGATTACTGATGGTATCGGGTGGAAGTCTGCGAAGAACAAACTTCAAGAGGCATTCAGCATCATACCGGGAGTGTATAATCTGACATCTTTTAAAAGTTTTATTAATTCTAATTTAAAGTTTTAATCAATTATGGCTTGTACAAAAGATCATTCAAAAATTCAGTCAATTATGGCTACGCTTCCTACGGATCAAGGAGGTGTAGGAAGACACAAATGTGCTGCATGTGCCTATGAAGCAGGTTATGAAGCTGGTTATAAACTCAATGGCAAGCTAAGTATTGACGAAGTTTTAGCAAAATTAGACGAAAGTCAAGCTGGAGCACAGAGACATAAAAGTCCTCATGCTGCTTATGCTTTAGGATATTATAACGGAGTTTGTGATAGAACAAACGATGATAATCAGTAAATGATTAAGTCTTATTATAAATCCCCAAACCGTGACTTCACCCTCCTCCAGGGCGACTGCATACGGCTGATGCGCGAATTTGACTTCAAGTTCGACATGATCTTCGCCGATCCCCCTTACTTCCTATCCAACGGCGGCATCTCCATGCAGAGCGGCAAGGTGGTGTGCGTGGACAAGGGCGAATGGGACAAGGGCGGAACGCCCGAGCACATCGACCACTTCAACGAGGAGTGGATATCAGCCTGCCGAGACCACCTCAAGGAGAACGGCACCATCTGGATTTCCGGCACCTACCACAACATCTTCTCCGTAGCCAACAAGCTCACGCAGCTCGGATTCAAGATTCTCAACGTCATCACCTGGGCGAAGACCAATCCGCCGCCCAACATCTCCTGCCGCTACTTCACCTACTCAACGGAGTTCATCATCTGGGCGAGAAAGTGCCCCAAGAAGCCGCATTACTTCAACTATGCCCTGATGAAGCACCTCAACGACTGCAAGCAGATGACCGACGTGTGGCGGCTGCCCGCCATCGCCCGATGGGAGAAGTCGCAGGGCAAGCACCCCACGCAGAAACCCCTGACGCTGCTCGTGCGCATCATCCTAGCCTCCACGCAGCACGGGGCGTGGATTCTCGACCCCTTCTCGGGCAGCGGAACCACTGGCATCGCTGCCTCGCTCTTGGGGCGCCGATACCTCGGCATCGAGCAGGAGGAGGAATACGTCGACATGGCGATGAGGCGGAGGAAGGAGCTGGAGGACGGCGACATCGTGCGCAGCTACCGCAAGAGGCTGAAGGACATCGCCCTCGCCGAGGAGCAAGCCCCGGGCGAGACGCAAGGCTCGGCGGGAACGTCGGTCTTTGGCGAGGGATGGCTCGCTCGGGAAGAAACTGTGGGTGGCGACTTGCCGTTCTAGGAGCTGAGAGTTTTCCCAGTTTCCTTGCTTGATAATAACTTTTTACGAAACTTTTCGTCAGAAATCCTTGCATTTCTGACGAAAAGTTTCGTAAATTTTCCAACGAATATAACCAATCATAATTACAGGAGAAAATCGTAGATGAAAATAAAGCCATACCAAATACCGCAGGACCGTCCAGATTTTGTTTCCCGCCCTTTCTGGACGTTTAGCCGCCAGGCGTTCCTGCGGATTTGCAATCCGCAGTCAAGAAAGGTTCGACCATTGTTTAGGGGATTTGCTATCCCCATCACCTGTACGCTCGCCAAGGCAGCGATAGTCTATTTCTGCCTTGGCGAGCGTTTTTTGATGATACGGCGTACTTACTTTCTATACACTTTCCACTGAAAATGTTCGCAGATAGTTACTATATACTTTTCTATTCTATCCTTAGACCATTGGTCTGTCACGAGAAACTCCACGCCATTGGCATCCTGGAGTATTTCATCCTCGTTGTCGCAATAACGAGATATTTGGTCTACCGTCATATTTTCCCACTCGCTCTTTTTGCGAATAAAAACTTTGGAGCGATTCAAGGCAAGAATCTCCTCAAATGTCATTTGAGGATAAGTTTCCACCACTTGCCTTATCACTTGGAATGCAAATGCACGCTTGGACAGGAAATTCTCGTTGTCAAGGGAGTATAGCATACTGTCATGTGGCTTGGCCTCATGCTTTTTTCTGTTTTATCTCCCGATACATTCTTTGGCAAAAGGCTAGCTGTCAAGTCTATTACTTTAATGTCAATGAGTTCTCGCAACACTTCGGCATATTCTTCGTCTAAGTGGGATTGCTGGATGATAAAATCCAACGCTTTGGTTTGTGGCATCGTGCAGCTAGTGGGCAAGAGCCTGTATCGCTTTATATATGGAGACGAGCCTGTATCGTCGCATCCGATAGAAATGAAACGTGATGGTCGCCTATACCTATCGTGATATGATGGCAGGGAGAAGTAAAGAACCCTTATATACTTGCTTCTCTCTCCATTTTCAGTTAACGTATATAAAAAACGTGAAATGTTTTTCAGATATGTAAATTTCCATGTATTTATTTTCATTTTGACAATTCGGGATTTATTGCAAACTTTGCAATAAATTTTACAAAAATAAGATGAAAATAAGCAATCAATATAAGCAATACGTAGAGATAATGAAAGAAGCGCTCATTCGGGAAGTCGGGGGTTATCTCGACAAACTAATGTGCAACAACATTATTCTGCAAACCGTGGCATACGATGATTTCGGAATTGCGCCCCAGACTCTCCGAAGCCTACGGGTGGGAGACCAGACCATCTCGCTCAGCGTGCTTCGCAAGATGCCCTATGTCTTTGCTTATTATCTTGACTCATATCGCAAGAAGACAGAAGCGAAACCCAATGGGCATGAGAAAAAGAGTATAGAGAAAGACTTCCCGGCTCTCGTGGCGGAATTCAAAGCCCTCTATGGCTACCAAGCCACCTTCTGTCTCGACCTGATAAAAAAGGGAAAGGATTTGAGAGAAATCGTAAGGCATCCATAACGCAGGCTATGTATATATAGCCTGTCAGCCTGATGGCATCCACGGATGCCACATCTTGTAATAAACAACAAACTACAAAACGTCTAACAATTTAAAATTTGAACAGCATGGATAAACCTATTTTGCTGGGCGGAAGCCCTTCGCCCTAATTTTCAGTACACCCTTCCCTTGAAAGCCCTTTCCCCATCGGTGAATATGGACCATCTCGCCTCTATATGCAGAAGATATAAGTGAGATACAGAGATTTTTAACTGATTAGCAACTAACCAAATCTTAGTAAAAATGTCAGCAGAAGATGCGTTCTTTGAAGCGCTAAAAAATGGCAATATGACTATCATCAATTGCCAATTCGTATTCAATCACGATGCAGAGATGGGGGATTTTAATGCTCAGTCTCCTGCTTCAAGTAAGCAATCTACCAACAAGATGCAGAATCTCGACCCCAAGTTGAAGTCCGACAATGCGGTCACTCTGCTGAAGAGACTGGTAGAATACCAGTACTGCCATGTGCAGGGCTCTTGCTATGTCTGGGATGGCAAGCAAGCCGATTATGGCTATATGGTCTATATCCTGTCCTCCACATTGGAGATGAGACACCCCTCTTCCGACAGAATACAATGGAAGTTGTTCCGTCCTCTCTTTCTGAATGCCAAAGACATAGAACCTGTAGCCAGAGTGGCGGTCAGCGAACATATTGCTCCTTACGGAAATAGCAAGGCATGGAATAATGACGCTAAAAAACTTAAAAACATTTTAGCTCTATAAGTCTTTGATTCTAAACACGATAGCATATATATAACAATATAACGTTATATAATGATTATCCATCTAGTTGGCAAAAACGCTGTACCTTTGCCCTCGGAAATCAGAAACAAGCGTTCTGGCTTCCGGGGGCTTTTTCGTTTGGTTACGGAATCAAGAGAATAGTCTCAGCCCCCAATCATTCATTATTTTACAGATATGTTTACAAGAATGATTTTCAAGCACCCTAACTATGGTGAGCTGAGAGTGGAAGTGAACGAGGAGCAAGAGTTGCTCTTCCTGATGTGCGACGTGGCGGATCTCTTCGGACTGTCGCCTGTGCATGAGATGATAGTAGTCTGCGACAGCGAAGGCTACATGCATTGGGTCAAGCTGCCGTTACAGAAGGACGAATACATCCTGGCTCCGTGCTGCGACGAACAGCTCTTTGCCGACTTGGTGGAGAGCGTAGACCCGAAGATGCAGCGCATGGCGGAATGGGTCAAGAATGAGGTGATTCCTATCGCCAAGGACCCGAAAAAGCGCAAGAAGTATCTGGTGAAGGGAGCTTCACCTGTGGAGGAAGACAAGGACAGAGAGTTTTGCCTGCGCCTCACGAGCGACGCCTTGTTTATCAACAACACAGTTTGTCTCGTTCGCCAAGATTCCACTCGCCCATGAGAAAACGAGATTTTCGAGATGGGAACATTCACATAGTCATTAATCATTAAAACAAGCAAAATTATGAAAGCAGCTAACACATCAAATGCCTCTAACCCAAATGCAGCTCAGGCAACCTCTAACCCAAGTACAGCTCAGGCAACCTCTAACCCAAATGCATCAGAAGCGACCCTTAACCCAAGTGCATCAGAAGCTTCGGCAGACAAGACTCTCAACGCCCAGAAGGTGGACGGTGCCATCACCAGCGAGGAGAACGGCAGCATCGCCTTCCGCAAGGCTCCCTGGAACGATGCCGAGGTAATCTGCGAAGAGCCCAAGGTGATACCGGGCAGAATGGTCTTCTCGGGTGAGCGTGGAGGAGACCAACTCGACTTCAAGCCTTACCTCCAGACGGGCGAGAAGCTCTTCAAGGAGCTCTTGAAGACCAAGCACGCCGTGGTGCGCACCACCAAGCGCACGGTGCAGGTGAACTATACCTTCACCCGCGACCTCGACAAGCAGGACATGCTGCGCTACCTGAAGGGAGAGCACAAGGAACTCCTGGCGGGATTCAAGGAACTGGAAATCAAGTAAAAGTTAGGAGTTAGGAGTTAGGAGTTGGTGGGGGATGGAGGTAATTTAATATTTTTTTTTGACAATGAACAATCATATCATAGCTTATAATCCATATAAGAATGGCAATAAGGGGAGCGTCAGCTCCCAGCCACTCTCGGTCTACGACAAGACCATCGGCTATCCGTGGCTCAAGGACATGATAGCCGCCATACGTGAGGGCAACGACGAGCTGAAGAAGCAGCTGCCCTTCCGCTGCACACACTACTATCAGTTTAAGGGCAACCGCCGCTCGCAGAAGAACGCCGTGCCCGAGTCGTTCCTCTTTCAGACCACCATCGACGTGGATGACAAGGAGTACGTGGACAAGGCTATCGAGCGAGCACGAGAACTGAACTGCAGCGACACCATCTGGAAGGGTGCCCTGCTGCACCTGGAATATTCCGCCCGCAAGAAGCTGCACATCGACATACGCATGCCCATCGGCATGACCATCGAGGAGACGCAGCGAGCCTACTGCGAGGCGCTGGGCGTGCCCTACGACGAGAGCTGCATCTCGCCCGAGCGCATGATTTTCATCACCGACAAGGACTCGGAGATCTATCGCTCGCAGCATTGGTATGAGGTGCTGCCTCAGTCGGAGCTAGAGAAGCGCAGAAAGGCCTTCCTAGACCGTGGACTTACCATCGATGGAAGAATCCAGCCCGGCACAACTCCCTCACCAATAGACACTAAACATTACTCATCAAACCATAAAAAAGATGTTCAAGACAATCGACTTTCGGGCTCTGACAGCCATATCGCTGTTTCTGCTGGCGCTGCTGTTCAGCTTGCCCAACCTAGTGATAGTAATCCTTCTGATGTTTCTCATGTCAGCCCTGTTGGAGCTTATCAGAATGCTAGCGGAGTGGCAGCCACGCCGTCCGATGCCCAAGCGAGCCTAGGGGCAGGACAGAAAGCCAGCGACAAGAACCTCGCTGCCTTCGACCTCTTCCGTGAGGCGGCAGGGCTGAAGGACGTCGACATCAACGCCCAGGGCTCCCGCCACTCATCCCTCCTCGCCATCATGAGCGCAGGTGCATCGAGAGTGATGCCCGAGGAAGAACTGAAGGCGGTAGTCGCCCAGAAGATGCCGTCGTTCTCTGAGGAGAGAGACTGCCAGCAACTCATCCACGACTTCTACACAAAGTATGGCGACAGCTCCAAGCCGATGTCGCAAGCCGTGATCCGCATCAATGCACAGGCGGAGAAATCCTCCCAAAAGGATGCCCTGGCATCCCAATCCGTGAGATCCGTGAAATCCGTGTGCGACACAGAAAGCGACGAGGAGGATTATCCCGACCCGCCGAAGATGCCCGAACATCTCCCGAAACTCGTGGAGCTCTTGGTGAGCAAGACCCCCGACGTCTACAAGCCAGCCGTCGCCCACGCCATCTTTCCTCCCCTAGCCTCGCATCTCTGCAAGACCACCTTCCGCTACATCGACAACGTAGATCACGAGGCAACCCTGATGTGTGTGCTCATGGCGGGCACGGGAGCTGGCAAGAACTGCGTGCAGAAGCCCATCGACTATATCATGGCGGACATCAAGGAGCGAGACCGTGAGAACCTGAACCGTGAGAAGGAATGGAAGGACGAGGTGACCCGAAAGGGTGCCAACAAGGACAAGCGCAAGCGCCCCGAAAACCTCATCATACAGGAAATAGACGCCGACATGACGAACCCTGCCTTCGTGATGCGAACCGCCGAGGCGAACGACCACTTCCTCTATACCTCGCTCAACGAGATAGACCAGTTTGACGCCCTCAAGGGGCAGGGCAACCAGCAGTTTCGCATCATGTGCCTCGCCTTCGACCCTGGCAACCAGTACGGACAAACTCGCGTGGGGACGCAGAGCGTGACGGAACGTGTCTGCATCCGCTTCAACTGGAACGCCTCCACCACCATCCAGAAGGGGCAACGCTATTTCGCCCGGGTGCTGACCGACGGTCCTATCTCCCGCATCAACTTCTGTACCATCCCCGACCGTGAGATTGGCGACGACATACCTCGATATGGCACCTACGACGATGCATTCAGACAGCAGTTGAAGCCCTACATCGAGCACCTTTGCGAGACGAGCGGACTCGTGGACTGCCCCCAGGCGATGGCGTTGGCGGAGAAGTTGAAGGACGAGAACGCCGACTTCTCCCGACAGTCGCAAGACCGAGTGTTCGAGAATCTCTCGTTTCGTGCCAACGTGATAGCCTACCTGAAGGCTTGCGTGCTCTATGTGGCAAACGGCATGAAGTGGGAACCCGAGATAGAGGACTTCATCCGCTGGAGCGAGCAATACGACCTCTACTGCAAGATGAAGTTCTTCGGTGCTGCGATAGCCGAGGCTGAGGAGCGGGGCTTGCATGAGATCAAGCGTGGGCGCATGAACATGCTGGAGTTGCTGCCCGATACCTTCACTTATCAGCAGGTGGAAGCGGTGAGAGTGAGGAACGGACTGAAGCCCGAGGGAACAAGAAAAATGTTAAACAACTGGGTTTCAAGAGGTTACATTAGACGAGGCGATTCTTGCGGAATCAATATCAATAAACTCAATTATTTTAAGACACCTAAGAATTAACAAAAAGACAAAACAATCGGATGAAAATCATACTAAAACGTATAGCGAAGAAGGATACTTATACCATAGGTAGACTGTATCTCTTGCCCGACGACCAACCGATTCTCCGGAAGGGCGACAAGCCTTTCTGCGATACGTTGGAACCAACGTGGCGCAATCTGCTGGGCATCGCCCTGAGGCCTAGCGAGGAAAACGCACGCTACGGCAGGGTGAGCGGCAAGAAGGCCTTCAAGAAGGCTGGAAAGACGGCTATCCCCGAGGGCACTTATCCCGTGGTCATCTCATGGTCGCCCCGATTCAAGCAGTGGCTGCCCATCCTGTTGGGCGTGCCAAAGTTCGAGGGCATCCGCATCCATGCGGGCAACAAGCCCGAGGATACACAGGGGTGCATCTTGGTGGGAGAAAACCAAGTGAAGGGCATGGTGGTGAACTCTCGTACCTGGCTCAAGCGCCTCATCGACAAGATGGTGGAGGCGACGGACAGAGGCGAGACGATAAGCATCAACATCAGTTGATGAGGTCGGGGGGTGCAGTCTCACGCCCGACAAACACATAAAAAAAGCATCTCTCGATAATTAGAGAGATGCTTTCTATCAGTTGGGATACCCGGATTCGAACCAGGAATGACAGGACCAGAATCTGTAGTGTTA